>PDWI01006556.1_pt1 | contig 14548 bp, 13 predicted proteins | sample 1430891 | NCBI WGS metagenome assembly PDWI01 (sample SAMN01162508, study PRJNA174530) | Oral metagenome, whole genome shotgun sequencing project. | biome: Marine environment; feature: Marine mammal; material: Swab sample of the gingival sulcus; isolation source: swab sample of gingival sulcus... | reverse complement strand
AATCCGCTTTCTTTATTCAAAAGCCTTTTAATAAAATTGGAACCTATAAAACCAGCACCGCCGGTTATCAAAATGTTTTGTAATTTACGCATTAGAGAATCTCCTTTAAGCAGGTTTTTAAACTGTTTCTCCAATCAGAAACTGAAAGGGACAGTTTATCCTTTATCTTTGTTTTATCCAGCAAGGACCAGGCAGGCCTTTTCGCTTTTTGGATGAATTCAGTACTGGAGCAGGGTTGTATAACACAATCATGATTAACCAGACCAAGCTCTTTTGCAAAATCATAAATGGGGTCATAGGGTTTCCCCAATCTGCTGTACAACCTCAAGGAGCTTGAAAGATGTACACTATTTCCCGTGCACTTTTCATCAAAATTTTATACTTAATTCTTCCCCTCGTAAATTCCTAAATATTTTTTAGGATCGCAAACATCAATTTAAACTCTTGAAGCGCCTATATAATTTATTATTCACATCCGGCTATCCAGAAACTTGCCTGTTTCCTTGTGGAGAAAATTAGGGATTGTATCCTTGAACAATTGAATAAGCTGCTCCCGAGACCACGTCTTTTCTACTTTCATCTTATTGATGGCATCCACAAAATTCCGGAGGATATCAGGATTATAAACAGCTTCATTTTTGATAATACCCAAGGCAGCAAACCTTTCCATATCAAGAGATTCATTATCTGTAAAAAACTCCTCAAAATCCTTTTCTCCAGTCGTATCGCTGGAAAAGAAATAGACAGGATATTGCTTTTTTTCTTTCAAAGTTTCAACACTTCTTCTAGCCTCTTCTTCTGTTTGACACAGAACCGCCTCATACCCCAACTTCTCAAGAAACCTGACAGCAATATCACTAAAAGTGATAAGATTCAAACATTCATCCAGTTTTGGAAAAAAGACATCCCGATTTTCTCCCAAAAGGCAGGACATAAGACATAGTTCTCCCGATTCTTGAGGAGTTACAAAGTAACGGCGGACATCACTAGGAGCAGATAAAGGTTGATTTTTCTCAATTCGTTTCCGAAAACCGTGAAGCAAACTGCCATCGGAAAAAGCAACATTGGCAAAGCGGGCTGTAGATACAGGAATATCCAGGGATCGTTTCATTAAAAACATTTCCATAATTCTTTTGGAAGATCCCATCATATTGACAGGATTAGCCGCCTTATCAGTAGAAACACAGAAATACTTTTTTGCTCCGGCCATTTTGGCCTGAGCCATGGTCTTATCCGTATTGAAAATATTGGTATCAATCATGCGCATCAGCGTATAAGGATCTTTTTCACTCCTTACATGCTTGAGAGCAGAAAGATTCAGAACATAATCATAACCGTCTCCAGAAGCCATAAAGCTCTCAAATTCCAAAGAGCCGCAATCTATAGCAAAGGTAGCAAACTCCCCATCACCATAACCAATAGAAGAGCGGATATCCCGCACCACCTCTACCAGATTATTCTCACTTATATCCACAACATGAAGACATTTGGGATTCCGTTTAAAAATTTCCATAACAACGGCGGAACCTATAGACCCGGCACCGCCAATCACAAGAAATCTGGAGTGCGAAACAAGCTCCAAAAGATGCTGCTCATGAGCCTTAATATCCTGGGCAAAAAGAGGAGTACTCCTGCCAATTAAAGGTAAAATATCATCCATAATAAAATCTCCATCAAAGGTAAGGTATTAATGCTTCGGGAATGGGCGGAAGATTCTTGAAAGCAGTCTTCCACCTATCAGAATCCGGCCTTAAAACAGCCCAAGCAGTTAAAAAAATCAATTTGAAATACACTCCAATATTCCTGTGTCCGCAGAACCAAAGTTCAAGCTCACCTTTGTAGGGAGCAATAACGGTGTCATGAAAAGCGTCCCGGTCTCCTTCAATTTGATTCAACATGTCTTCTTCATCACGAAAAGCAACAGAGCCCAAACCCGAAAGCCCCGGAGAAACTTTATCAATTTCCGCTTTTACTTTATCAGTATAAAGTTCATAATGCCGTCTGGCCTGAGGACGCGGGCCAATAACACTCATGTCCCCTTTGAAAATATTAATAAGCTGGGGCAATTCATTGATTTTCGTTTTGCGAAGAATCTTGCCCATGGGCAAGATTCTGGGATCATCCTTCTGGGTCAAAACTCCCCCCTTCATATTGGCACTATCCCGAAGCATTGTGGCAAACTTTATAACCTTGAAATCAGAGCCACCCCTTCCCACTCTGGATTGTAGATAAAAAATATCATGCTCCCCTGTTAATTTTAAAGCGATCATCACAGGAAGCATAAAGGGAAGTAAAACCAAAATGGCTAAAGATGAAAAGAAAATATCAAAAAAGCGAATCAAGCCATTCTGTATCATAATAAAGCTCCCAAGAGAGTATCACAAACCAAATCCACCTCATTCAGGGTCATGGTTGGATACAGAGGCAAAGTCAATTCATGATCGGCCACAAATTGTGCTTTGGGAGTGGAATTTAAGCGGTCTTTATAGGCTGCAAAGTCCTGGATGGCAGGATAATGAATACTGGTTTGGATTCCATCACCTTTCATTTTTTCAATAACATCCGCTCTATTAACATGCTCTGCAAGCAGTACGGGCATGATATGATAGTTAGGCATTCCCCGCTTAAAATTCAGGAAAGGGATGGAAAGTTTATCATAACCAGTCAAGCGTTTATGGTAATGCCGAACAAGGACAGCCCGCTGTTTATTTGCCTCTTTAAGCTTGTCTAATTGAACCAGCCCCAAGGCGGCCCTCATTTCATCGATCCGATAATTCAATCCGGGCATTTCAACGTCATATGATACAGTTCTTCCCTTGTAGCGATCAAAGGAAGGTTTAGACATTCCATGGGAGCGAAGTCCCTTTAACCTGGCATAAATAGATGTATCCCGGCACACAACAGCCCCCCCTTCTCCTACGGAAAGATTCTTGTTTGTGAAAAAACTAAAACAGGCAACATCCCCAAATGTTCCCAGAGGCTGCCCTTGATAGTCCGCCCCCGGTGTATGAGCACAGTCTTCAATAAGATAGAGATTATAGCGTTTACAAATATCAAGAATGGCATCCATCTGACAGGCATAACCGGCATAATGAACAAGCAAGACCGCTTTTGTTTTTTCAGTAATGGATGCTTCGATGGAGACAGGATCCATGGCCCAATCTTCCATGGAGGTAATATCTGCCAAAATATTACGAGCTCCCACAAGCTCTGTCATATTCTGATCAGCAATAAAAGTCAAAGAGGGAGTAATCACCTCATCACCAGCTCCAATTCCCAAAACCAGCAAAGCCATATGTATGGCAGCCGAACCATTTGCAACAGCCAGACAACAAGAATCATGGCCCAGGAACTGCTCAAAGGAGTTTTCAAAATCCAAAGTCTTTTGTCCCATGGTAATCCATGCAGAATCAAGAACCTCCCTAAGAGCTTGTTGTTCTTTCTCATCATAATTTAACTTGAATAACTGAACTTTCCACATAAAATGCCTCTTTTAAAGATTAAATATATCAATCATTTTTTTAGCAAGAACTTTATAATCATGATGCTTAAGAACAAAGTTCTGACCATTTTTCCCCATCTGCTGCAGTTCCGCAGCTGTCAAACTATTTAATTCCTCAATGGCTCCGGCAATGGCTTGGGGATTTTCTGGTTGTACATGGATTCCACATTGAGCCTCTTCCACCATATTATTTCCCGCATCGATAGCCTGAATGATGGGCTTCCCGGCCATCATATAATCTATCATCTTGTTAGGACTGATACCAAAACGAAATAGTGATTCTCTTTTCAAACCGATATATAAATAATCAAACAAATCCAAAAGCCCAGGAATCCCCGACTTTGCCACACTGCCCAAAATATAAACATTATTAAGCTTCTCTTGTTGAGCCATGCTTTCAAGGTGAACCTTCTCAGGTCCTTTACCAATTAAAATAAAAGCCACATCGTTAAGTTTTTTTGCTGCCAGAACAAAAGAATCAAGTCCATTTGCCAACCCATACGTTCCAGCATAAGCGACAGTTTTTAAATATTTAGCTCTAATATCATTACTCTTATCAAAAATGGGAGAATCAATACCCTTCGGCGTTTCCCACTCGTCAACATTTATCCCATTGGGTACATAAAACCATTTATCAGGATCCAGTCCATGAGACTTCATATGCTCCAGGGTTTTAGGCAGCATGGAAATAACCGCATCCGCATGTTTATAAGCAAAGTTTTCACCATGCTGCATGGCCATAATAAAAGGGTGATACTTTGACATATTCCCCAATTCCATGGGCGACAAAGGCCACAAGTCATGAACTTCATAGATATATTTTGCCTTGGCTTTATTTGCAATTTTCCTGGCTATATAATTATCACTGGGATAAGTAGAGGATGCTACCACCACATCAGGCTTAATTACTCGTGCCAAGCGGGAAGCCCGTACCCACAGCTTTGACACAAAGGTAAAAATATTCCTGACCCGTGCAAGTCCGTTGCCTTGATATGCCGGTGTTTTTACCCAAATATACTGTATCCCGTCAATATTTTCCCTGGAAAAATCAGATTCCAAAACAGGATTGGACTGTCTTATATGAGAATGATCTGCGGCAAGAATGGTAACATGATGCCCCCATTGAACCCAATATCTTGCCATATAATAAGGGCGGTACTCCATGCCCATGGCAGGTGAGCCGGCATAATGGTTTATAATGAGAATATTCATTACTTGTTAAATCCTTTTAACCTATTCATAACATACTTGAAGAATCTATAAAAATCAAGAATTTAAGATTAAAATATAAAAATCACCATAGACTTTTGCTAAAAAACATCAAAAAAGGATTGAATTTATAACAAAAAATCCGATATACAGTATATAATATTTTCTAAAGAAAGAGCTAGAGATCTCCCATGATACTTGAATTTTCCATAAGTAACACACTGTCCATTGCCGAAAAAGAAACGCTTAGCTTTGAAGCCGTTTGCAGTAAAAACGATACAGACTCTATCCACTATGCAAAAATAGATGAAAAAAAAATCCTGAAGCAGCTTTGCTTATATGGTGCCAATGCTTCGGGAAAAACAAAAATGCTGGAAGCCTTACACTTCTACATTAACTTTATGCGGACTTCCTTTACCCGATTAGAACCTGATGAACCGACCCATTTTATACCTTTCAAGTTTGCCTCGAAAAATAACAAAACAGGGGAATTTGAATTAATTTTCTATATAAAAGACAACAAAAAATATATCCGTTATGAATACAACCTAAAATTAACAGAAAAGGAAGTAGAATCTGAATCATTATACTATGCACCCAAAAAACAAAAGAAGCTTATTTTTCAACGACAGAAAAACAAGCATACCAAATGGGGAACAGATATTCCTGGCGAGAAAAAAATTCTGGAAGCCATAGCCAGACCTAATTGTTCTTTTGTTTCGGCAGGGGCTCAAGTACAACACCCTGTAATAAAACAATTTTATGACAATATTGCAAAAAGATACAAGGGCCTAATCAAACCTTCAATGAATCTATCTGGCCATGTATTTTACAGAATGGATCACGAATCTCGGTTTAAAAATAAACTGATTGAATTACTAGCGGCCTCTGATATGGGAAATATAAAAGGAATAAATATAAACACGGAAATAATCACTGACGATATTATAAAACACCTGCCAATAAAACCCCAAAGCAATAAACCAAAAGTCAAAAGGGTCGAACTTCTTCACCACTACAACGATACAGAATACTCTCTTCCTATATCTCAAGAGTCTTCAGGAACCTTAAAAATGATGGGGCTGACTGCACCTTTAAATGATTTGACAGAAACGCCTTCCATCCTGCTCCTTGATGAGCTGGAAACCTCACTTCATCAAGAACTTCTGGAGATATTTTTACAAATATTCCTGGAAGCTTCTGAAAATTCTCAACTGATTTTCACGACCCATAATCAAGAGCTGCTTGACTCCGGCCTGTTACGGGATGATGAAGTATGGTTTTGTTACAAAACACCACAAGGAAATAGCAAATATAACAGCATCACTGATTACAAAGACATTAGCCCCAATATATCCCGCAAGAAACTATACAGAGCTGATAAATTCGGAGCTTTGCCCAATATCAATATCAACCAATTAAAGGACTTGTTCTGTGGCGAGAAAAACAGCTAAATTACAAAGTAATAAAACTATTTTAATAATTGTTGAAGGGAAAACAGAACAAATCTATTTTTCAGAAATGAAATCTTCTGAAAGAATACCTGGCATTACGATTATCCCCAAGCTGGCCAAACACAGTGCTCTGGAGCATATACTGAACCTAGCCTTAGAAGAAAAAAAGCAACAGGTGTACGATTCTATATGGTGCGTTTTTGATAGAGATACCATTCCCGAAAAGATTTCAAAAGAAATGGAAAACAAGATTACAAAAGCAAAAGATAATGAAATAAATTTTGCAGACTCTCTTCCTTCTTTTGAAATATGGTTCTTATTACATTACAAAAAACCAAAGTTACATTACAAAGATCAAAAAGAATTAATAAAAGACCTCAAAAATCATATTATTGACTATAAAAAAGAGCAAAAATGGCTAAATCAAAAAAAGCTGTATTCAAAATTGAAAGAGCTTCATAATATTGCCATGAAGAACAGCGAAGCTCTTGATAAACAAAGGCGAAAGCAAGATTCTTTATGCAATGTCTATAAACTATTTCAAGAAATTCAAAAATTAAAAAAGATAAATACTGAGAGCTAAGCTATAGTTATCTTCAATTATTCATACTGTGTCTTCAAATAGAGTCCACATCATCAAAATAATTTATCCGGCCTGTAATGCTTGTAGTATTTTTTCAGCTGTGTGGCCATCCCCGTACAAAGGCGGGGATTCCCCCGGAAGCGCAAAGAGATTAACAGCTTTAACTATTTTATCTGAATCAGCCCCAACTAGAGTATTCCAACCGGAGTCAACAAGCTCGACCCATTCAGTAGAATCTCTCATTGTAATGCAAGGTTTCTTAAAGAAAAAAGCCTCTTTTTGAACACCTCCTGAATCCGTCAGAACTGCATCGCAAGATTCTTCATATTTTATCATTTCTAAATACCCTATAGGCTCTATTACTTTTACATGCTTGTCAAACTCCAAACCTTGCTGATTCATAATCTTCCTGGTTCTTGGATGAATTGGGAATATAAAATTTTTATTCGAAAGTTTATTTATAGCTTTAACTATATTGTTAAGTCTTTCAATATTATCAGTGTTTTCAGCACGATGAATAGTAAGAAGAATAAAGTTTTTTGGTATATCTATCTCAATATTTTTCTTACGGTAATAAAGCGATGCGTCATACATAATATCGCCTGTTTTGCACACAACTTTATTATCCGATGAAGCGACTCCATTCCTATTGCTAATACCTTCATTTTGTAAATTTTCAATTGCGGTATCAGTCGGACAAAAAAGCCACGTAGAAAGATGATCTGTTAAACGCCGATTTTGCTCTTCAGGCATAGCCATCATAAAGGAGCGCAAACCTGCCTCAACGTGGGCAACGGGAACATGCAACTTACTTGCAGCCAATGCTCCGGCTAAGGTAGAATTAGTATCACCATAAACAAGCAGGGCATCCGGTTTAAGCTCAAGCAACAATTTTTCAATATGCTCAAGCATCAGTCCTGTCATTTTCCCATGAGAACCAGAACCAATATTCAGGTTATAGTCCGGTTTTGGTATATCCATTTCATCAAAAAAGACATCACTCATATTTTTATCATAGTGCTGACCGGTGTGCACAAGGGTTTCCATTACCCCACATTGGGGATTATTCTTGATATAACGGCTTAAAACAGCAGCTTTTATAAATTGAGGTCTGGCACCAATTATTGTTAGTATCTCCATTTTTTATATTTGCTCCATTCTTAGATTTTTTCCCATTTAAAATTGCTGACATTTTTTTCATCTTCGTTAAAGTTTATTCCAACAAGATATATCTCTTTATTCTCATGCATATATTTTTCATAATATTTATTTTCCTTAATTTGTCCTAAAGCATCTCCATCGTTCATCTTAAATTCAATAATATAAATTTTATTATCCATTTTCACACTTAAATCAAGCCGCCCACGGTTTGTGGATTCTTCCACCCTAATGAGCAATCCTAAACTGGCAAGATAACTATAGACAATACTGGCGTAAAACCCTTCATAAATATTTATATTATTATTGGCATAATTTTGATACAGTAAAGATGAAAAGAGACTTACTAAGCTTCCCCTGAATTTTTCCAAATCAGCATTTTGTAATGCTTGATAAGAATTTTCCTGATTTCTTACCTTCTGTGTAATAGATCCAACAAGCATATTTAAAACAGCCTCATTTAAAGACATTTTTACTTCAAGATTCGGAATGCTTAACTTATAGTTCTTCTTTTTTCCCACCTTAAACGAATCTTCTATTGTTAAATAACCTGTTTGATACAGTAAAACTTCCAAACGAATATCATCAATTTTAAATGAAATTAAGATTTCACCACCAATTATAATATTCTCTAAATCGGGTAAATAATATTTTTTATCTTTTATCAATTTTATTAAGAACGACGGGGTTCCAGTTTCAAACCAATAATTACTATATTCAAATCTATTTTGTATGAACAATAAAATATCAAAGGGATTATATACGCTGTCCTTTAAAAAATTATAGCCATGATACCACCTCTTTAATTGTTTTAAATCAACATCAGATAAAAGTTTTTTAAATTCATGTTCAATATTGTACTGTGTATATCCACAAATATTTCCGTATTCGGGATTGAGACTGATGTCCACAATATTGTTAAGACCTGAAAAAATACTCACCTTAGAAAACTTGCTTACTCCTGTTAGAAAGGCAAAACGGATATACGCATCATTATCCTTTATAACCGAATAAATTTCTTTTATTTCATCTTGTCTTTTATTTCGTTCTTCATTTCTTTCTATATTATTAAGAATGGGTTTATCATATTCATCAACAAGGATAACTACAGATTTATTATATTTTTTATGAACCACCATAATCAAGTTAGAAAATCCTGCTATTGCACTTAAATTTTTATCATAAGGAATTCCAAGATTTGTATGATTATTTTTTAAATAAATTTAAATGTTTCATCAAAGCCTTCACTAGTAAAAAATTTCCGCTGTTAAAGCTGATTTTTATCACAGGATATTTTCCAAAGTCATATTTTTCATAAATATATAAGCCCCTAAACAGTTCCTTATTACCCTCAAAGATTTCTTTTAATGTATCAAGAAAGAGGCTCTTTCCAAAGCGGCGAGGGCGGGATAGAAATACATATTTATAATTATTTATAAGATTACAAGCATCTTCTGTTTTATCAATATAGATATAGCCTTCGTTTATTATCTGACTAAAAGTTTGTATGCCTATTGGTAATTTGTTCATTCACAGAATCCTTATATTTTATAGTTTAATATCTGTTTGATTTTTGGCTTTAGATAATCTGTAAAGGATAAAACAGGATTCAATTTCATTATACGGTAATTCACAACAAAATCTGCGGTAAAAGCACTGAAAAATTTTTCTATATCTTCAATATTGGAACCCTCAAAGTCAAAATGCCTTGAAACTGTTGAAGCGAATTTGATTCCCTCCCAGAGCAACAAGCTTTGAGCGCCGCTGCTTCGTAAGTCCGGGTCCGCTCCGCCCATAAGATAGTAACAAGTGTTCCGGTCATATACAAAATAGGCAGCTCCATGGACCTTGTTATTTTCATCTATTGTCACCAAGATCTTTCGAGCCTTATGCTGGAGACAGGCTTCATCCAGACATAAAATTAAATCTCGTGAATAAGGATTTTTACGGTTCTGACGCTGAAATGTTTTATCCTGAACCATAAATAAATTTTCTAACGAAGAATCAGTGATAACTCTCAACTGTTTTTCTGCTTTCCTGCAAGCCCTTCTCACCGAATCTTTAAAAGCTGAGAACAATTTCTCAATATCCGATAAATCATCGATTCTATAAGAAAAAGTTGGCTCATAATGAAAGCCTTTCCACCGAAATGGCAAAATATAATCATTGGCAGAATCAAGGCAGATATCAACACTTATATTTTCAGGAATTTTATCAATCAATTCGTACAGTATCTTCTTCCGTTTTGCCAGTCTATTTATTGCTTTCCCTTGCTGCGGCTGAATCCATGGACCTGTAGTTTGGGTCAATGGAGGCATTGTAATGATTTTTTGCCCAAAGCGTTTACTTATAAAATAGGGCAGCCTGGCAATAACGCCCTCACCATTCTCTACTTGTAGACATTCCCAGTTATGATTGGTTACAGCATCCCACCACCAAGGCTGCTCAAAAATACTATTGACTTCTTTAATATTATGTTCCACTTGAATGCCTGATTGCCTCTCTATATGATATAAATGTATACCCTCTTTCGGTACAATATGTTACAAACCATTCATAAAAGGCTTTGTCAACAGGATAGGTTTTCTCATTAAACATGTAATCATGAAATAAAAAAGTAAAATATTCCAAGTCCTCCGTTTCAGCATTATTAAGAGCCTGAATCGTATCTTTTTTTGCTTTTTCCAGATTATTGTGAATAATGTAACCATCCATGAGATGTAGCGGGAACTCCCACAGTTTACTCATTTTGTAATGAGGAGACAGTTCAATTTTATTTTTATTAAAAAGAGAGGTATCGAATAAATACCCAATTTTCTCCATTTTTTTAAGAGTATCGTCATTGTAGCGGACATAATGGGTTCGAATGCCAAACTCTGAAAGACCAGATATTTTAGCAAAATCATCATATTCTTTCTGCATTTTGTTTATATCTTCAAAATCTATACCATGCACACCAGCATCAAGACCATTATTAAGAACATAGCGAATCCATTTTTCAGCTTTTTCTTTTTTGTATGACAAGCCGAGTATATTATCCATTCCAAAGAAAAAAACAGATGGAATACCATGTTTCTTATCAAATTCAACTATTTCAGGTATACGATTCAATCGTTTATCAAAAATCGAAACAAAACGATAATAAAAAGACTGAAAGGATATGCGGCCCTTCAGCATCTGAAAAAAACTTCTCACCCATAATTTAGGAAAAATTAAATCGCGAAAAACATGATCTGAGGGATATAAGTGATCAACATCATGTGAAATTATTATTTGCACTTTTCTGTAAGTTCCTCATACATTTGAAATAACATAGGCTCCTGTGTTGGCCAATTATATTCTTCCTGCACAGCCCTTCGTCCATTATCCCCCATCCTTTTTGCAATATCTTTATGAGAAATAAGGTATTCGATAGCACCTCTGATTGCATCCACATCATGAGGATTCACACAAATGCCGCAATCCCATTTATCCATGATTTCCTTCCATAGAATAAAGTCAGTACAAATGACCGGTAGTCCGGCTTGCATAAATTCAAATAACTTAACAACACCTAAAGTCCCTAACTTATACCCTACATTAGGATAATAATCATTAAGAACAATACCAACAGATGATTCTAAAAGAAAATTAAATACATCTTTAAAAGGGATTTGTCCCACATAACAAACCTTATGCCAAGCCTCTTTACTTTGCAAAATATGTAAATAGGAAGCAGGGCAAGCTCCGGCAAGACGATATTCAATACCAGAAATATCCTTTAGGGCATCCAGTATAACATGATGCATTCTCTGGTGAGAAACTGTACCAGCAAAGCAAATAGAATGCCCCCATTTTCGCGAATCCTCCTTCTGAGGATTAATAAGCAGAGGATAATTTGTCAACTGAATTGTATTTGGATTAACGTTCTGCAACCTTGACGTAATGCTAGGGGTAACAGAAACTAGGGCATCATATTGTTGCAAACTTCGTTTCTCATAGCCTGTATAAATTTTTGAAAGAGGCCTGCGAAGCAAAGGCGGTAACCAATCCTTTGTTAAAACCTGGGCAGGAACATCTTCATGCGAATCAAAGATAACAACTTTATGATTTTTCTTTTTTAGTTTCAAACCTACCGAAATGAGCTCCGGATCATGAAAGTGATAGATATCTGCATCAAGCTCAACACATTTATTGTATACTTTCTTTTTTCCAAACAGAACTCGTTTCCATTTATTTTCCGGAATAGAAACGCCGTAAATCTGTACACCATCGGACATCGTGTCTTTTACATTCGGAGCAATCTCACAGACACTGTATCCTGCATGTACTAAAGATATACACTCCCGGTAAAAGATTCGATCATCCTTTTCAGAATGCACGGATGTTACATGACAGATTTTCATACAATATAACCCTTCGTTATTCTTCAAGCTCTAATATTATTTATAAATTGACTTATTTTATCTATTTTATAATCTGTATGCTGCCTTGGTTCTGCTGCCAATATTTTTGAGAATTCAGATTCAGAAATACCTATTTTGTCCAAAACGATACCCACCAAATCCTTAATACCATCCTTCTCATAAGCAGGTTTTTCTAGCTCCCACAGGGCATCTTCTCGAGACAACTGACCAGAGACAATCATTGATGATAGGTGAGAACGTCTTTTGTCAACACCATACCTTTCATAAAACCAGTACTGTTGTATAAATTGAGTTAATAGATTTTCACAATGCTTGCCTCCATAATATTCAAAGTCACAAAAATCAGCAAGCTCATTCAATGCCTGAGCTTTATTATAATCAATATAATTTAGAGGACGATAGCTTTTAATATTCAAAAAATACATATCAAAGAATTTTCTGTAATTTGACAGAAGAGATAAATTCCCTATATTTTTTTTTCCATACCTTTTATGAATATCTTTCATATTAACAAGATCATAAGCGGTGAAGGTATTACCTTGCTGCAAAATACTTTCCAAAGCAAAATTTCCCCCAGAAAGAAAGTATTGAATACGAAATTTTCTGGCATACTGATATAAACATGAAAATAAAATATTATCCTGAGGAATCGCAATATCCGGCACATTCGCCCGAATATATGCTGCAGTTAAATCATTAAACTGCTCTGCATCAGGTTTTTCAATTTTTAATTCAAGGTCACATGCCTTAACCAGTTTCTCAATATTTAATTTAGAAATATCTGTATCAAAACCATCATCAATATGTACTGCTAAGATTCTTAAGCCCCACCGATATCCTAGGTATGCCAGATAAGATGAATCAAGCCCTCCTGAAATACCCATCAAGCAATCATAAGGCTTATTTTTTGATGAACGTTTTATCTCATTGATCATATGATTGATTTTTTGCTGCCCTTCCTCATTCGGAAAATAAACACTGTTTTTTCGCTCTAATTCTTTTGTACAATAATTACAAAAACCATTTTCATCAAACTTAATTGTCTCATCCGAAGCATTATCCATAACACAACGCTTACAAATTTGATAATTTTTCATATAAAATACTCCAAAATAAAAAATGTCTTCTTTCTAGAAGATCACGTCTCAGTAAAAATCAAGATCCCGAAAATAATAAACCTTACCTTTACCTCGAAAGCACAAATGATTTTGTGTTAGAAATAAAGAACAAAAGAAAAATAATAAACATAGGAACAAAGAAACGAACATCAAAAAGAATCCCTAAAATCGAAGTTCCGGCAAAACCTGAAAAATAATTTACACAAAATACATAAATTGTAGCCCAAAATACATTTTTGTCTTTGGACAATTTATTAATAAAAAACAAATCCAATGAGCCAATAAGAAGTCCAAAAAATAGAGAGCCAATAACTAAACCTAAAATACCGAAATTTGCATAAATCTCCGCTATGAATACAGTTGGCATACTTCCTACAACACCGCCCAGTTCTCCCATTGCATAATTCATAATTTCTACAGATAGCATAACATGTTTAAACGGAAGAAAGCCTGAGGGATTTGGCATTGACAGTCCATACAAAAGCCCATAGTCTTCAACATATTTTAGATACCAAAAGAACGGCCTGGTTTGTCCCAAAAAGAGCCGCCCCATAGCCCCCTTAAAAATATCAAGGGAATTTTTATCATTTTGTCCCATGAAAAAAATATATAAAATTACAATGACTAAAGAAAAAACTGAAAAAAGAATAGTTGCCAGTTTAAAACTAAAAGAAGATGTTTCAAATATATATGCTACAAACAAAACAATCACAAACATAAATAGAGGAGCTTTTTCAAACCGAGTGAGGCTAAAAAAAACATTATAACATAATAGTGTAAAAAAAAGGATTTTCCAACTCTTTTTCTTATTTCTTAAAAAGAATGTCAAAAGGCATAAGATTATAGGTATTTCCTTCATAAAAAGTTCATAACGATATAATTTCCCTGAAAAATTATTTGTAGTATCGCTTCTAAGACGTGCTAAATCCAAAGCACTTTTACCAGAGAAAACATATTCAAGGGGGACTTTCCCCCCTATTTTAGATCTGTAAATAAAAAAAATAATTATACCAAACAAAAAAAAGAACCAGATAGCACTTATTGTATATATACGATTTATGGAACTATACCTAATTGGTTTAAGACACATTTCTTCACTAAGATGTTTTAACCGATGA
>PDWI01006555.1_pt1 | contig 14549 bp, 13 predicted proteins | sample 1430891 | NCBI WGS metagenome assembly PDWI01 (sample SAMN01162508, study PRJNA174530) | Oral metagenome, whole genome shotgun sequencing project. | biome: Marine environment; feature: Marine mammal; material: Swab sample of the gingival sulcus; isolation source: swab sample of gingival sulcus... | reverse complement strand
TTATATGTAATGTATTTTAATAAAAGTTGGGAGAGAAATTAATGAAAAATTATATGTTTATTACATTACTAGCTTTACTTTTAATTTTAGTTGGTTGTTCTAAAAATGAGTTAACTAAAAAAGAGGAAAATAGTAAGAAAACGACTGTGAGTGATAATACGACTTCAAAATCACAAGAAGAAACGACTACAACTACTTTAAAACCTACAACTACACAGTCTACTACTCTAGAAACAACAACTACAACAATATCTACTACGAATTCTACAACAACACAAATGTCTACTAAGAAGTCTACAACACAAACTACTACGACACAAAAATTTATACAAGAGCAAACTTCTACAACAAAAGAAACTAAGCCACCTACGACAACTACTACTCAAAACACACAAAAAGTTTATAACAAAGATGTGGAAATATTAGATAGTGGACAATCAAAATTAATGTATGATTATACTGGGAAAAAGTGGACTAAAGCACTTAGTAAGCAGTTGAAAGGTGTTGATTTTTCTAGTTTTGGTTTTGATATATATAATCCAGTATATATAAAAGATATAAATAGTACATTGGTTTTAGCAAATAAAGCTAATCGTTTTGAAGACAATTTTAAACCGATAAATTTAGTAAATGCAAAGTCAAAACATTCAGGTAATGTAAATAGGCGAAAACTTAGAGAAGTAGCTGCCAATGCTATAGATAAACTTATATCAGCTGCTAAAAAAGATGGGATAGAAATCCAAACAGTATCTTGTTATAGAACTATTAGTTATCAAAAAGGTTTATTCAAAAGATATGCAGCCAAAGATGGAGAAAAAAAAGCAGCTATGTATAGCTCAAGACCAGGGCATAGTGAACACCATACTGGACTATGTGCAGACGTAAGTTCTCCATCTATGAATTATGGTCTAGGTACTTCTTATGGCAATACGAAAGAGGGTAAGTGGATAGCAAAAAACGCTCATAAATACGGTTTTATAGTTAGGTATCCAAAAGGAAAAAAAGACATTACAGGATATAGTTATGAGCCTTGGCATATAAGGTATTTAGGAGTTCCATTAGCTACTTATTTGAAAGAAACAGGACTTTGCTATGAAGAATTTATAGCGTTGCAAGTAGGAAAAAGTCCAGAAGATATAAAAATAGTTTGGGAGTAATTAATATTATATTATTAATGTGAAGAGTATATAGAAAATGTTTGTTATATACTATGTATGTTTATATATATATATTTTCTTTTTATGGATATTTAAAAAGGAGTAAATTAATAGTTACTTTAAATTTAGAGGTAAAAAATGAAAAAAATTATACAATGTGAGCATAGATATTCAAAAGAGTATTGCACAACCTATGAGAATGATGATTTTATTAGGTTCAGAGATTACTCTTTGACGCAAATGCGAGATCATAATTATACATATATAAAAAATAAATTTTGTTTAAAAAAACTTATTGAAGATGAGATAAAAGTCTGTATTAAAGATAAATTAGATTTTGCTAAAGTTGTTGTAGACATTGACGATAGTGATTTTGAATTGCCAGAAATAAGTTATAATTATAGATTAGATAAAATAGCATACTATACTTTTAATATTTCAAAAATTAGTAATATTAAAAGTGATAAAAATGCAATTATAAAAAAAGTTAGTAACAACAAAATGGTGGAAGATATGTTGTTTTGCGATTTGCAATTTGATACAAGTATTTCACATAGAGATTTTCATATTAAAAAATATAAAAGAAAAGGTGAAGTATATATTTTAGACAATGCCCTTAATGCTTATGTTTGCTATGAAGATGATAATGCGGTCGGAATGTGTGATTTATTTATGGTTGATAAAGTTGCAAAGATTGAAAATTTTGTAGTAATACCTAGTTATCAGCGAAAAGGATATGGAACACATATTTTAAAGAAAATGATTGATATAGCTTTGGAAAATAATGCTGAATTAATATATTTGACTACTGATGAAGATGATACAGCAAAAGAAATGTATGAAAAGCTGTATTTTGATAAAGTTGGTAAAAGGCTTGAGCTTGTTTTTGATTTAAGCAAATTAAGTTTTAGTTAGTATATATTGTTAAAGTAAAAAATGTTTTCAATCTCATACTTATGAAGCCTAGATTGAAAACATTTTAAATACTTACTATCACACTGGAGCTATAAGAACTCTTCCAGTTCCTCTATATACATTTACTAGACCTTCGCCAGATGCTGCCGAACCAGCTAAAGTTCTAGTAACTCTCTCTACTGTAAATTTTAAAGAGTCAGACCAAGCGATTGCCATATTTCCATCTATTTTTACAACGTCATTTTCTAAATCTACTACTATTAATTCATCTATAGGTACAGGGCTTTCTAGTGCAACTATTCCTTTTCCATGCATCATAGTATTGAATAATCCCTCGTTTCCTAGTACTGCTGATGATAGAGATTTTCTTGATACTACTTTCATATCTACAGTATCATCACAAGCTAAAAATAATCCGTCATCTACTACTATTTTACCGTCCCAATTATCTAAATCTTGGAATATTATATATTTATAAGTAGGTTCACAAACTACGATACCATTTCCGAAATATCTAGGTTTTATAGCAGTTTCACCAGTTACAGCACTGCCTATAAATTTTTTCATTAAATCGCCAGCACCTTTTATATTACTTGTAGCTTTTAAATCGCCCATAAGTATTTGCATTTTACTAGCCTCTAAAATTATACCACTATTTTCAAGTCTTGCTACGAGTTGTCTTTTATGATAATTCATCTTTGATGAAAAATAAGCATTTGCAGCGTCATTCTGGTTTATAGAGAAGTCTTTTTCGTATTCTAGTATAGAAAAACAACCGATAGTAGAAACAACTCTGTGAACTTCTGAATTTTGAAGTAAATTAGTTCTAATCATAAAAATATACCTTTCTTTTCTTGTTTATTTATATATCTAATAATATTTTATCATTATTTATATTTTCATTAAAGTGTATAAGTTTTAATAATATATTAATTATGAACTACTTAATCGTAACAAATATATAATAGTTTAGTCTTTTTCACTATTTACAAAAATGATTATTTGGTCTAAAATCAATAAATAAAAAGAGTAAAAAAATAAGAGGAATTTATGAAAAAAATTAAAGGTGTTTTTGTTAGACACGGTGTATCGGCAGCTAACAAAGATAAAATGCTTGTAGGTAGTACCGATGTAGAGCTATCTGAAGATGGAATAGAAAAACTTTTAGAAATAAAAGAAGAAAATATTTTTCCTAAGACCGATGTTTATTTTAGTTCAGACCTTAAAAGAGCAGTTAAGACTAGTGAAATTTTATTTGATAAAAAACAGCCTATTTTGAACAAAAATTTTAGAGAACTTCATTTTGGTGCTTTAGAAAAGAAGTATTTTGCCGATATCGATATTGTACAAATATTTAAAGATTGGTATGAAGATGATGTAGTTTGTGATGCTGAAACTTATACAGATTTTTCTAAGAGAATTATATTTGCACTCTATGAGTTATTAGATGATTTAGTTAAACGAGATGCTAGTTCTTTTACACTAACTAGTCATAGTTGTACTATGAGAATGATAAAATCACATTTACAAAATATAGATAAGTACAATTTTTTAGATATAAGAATTAAAAATGGACATGGATTTATAGCACAAATAAATTATGATGAAATAGGAAAAAAAATACACTCTGCTACATTAACAGATATTTGATAATGTATTTACAATGTATTTAAGGAATTGAGGTATATTTATGGAAAATTATAAAATGTTAGAAAATATAAAATCTGTAGTAGATAAAGTACCTGTTTTAAAATTAGATAAAAATTTAATAAATAATAGTAAGCTTTGTATTATAGATATGAACAATGGTTTTGCTAAAGCTGGTGCACTTTATAGTGATAGGGTAGAACAAAAAATACCAAGTATTGTGGAATTAGCGAAATATTATTTACAAAATGGAGGAAGAGTATTAGCTTATAACGACTATCATAACGAAGATGCTAAAGAATTTAATGCTTATCCTAAGCACTGTGTTAAAAATACAGAAGAAAGTAAGTTAGTAGATGAGTTAGAGAAGTTAAAGAAGATTGGACTTGAAGAGAGAAGAAAAAACAGTACAAATGGTGTATTTGCATACAATCCAGCACAGTGCAATAGCGGTAAAGACTATGTTGTAGTAGGTTGTGTAACGGATATTTGTGTGTATCAATTTGCTGTTAGCCTTAGAACTTATTTGAATGAAAATAATTTTGAGGGTGAAGTTTATGTAGTTAAAGATTTAGTAGATACTTTTCACATACCAGATGTGCATGACGCAGAATTTTATAATTATATGTTTATAAAAAGTATGATAGATAATGGCGTAAAAGTCGTATCTAGTGTTGAGTATAAAAACGATTAACGGATAGGGAGATATATGAAGATTTTAATAATACTTATTATGGCTGCGACACCGATAATAGAACAAAAAGCTGCCATACCATTTGCTATTGCTAGTGGTTATTCAAATTTAGAAGCTTTTTTGATAACTTTAGTAGGTGCATTGTTACCAGCACCTATAATATTACTTTTTTTACCTAAAGTATTTAAACTTATGAGAGAAAAAAATATTTTGGTTTCATTTGTAGATTGGTATGAGAAAAGAGCGTTAGATAAAGGTAGTAACATAGTAAAATACGAGCTTTTAGGTTTACTCTTATTTGTAGCTATACCATTGCCTATGACAGGTGTTTGGACAGGTTCGGCAGTCGCAGCGATGATAGGACTGGATTTTAAAAAGGCATTTCCTACAGTTATAGTTGGCGCTACTATATGTGGTGGGATAATAATGCTAGTAGTAAATGGTGTGCTTATGATACCATTTTTAATGAAATAGCGTTGAAAGTATAGAATAAAAGGAGAAATATATGGCTAAAAGATTATTTACGTCAGAATCTGTTACAGAAGGACACCCAGATAAAGTATGCGACCAAATATCAGACAGTATTCTAGACAATATTTTATCTAAAGATAAAAATGCAAGGGTAGCTTGCGAAGTATGCGTAACTACTGGTATGGTTTTGGTTATGGGTGAAATAACTACAGAATGTTATGTAGATATACCGAAAATAGTTAGAGAAACGATAAGGGAAATAGGTTATACACAGAGTGATATAGGATTTGATTATGATACTTGTGCCGTATTAGTAAGTATAGATGAGCAATCTGGAGATATTGCTATGGGCGTTGATAACGCTTTAGAGCATAGGAGAGATGAAGATAAGACTTTAGGAGCAGGCGACCAAGGAATGATGATAGGATACGCTTGTGATGAAACAAAAGAGCTTATGCCTTATCCTATAAGTGAGGCTCATAAACTTACTAGACAGCTTGCAAAAGTAAGAAAAGATGGTACGTTAAGCTATCTTAGACCTGATGGAAAAAGTCAAGTAACAGTGGAGTACGAAGATGATAAGCCTATAAGAATAGATACTATTGTAATATCTACGCAGCACGATGCTGACGTATCTTTAGAAACTATAGAAAAAGATATAAAAAGAGAAGTTATAGATGCTGTAGTGGATAAAGATATGATTGATGAAAAAACAAAAATATATGTAAATCCTACAGGTAGATTTGTAGTAGGTGGCCCAAAGGGAGATAGTGGACTTACTGGTAGAAAGATAATAGTAGATACTTATGGTGGATATGCATCACATGGTGGTGGAGCATTTAGCGGTAAAGACCCTACGAAAGTGGATAGGTCTGGTGCTTATATGGCAAGATATATGGCAAAAAATATAGTTGCCGCAGGACTTGCAAAGAGATGTGAAATAGAGCTTGCATATGCTATAGGTGTTGCTCACCCTGTAAGCGTCTTTGTAAACTGTGATGGTACTAACGTAATTAGTGAAGACAAGTTAGTAGATATAATATTAGACAATTTTGATTTAACACCACAGGGTATTATAAATAGCCTTGATTTAAGAAGACCAATATACGCTGATGTTGCTTCATACGGACATTTTGGACGTGAAGATGTTAATGTTCCATGGGAAAGAACCGATAAAATAGGTGTGCTTAAGAAATATATTTAATATAAATATAAGTATATTTGCGAGTGGTCCTATTTGAGGAGTGGTTTAAAAATTATTAGGAGAGAAGATAAGTTTCTATTGTTATTAAAACGAAGATTAGCAATGGAAACTTGTTTTTTGTGTGTTTATATTTATATTGAATGCAACCATTTATTATCTTCTATGATATAATAATAATTGAATACATACTATATAAAAGAGGTTACAAATGTTAAATTTAATGTTAGTAGATGATGAATCTGATGTTAGAAGTAGAGTATTAAATAACGTTGATTGGGAACAATTAGGTTACAAAATAGTTTGTGAGGCAGAAAATGGAAAAGAGGCATATGAGCTTTTTGAAAAATATGAGCCAGACGTAGTTATTACGGACATAAGAATGCCATTTATGAACGGTTTAGAACTTACAGAAAAAATACTTTCTAAATATCCGTACACTAAAATAATAATACTTACAGGTTTTGATGAATTTGAATACGCTAAAAAAGGCATATCTTTACAAGTAGAAGACTATATTTTAAAGCCTATTTCTAAAAAAGAGCTTACAGAGCGGTTAATAAATGTAAAAAATAAAATAGAAGAAGAAAAAGCACTTAGAAAAAATGTGGACAATTTAAAGGTGTACTATGAAAGTAGTCATCAAATAGTAAAGCAAAAATGCCTTGAAAACATTTTGGAGGGTGCTACTTTAGCTGAAATAAATAGATGGATAGACTATTATGATTTGCAAATATCTGGAAGTCTTTTTTGCGTGCTATATATCAACGTAGATAAAAAATGTGAATATGAAGATGTAGAAGCTTCTAACTTAAATCATATGGCTATGCTTAAATTTTTTGATGAAATTAAACATAATATAGGACTTGGTGAATACTTTTTATACGGAGAGGCTATAATCGTTATACAATCGTTTAAACAAAATGATAAAGTAGCTTTTTTAAAGTATTTGAATATGATAGGAAACAATATTTCACAAGGTGTTAGCAAGTATTTAGATGTAACGGTTACTATAGGAGTGGGGGAAATAGTAGATGATTTAAGCCAAATATATTTATCTAAAGAAACCGCTTTAAATGCATACGATTACAAAATAATGTTAGGTGATAACAAAGTTATTTTTGCTAGCGATATTGAATACAAAAACATAAATCCACTTACTATAAAAAATATCGACTTACGTAGAATATCTACCCTTATAAAAACAGGGCAAATAGATACTTTTGACGATTATTTAAAAGATATATTTGTTACACTAATAAAAGATAGTGAAAATAAATATATGACGTTTGAAATACAGATTTTTAGCGTACTAGATAGAATAATAGATGAGCTAGACTTAGAAGACGACAACGTTAAAGAGCTAAAAGAAAATGTTTTAATAAATATAGGTAAGCAAGAGTCGCATCAAGAAATAATGAGAGGACTTGTTTTGCTTGCTAGAAGAATAGATAAACTAAGTTCTCTAAAAAGAAAAGATGTTACTAAAGATATAGTAGGAAGAGCCAAAGAAATAGTTGCCTCTATGCTTAAAAGTCCCGACTTATCACTTGAATTTATCGCTGATAAAATGCACTATAGTCCAAACTATTTGGGTACGACTTTTAAAAAGGAGGTTGGGCAAAGCCTTAACTCTTACATAATGTTACTTAGAATAGAAGAGGCAAAAGAGCTGCTTGTAAACTCTGATTACAAAAGTAGTGAAATAGCTATGGAAACGGGTTTTTCATCTTCTAGTTACTTTGCTTTTTCATTCAAAAAAGAAGTTGGAATGAGTCCACGTGAGTACAGGAAAAACAAAAGAAAATGAATTTTTTTAAAAGAAATTATACTCTTCAATCTATAATAGCAGTTTCTAGCATACTCGTAGCACTTATGTCTATGTTTTACATAGGGACTAACATATACAGCAAGTTTAGCGTTGAGATAATATACAATGCGACTACTTTTTCTGGGCAAATACTTGACCAAATAGCTATGAACGTAGAAGAATACATAAGTGAGGGCATAAAAATACACGAAGAAGTAAGCAAAATAGTCAGTGAAGAAAAAAAACTTAACGATAGCTTTTTAACTAAACTGAACATACTTTTTTCTAATAAAATAAACGTGCTTTCTATATCTGCTTTTGATGAAAAAGGCAACCTTTTATTCGTAGTGCCTAAATATGAAACTAGGTCTGATTACAAAGTAAATTATATACCTAGATATGATGAGTTAATCGAAGATAAAGCTTTTATTACTATAAGTGAACCAAGAATACAAAAAGTGTATAAAAATAAATATGATTGGGTAATTAGCTATGGTAGAAGACTGAAAATGTGGGATAAAAAAGATGATGCAATAATAGTAAATGTGGATATGCGTTTTGAACCTTTTAGCAGAATTTTATCTGATATAAACTTAGGAGGGAGCGGTTCTGTATTTATAAAAGATGATAAAGGAAATGCTATATATCACCCTTATCAACCTTACATATCATCTGTAGATGATATGATTTATGAAGAAAATGTAATATCTATGGAGCGAGATATATCTTTCGTAAATTGGAAAGTAGTAGGTGTAACTCATTTAGAAAATTTATTAAGGGGAAACAATGATATACTAATAGATATTATTTCTACTTTGCCTTTGGCTGTGCTTATAATAATACTTATAACTTGGTTTATATCTTGGCAAATATCAAAGCCTATAAACTTACTAAATAAAACTATGGACAAAGTATCTGCTGGAGATTTTAACGTTAGAGTGAATATGAAAAGTGGAGAAAAGGAAGTAGTTGCACTATCAAATAATTTCGATACAATGTTAGAAACTGTAGGAGAGTTAATAAAACAAAATGAAATAAAAGAAAAAAATAAGCGTAAAAGTGAGTTAAATGCACTTCAAGCACAGATAAATCCTCATTTTTTGTACAATACTTTAGACTCTATAATGTGGATGGCAGAAAATGGTTCTAAAGAAGAAGTGATAGATATGGTAGGAGCACTTGCAAGACTTTTTAGAATAAGTATAAGCAAAGGAAAGCGTATAATAACCGTAGAAAAAGAGTTAGAACATGTAAGAAACTATTTGCTAATACAGAAAATAAGGTATAAAAATAGGTTTGATTTTTATATAAACGTAGAAGATGGAGTAGCACAGCTATATACATTAAAGTTAATAATTCAGCCTATAGTAGAAAATGCTATTTATCACGGATTAGAAAATTTGATGGAAAAAGGAGAGCTTACTATAAATGTATATATAAAACAACATATGCTCGTATTTGAAGTTGCAGATAATGGTATAGGTATGACCGAGGGACAGTTAGCGGCTTTAAATGATGATAGTAAGCCAGTAGAAAGTGCTAAGGGTAGCGGTGTAGGAGTTAACAACGTAAGAGAAAGGTTAAAACTTACTTATGGCACAGGTGGAGTATTCGTAAAAAGTGAAGAAGACGTTGGTACGACTGTATACATATATCAACCTATAATGGAGGAATATGATGAAAAATAAAATTGTAATATTTATTATCGCACTTATATTATCTGTTTTATCCATTGGTTTAGGTAGGGAGATGAAAGAAGGAATAGAAGAAAAGACGGTATATCTTATAAATAGAAGTAAATATGGATACGAGTATAAAGCTATAGAAAAGGGTGCAAAGAGTGCCAGTAAAGAATACGGAGTTAATTTACAAGTTTTAGCACCTGATTTTGAAAAAGATTTAAAGACACAGAAGATTTTGCTCGATGAAGTTTTAGACAATCAGCCAGATGGGCTTATAATATATCCTATAGATAGTTTAGAAATAGTAGAAAAATTAAATCAAGCAAAAAATACTAATATGAAAGTTGTCATTATAAATGAAAACACGGGACTAGGTGGTGGATTTGATTACATAGGAGAAGATTACAAAAAAATAGGACAGCAAATAGCTAAAAATATGTCTGAAGAAGTGAAAAATATACATATTTACATAAGCAAAGATGCATCGACAGAATCTCAAATAGTATTTAGAGCTATTTTGAATAATCTTGATGAAGATGTTTACGTTAAGAGTTTTTCTTCTATGTCTACAGAGCCTGCCATATATCCAAGTATAGTAAAAAAGAATTTAGAAGATGATTTCGATGTTGCTATTTGTCTTGATGAAAAGTCGCTTTTAGGTCTTGCTAGAGCCAAAGAAGTTATAGGTGATAGAAAAGTAATAGGCATAAATAATTCTATGGAAATTATAAAAAATATAGACAATGGAAATATAGATGAAATATATGTAACTAACTACTATGCATTCGGATACAGTGCAATTTCTAAAATATTAGGTAAAAAAATCAGCCAAAAAGATAGCTATTATAGAGTAAATAGACAAAATCTATTCGACAAAAATATAGAAAAAATAATATTTCCAGTAAATTAATCATAGATTTTCTAAAAAATACCATTGAAATTTGACTGTTTTTTGCAATTTAATGATGTATACTTAGAAAGTAAAAAATAACTTTTTATCACGGAGGTAAAAAAATGAAAAAATTTTTAGCAATGTTATTAACATTGACACTAGTATTATCACTTGCATCATGCGGTGGTGGAGAAACTAAAAAAGAAGAAGGTAAGAAAGACGACAAGAAGACAGAACAGAAGAAAGAAGATAAGAAAGAAGACAAAAAAGAAGATTCTGGAGAGCTTGCAAAAGTTGGTGGAACAATATACAAATATGATGACAACTTTATGTCATTCGTAAGAAGAGCTATCGAAAAGAGTGCTGATGGTAAAATCGACATTCAATTAGAAGACTCACAAAATGACCAAGGTAAACAAAACGAGCAAGTTGACCTATTTTTACAAAAGGGCGTTAAAGCTTTAGCAATAAACTTAGTTAACCCTCAAGGTGCTGCGACTATAATCGAAAAAGCAAAAGCTAAAGATGTACCAGTAATATTCTTTAACAAAGAGCCAAGTCCAGAAGATATGAATTCTTATGATAAAACTTGGTATGTTGGAACTAGATCAGCTGAATCAGGAGAAATCCAAGGTGAACTTATAGCTAAAGCATGGAAAGATCACCCAGAGTGGGATAAAAACAAAGATGGTAAAATGTCATATGTACTTCTTAAAGGTGAGCCTGGACACCCAGACGCAGAAGCAAGAACTAAGTACAGTGTAGAAAAAATTAAAGAAGCAGGAATCGAAGTAGAAGAACTTGAACTTCAAACAGCTATGTGGGACGGAACAAAAGCTAAAGAGCTTATGGACAACTGGCTTTCAAAGCACGGTGATGGAATTGAATTTGTAATAGCTAACAATGATGGTATGGCTCTTGGAGCTCTTAACGCTCTTCAAGGTGCTGGATACTTCACAGGCGACAAATTTATGCCAATCGTTGGTGTAGACGCTATACCTGACATTCTTACACAAATCGAAGAAGGTAAAGTTGTTGGTACAGTACTTAATGATGCTGGAAACCAAGGTAGAGCAACAGTTGAGCTTGCAGCTAATGCAGCTAATGGAAAAGACGTACTTGATGGTACAGAGTGGAAATTAGACGAATTAAAAGCAGTTCGTGTACCTTATGTAGGAGTTACATTAGAGAATCTTGATTTTGCAAAAGCTTCATATGCAGAATAATAAGTGGCATTAAAACATTGGATTAATATAAACCCTATGAGTTGCTGGGTGTAAACCCAGTAACTCATATGATAGTAGTCGCATAAACAGTAGTTTATAATAACGACTACTTGCATAAATAGTGAATTGAATTATAAGTATTAGTCTTTGTATTTATTATATAAGACATATGGTGGACGAGTTATCAAGTTACTTAATTAGATTAACAGATTACTAGTCCTTTTTTTTCATCACAGGAGGATATATGAAAAAAGATAAAAAGCAAAATTATATTCTAAAAATGGATAATATAAGCAAGTCTTTTCCTGGTGTAAAAGCATTAGATGATGTAAAGTTTTATTTAAGACCAGGGACTGTTCATGCACTGATGGGGGAAAATGGTGCAGGAAAGTCGACACTTATGAAATGCCTTTTTGGAATATACAGTAGAGATACGGGTACTATAATACTCGATGGCGAAGATACGCACTTTACTTCATCTAAAAATGCGTTAGACCATGGTGTATCGATGGTTCACCAAGAACTAAATCAGGTAAAAGAAACTAGAATAATGGACAATATTTGGCTAGGAAGATTTCCGATGAACGGTGCATTTGTCGATGAAAAGAAGATGTACACTGAAACGAAAAAGATTTTTGATGAGTTAGATATAAAACTTGATCCAAAGACGAAAGTAGGAAAAATATCTGTTTCGGAAGGACAGATGGTGGAAATAGCCAAAGCCGTATCTTACAATTCTAAAGTAATAGTTATGGACGAGCCTACTTCTTCACTAACAGAAAATGAAGTAAACCACTTATTTAGAATTATTCGTTCTCTAAGGTCTAGAGGTGTAGCTATTATTTACATATCACATAAAATGGAAGAAATACTTGAAATATCAGACGAAGTTACGATAATGAGAGATGGTAAATATATAGATACTTTAGATGCTAAAGATGCTACTACAGACGGAATAATAAAACTTATGGTAGGTAGAGATTTATCTGATAGATTTCCAAAGCTTACAAATGAGCCTAAAGAAGTAATAATGGAAGTAAGAAACCTTACAGCTAAATACCAACCATCTATAATTGATGTATCATTCGATTTAAGAAAAGGTGAGATATTAGGTATTGCTGGTCTTGTAGGTTCTAGAAGAACAGAGCTAGTAGAAACTTTGTTTGGTGCTAGAACTGCCGAAAGTGGAACTATTAAACTTCATGGTAAAGAAGTAAGTATAAAATCACCTAAAGATGCTATAAGAAATAAGATGGCACTCGTAACAGAAGAAAGACGTGAAACTGGTATATTTGGAGAGGGTAGCATAACTTTTAACTCTATAATAGCAAACGTAAGTGCTTATATAAAATATGGTCTTTTGAGCAGAAGTAAAATGCTTAAAGATACTGATTGGGTAATTCAGTCTATGAGTGTAAAAACTCCAAATAAAAAGACTAAAATAGCATCGCTTTCTGGTGGAAATCAGCAAAAAGTAATACTTGGACGTTGGTTGCTTACTGAACCAGATGTATTGCTACTCGATGAGCCTACAAGGGGTATCGATGTAGGTGCAAAATATGATATTTACCAATTAATGATTGATTTGGCAAATAAAGATAAAGGTGTAATAATGGTATCGTCTGAGATGTCAGAATTACTAGGTGTAACAAATAGAATTTTAGTAATGAGTAATGGATATTTAGCAGGAATTGTAGATACAAAAGATGCTACTCAAGAAGATATACTAACATATGCTTCTAAGCATTTATAAGGAGAAACTATGGATAAAACAAAAAATAAAAATATTAATTTTGTAGATTTAGCAGTAGATAATGCGATTTATTTAGTACTTGGATTGCTTTTATTAGTAATAATCATAAAAGAACCTAAATTTTTAAATCCAGGTAACTTTGTCAACATTATAACTCAAGCATCATCAAGAATAATAATGGCTCTTGGAGTAGGTGCAATAATCATTTCTAAAGGAACTGACCTTTCTTTAGGTAGACAAGTCGGACTTGCAGCCGTAATTAGTGCATCTCTTTTACAAAGTGGTGATTACGCTTATAAGATGTATCCAAATCTTGGTGAATTTAGAGGACTTGCAATATTATTACCTATATTATTAGTAATAATAGTAACTATGGTTTTCAGTTTTATAAATGGTTTTGTAGTAGCAAAGCTCAGTGTAGACCCATTTATAGCAACACTTGGTATGATGATTATCGTATACGGTGTAAACTCACTTTACTACGATAGACCTCCTTATGGAGCACAACCAATCGGTGGTTTTTCAAAAGGATTTACAACTTTTGCACAAGGTAAATTTATAGGAATACCAAACTTAATATGGTATGCACTTATCGTTATTGCAATTATGTGGGTACTTCTTAACAAAACTAAATTCGGTAAAAACTTATATGCTATCGGTGGAAATAAAGAAGCTGCTTTCGTATCAGGTGTAAATGTAGCTTTTTATACTATTTTAGTATACGTTATAGCTGGAGCACTTTACGGATTTGGTGGAGCTTTAGAGGCAGGACGTATCGGAACAGCAACAAACAATACTGGTAATATGTATGAGCTTGATGCCATCAGTGCTTGTATCGTTGGTGGATTGTCATTCGATGGTGGTATTGGTTCTGTACAAGGTATAGTAACAGGTGTGTTAATATTCCAAGTAATCGCATATGGACTCTCATATGTATCAGTTCCAATTTATTGGCAGTACATAATAAAAGGTCTTATTATAATTACAGCCGTTGCTATCGACTCACGTAAACATAGACGTAAGAAGTAAAAAATGATATAGTAAATTAACGCTTGATTAGGGAAATTTACATTCTCTAATCAAGTTTTTTTATTATCCGAA
>PDWI01006554.1_pt1 | contig 14549 bp, 15 predicted proteins | sample 1430891 | NCBI WGS metagenome assembly PDWI01 (sample SAMN01162508, study PRJNA174530) | Oral metagenome, whole genome shotgun sequencing project. | biome: Marine environment; feature: Marine mammal; material: Swab sample of the gingival sulcus; isolation source: swab sample of gingival sulcus... | reverse complement strand
TGTAGCCGACCACACGGAATGAGAAACGCAACCACCTAAAATGGGAATGATTTATAGTGTTTTAAATTCCCATTTTAGGTGGTTTTAACTATCTTTAAAAGCTATTTTAGTAGTTACTGATTAACACCTCTCCGAACATATCCCCCTTGCCGAGGGTTACCGAATATCTGACCTTCTCATCTTCGATGTTAAATGCTTTGAAGATTTCTCTGACCTCCGGTCTATCGTTGAGACTTAGCAAAAATTTACCTTTGGTATTTGCCAACTGAGCAGCTAGCTGTTCAAAGTCCGCCTTGCTGAAGATTCCCTTGCCGTAGACGTCCTCACAATCGTAGTACGGCGGATCGATGTAAAAGAACGTGTATTCTCTATCGTATCGATTGATGGCATCAGCATAACTTAGGTTTTCAATGCAACACCGCGAAAGTCGTTCACGCGCCAGTATTAACTCATCTGCTATTGTCTGAACATCGTATTTAGCGTGCCGCGTTGTGCTTGTGCCAAAGTGATTATCGACAATCTTGCCACCAAAGCTATTGCGGTGAATGTAGAGAAACCGTGCCGCACGTTGTATATCCGTCAACGTATCAGGCGGTGTACGCATCAATCGCTGGAATTCTGCGCGGCTAACCAATGTTGGGGCGACACAGTCAAGCAGCGCATCAAGATGATATTGTATACAACGATACAAGTTAACGACATCATAATTAATATCATTGAGCACTTCAGCCTTACTCGGTTGCTTTTTAAACAATACCCAGGCCGCACCTGCAAACGGTTCGACGTAACATTTATGATCGGGGATTTTATCAATAATACGGTTAGCAAGCTGATACTTACCGCCCAGCCATCCGCGAAGTGGCGAGCGTAGCCTTGATTTTTGTATTTTTGCCATGAGATACCTCTTTTTTTGTTAGTGGTACTCTTGGCACTCAAATTATTAAAGAACTTGCAGCGTGGGCATTTGATTGCCAGCTGCTTATAAATGGCTTCTGCCAGTTTTTTATTGCAATTACTGCAACGAATTTCCTTCATGTGATAACCACCATTTATTATCAGATAATAATATGTTAGGCTAACACCGTTCCACGTGGGACGGGTGAGCTTTCCAACGGTGGTTTCTTCACCTGCGGGGCTTAAGTGGTGTTGCTGCACTACTTAAGCCGCTCGCTTTATTTAATGATTTTAAATCCGGGTAATACAATCTTATAGTAAATTACTTCACTACCGGCTCAAGCTGATTCGGACTAAAACGCCAGCCGTCTTCGCTATTTTTAATAGCATTAAAGCACCACTCACTACAAAAATAACGACCGCTATTTTGTGTAAACGGTAACACTAAACCAAACGCACCTAACCAATCATAACCGCTATTTTTTGTTTTAGCATAATAATCAGCCAACTGTCTGACGTCACAACATACTTTACACAAATCCCATTTATAAGCGGGCAACGGCATGCTTTTTTTGCGCACCCCGCCGTCCCTTGCCGATGCTGAATAACAATCATATAAACCGTCATTACGTAAAACAGCTACCTCACAATGACTGTATCTACCCCTCGTCGCAACTCTGGTTGCCCCGTCAAACACAGCATAAAAAAATGTTTTCAGGCTTGTTATTTTACGCTTATGCTTATAAAAAGCGACATAGACATCATTCATCAGCTATCCCTCTGATTTCAAGCACACGGCCATGCTCAAGCAAGCCTATTTGTTCAAGCTGTTCCAGCCCAGCAACTGTGTCAGGCCTGTCTAAATCAATGAAGTTTGCTAACTCAATTTGCTTAGCAAACAATTTAAGCGGCATCTTTGCCTCTGCCGATACATTTTGAGCATCATCTGGAAAAAACAACAACACTTGCTCAGTTGGAGTCAGCCGCTGTATTAATTCAAGTTTTGTTAATATATGCTTGCGTGGCGGGTCGAACTGTTTCGTCACCGGATTATAAAACTCTTCGCCTGTTATACTATCGGTAATTTCGATTAATTCCGCCATGGTGAAATCTATAACATCACCATTAAAACCCGGCAATACTTGCAAATCTGCAATTGATACTACCTGCTCCTCTGTGACAATTATTTGCTTAATTGCATACTTATTGTTTATGTTTGTTTTTTTATCTATAACTGCGTATCTCATTTTTTAATCTCCTAGCGTGTAAGCGTAGTTTAATTCGGTACTGTAATTACTGACCCTAAAATAACTTTTGAATCTTAAATTTGTTATAACAAATCCTGATTTAACATAAATATTGTTATACAAAGTTATGCCGTCAACAATTAATTTTATACTCCCGCTGCCGCCGGAAATTACTGATATGCATCTTATCAAACCACTTCCATTTATAATCACAGATCCATTAACAGGAACCAAACCTCCGCCGCCTGCTGTAGGAACGGTTCCTGATATTTTATTCTTGACGTATTCAACGTCATTTACCAAGCCCGGTATGAGAGTTGTATTACTTTTAATCTGATCACTTCTATTCCGACAATACCAAGTGTCATCTTTAACATTGTCTAAGCTCGCTTGTGCTGCGCGACTGCTAATTGTTGCATCCAGTTTTTGCGCGATATTATTTTTAAGTTGCCGAAAAAATTCGGCCAAAGTTGCCAATTGTCCTTCCATTTTTTTCCTCTATTGATTTCTGTTTGTAATTGATGTAACGCGGCCTTCGCTGTCGTAATTGTACGTTTGCCCGTGAATGTATTGCCAAGTCGCTGGGTTCGGCGGCACACCGATAATCCAGTTTGTTTGTTTATTTAATTTATCACCGATGTAAGCATAGTCCTTTTCTATTGTAATTCCGCCGATTTTAAATTTAACGACAGTGCAAAGACCATCAGCATTATATGCATATTCAACACTATCCCATTTGAATTTTTGACATGCTACAGCCCCCATTAGATAGTCGTATAACCGTTTTAATTCATTGCATAATTCTTGCCCGTTTTTTGACGCATCCAAATTAGACGTATCAAAACCCGGCAATACCGGATAAGCCATGTTTTATCTCCCTGTAAAAGTAAAAGAAAATGGTGCGGCAACACGATTGCCAAGCTGATTAACTACAAAAACATTAATGTAGTTATCGCCGTAAAGGTCAAGATAAATACCCTCGACACCCCCGGTGAGGCCAAACCCTATTGGCTGCACTGTTATACTGACATAGTCATAATATTTGTTAACCAAATCAACACGTACATCGCCTGTCGTTAAGCTTGTTCCCTTGCCTGTTTCGGAGCGTTGTTTTGCAGTTGCACGGATTTGCCACACGGGGTTAGTTATTAATATTGCCCCGGTTGTTTCTGTCTCAATTTTGCCGTATCTGCCGGTTGTTCGGCCCGACATTGGGTAGCTTTCCCAAGTCGTATTATCTTGAGATACTTTCATGACAGATTGTGACGTGCCGGCCAAGTCTTTAACATTGTTAAGAGCTTGCCAATTGCCTGTTATCATCAGGCCGTAATCATAAACGGGTGTATGAACCGAACTAGCACCATTGTTGTAAGCTGACAACGGCTTAGTATAAGTATTTAGCGGTTGACTGAAGTCAGAAAAAGTCTGCGGTGATGTTATATGTCGCTTTTTATTGTGATTGTCAAAATAACCGTTGTAAATTTCGGTCATATTTGTTAGCTGCAATATATCAAAATCATGTATGTCACCCGCGGCGGCTGCACTTTCATTATCTACTTCAATTGTGCAACGTGCCTCGTTTATTGACAAATTACCCGCCCAATCTCGCGCTTTGACGGCAAAATCCCAGCGCCCAGGCGGCACGCTTGATACTGCATCATGCAGTGCTTTCGTGGCGTTGGCAGCAACAGCAAATTGGCTATCCCACGCATCACCGACTGGCATACGTTGTGTGATATAGTCGCGCAAGTCCATATCGTATGATAGCGTCCAGTGAAGATACACCACGCCGCCAAGCTCTTCCCCCCAAATTCTCTCCACGTCAGTTGGCGGGGTGAGTTTGCCGTTTGCTGTAATTTCAAACTCAGACCAATCGGATGAAAAGCTAAAAATATTTATCCCGCGCACTTTAACTATATATGTATGTAACTCTGTCATCGCCGGCGTCATCAAGTTATCAACTTTAATGCCGTATGCTTGATAGACACATTGCAGCATATTTGCTTTGTCATAAACTTCGACATCAAATAAAATATGCCCCGGGTCGGGTGTAAAGTTTATTTGCAAATAGCTATGCCATATCCCTGTATTGTTTTTCTTTAAAATCTCGATAACTGATAGGTTCGTAACAGGAGCCACATCAGTCGGCGATGGTAAATTAGTATCCGGCGTTGATGGCTCTGTCGCTATTTCATCACTAAAGACTGCCGCATCATACTCTTTGGCAACTATTTTATTTTTGTTGATACTGTTTTTTTTGTTTTCAAGCACAACAAATTGTTTGTCTGTAATCCCGATTTTCGATGTGATGCTAATGACTTCGCCAAAATGTACACTTTCAGCAACTGTCGTCGGGGCATCAAATGATATCTTTAAGTCACATAAATTCTGCTCGTTAATGCGCTCAATCGCATAGCGTGTTGCCTCGCTGGCACTTGTAAAGCCGGGCAGTGAAATATTTGATTCGCGTAAATATTCAGCTGATACATTTGGCAATTCAACGTTTACTTTCTCGCTTGACCATGCTTTTAATTCGTTGCTTGGCTTTGTGTAAGTGATATTGATTTTGTTAGCAACACTTGTCATCGCAACACGTGACAGCTCAACGCTATCAGCAATAATATCATCAGATGTTAATGTATGCGATACCGGCCGCGGTTTGCGAGCAATCATTACCAGCTCGCCATTTTTAATGTAGTAATAACATCCGGCGTACTCAGAGAGTGTCGCTAGCCAGTTTGCTTTGCTTGCCCGCTTTTCTATTGATAATGATAATGTCCGGCGTTTTCCCCCGACGACTAATTCATCACAGCGTGCAGCCGTTTCGGCAAGCCCAGTTGGCTCAACAGTCAATCCCATGTAAGTGCGGGCAAAATGTGCCATACAATGTGCCGGATTATTGTAACCCTCGGCAATTGGCTGGCCTTGGATTATTGCACGGATATTACTAAATTTTACATCTTTTTGATTTTTAATACGCAAGACGACATAAGTATAACCGCTTAGCACATCGTCATAATCTGCAATAGCTTCTTTCAACCAAGTATCAGCCGTGGCTTGTCCGCCGGTATATACCGCTTTTTGTCCGGTGTATTCTTCATCAGCGACAATAATTTTCTCAATGGTTTGACAAGGGTTAGCAGCAAACACACACAGCAGCAATAAATCACCGCTAGGATGTTTAGCTATTGTCGGAACGACCGGGGCGATAGAGACGCGGCCATAAATATACCGGCACCATTCTTTATCATTAGCTAAACCAAATTTAGTTTTTTGTGATTTTTCTACACTAGTTGCCGATGCATCTAAATTCATCGGCAATGTCCCTTTGAACGACGAGGTGCCCGAAGTTGACGACCAAGGCGGTAACGTTAATACATCTCCCATCAATTCACCTTTTCAGCTCTAAACGTTGATGTTACTTTCCAACGACCAAAACCAGGCAATTGCTCGACCACCGGACGTGAAGTAAATATCCCTAAGTATTCCGCGCCTTTACAGTTGAACTCTATATTTTCGAGCATTTTATTATTATTGTAAAAATCAGTAATCTGCGCAGCGATAATGCCATCTTTATCATGATAGATTTTTGTCACCAAATTAACATCAAACCAATCTTTGTCACTAATCAGATACGCGTGCTGCACACCTGATTCTGCCGTATCAATAACGGTATTATCAACGGCTTTAACTTCGCTTTCCCAGCTATGTTCATTTGTCGGAAATACTGCCATTATTCCACCTCAATTGTTTGACTGCCGAATTTAACAATTGTGCCGGCCGGCGTTATATGGTTAAAAACTGGCGGGGCGATTTGCGCATTGGGAAATTTGCTTTCACCAAAAATCGCCACTGCTCTAATTTCTGCGCGTGCATTTGTCAGCTTGACAAGACTATCGCCGATGCCGCTGAATTTAAGTGTTTTAACACCGTTAATCAACACATACAAGCGTACAGCTTGTTCACGCACCGGATTGTTTAAAAATAATGATGCACCTTGCCGCTTGTGATTTGGTAGGGCGCAACGCAATTCTGCATCACTGACTGACTGTACACTTAGCCCGTCAAGATAGGTGTGCCCTTGATGCTGAACGCTACCGTTACTAGCAAAGCGAATTGTTGTATTTAACATATCAAGCTCAAATAAATAATTAATGCGTGTTTTCATTTAGTTAATCTCACTTCCCGTGGCGATTTGATGCACCATCACATCGACTTGTACCGGTTTGTTAATCTGAGCTGCTGCATTACTCATATTTACTGAGGCTTTGCTGGCATTCTGTGCGAATTTGTTCATTTCCTTGGCTGCTGCTGCTAATTTATAACCTGCTTGCATTTGCTTATCACCTGCCTGTGCTTGCTGTTGCGCGGCTTGCTGCATTGCTTCCATATTTAGCGCGACATCTTTAAGTTTGTTATAATCTTCTTCTATTTCATTGGCTGCTTTATACTGATTCTGCAGTTCTTCAATTCTGCCTTTTGCCAGCGTCTCCATTTCATTCAAAAAATCAATCATCCAGTTGCCCACACCGGCTGTTTGCTGAGCGTCACTAAGACTTTGCCACATGCCATTAACCAATTTTGCTGCCTCATCTGCAGCTTTTTTGATATTTTCAACACTATCCATTGATGCAATGCTGGCCGCTAAACTTTCCGCTTTTTCTTTGCGGACGTTATACAATTGCTCCGGACTCATCATATCTTCTTTGATATTCGTGATAACGCCATTGATACTTTGAGTAATGCCAGTGATTGCATCGGTAAAATACTTGCTTGCTTGTGCTGTGTTTGTTAGTGCTGTTGCCATCTGCCCTGCCCATCTGATTTGCTCAGCATACACATCAGACATCGGGTCAAGCGATTTAACGTACTCACGTAACGCATCTATTGTGCCGATGTATGTATCACCGGTGCGGCCCATTGACGCGTTTAACATATCAAGCTGCTGTTTTTGCATTTGATATGCCATACCGGCTTTATGCGTGGCGGTTGCTGTAGCATTAAATATCGCTTGATAACTCTTAAGTGCCGCATCTGCGCCACCCATGGCCTTTGCGATACCTTCGGATGCTGCAATCAAGTCTTTATTTGTCGCAAAACTTGTTTGCCCGAGCATATCAATGCCCAGTGTCACAGCATTCAACGCTTTAGCAGTATCGGCGTAGTCTTTGGTCGGGTTGGCCGATAAATAGCTAACCAAATCATCAACCATGTTTTTACCATAGCGTGCTACCAGCCCATAAACAGATTGCGTATAGCCTTGAAAGTCATTAAACGAGCCTTTAAAGCCCTCAAGTGAGCTGTAAAAACTCCCCAAAACATCGCCGAATGCTTTATCAATCAATATGGTTTGATCCAACCATTGATTAAAGCCTGATATTTGCTCAGTTGACATGCTTTTAGCATCTACAAACTGCATGCCTTTTGCAATCGTTTGACTTACCGCTGACCAGTCTGCTTGCGCTAGAGCCGCGACTTGCATTTGTGCCATGGCTTGTGCAACTTTTTCCGGGTCATTAGCATCATCGCCAGCTAACGCTGAGTGATAAAACAAATCACCGTCACGCTTACCATCCAAGTCAGCATCGTTAAATAAATCAAAATAATATTTAAGGCCGCCTTTTTTCTCGACTTTATATGTCATTGCAGCTGTCAAGCTGTCAGCAAATTTTACGCCATAAATGCCCGCGGTTGCTTTGGCAGCATCCCAAAAATTTATGCCGGCGCTTTTAGTAATATCACCGTCTATTTTATTATCACGCGTATGTGATATGGCACCGTCAGCACGCACCCAAGCCCGGCTGGTCGGATCTTCTTTTTTACCCAACAACGACATGGCCACAGCAACAACCGCTGCAACAATTGCCCCAACACCCGTTGCCGACAATGCCATTAACCCGGTTGTCGCTGTACCGAACCCAAAGCTGCTCGCAAGAGCTGTTGCACCTGCGCCTGCCAGCCCAGACACTAAACTTACAGCTCCGGCATTATCAGCACCCATTATTGCAGCAACACCACCGCCCAATCCGGCACCAATAACACCGCCTGCCAAGGCTTTGCCCAGCAGCTGAGTCGTTGCAGTTTCTGCACCAAAAAGCGAATTCATGCCTTTGGTAAAAGTTTTCTCGACGTTTTTAAAACCACCGTTCAACGTATTAACGATACTCTTGCCATCTTTGCTTTGTGATTGCTGCCCATTATTGCCACCACTAGCGGATTTATTACCAAATAAGCCGGTTATCCATCCCGTCAGCGGTTTAGTTGTCATGCCGTGCAGCACTTCGGCCATAATGTTTTTAATACTGTCTCCAAGGGCTTTAAATGATACTTTACCGCCGTTTAAAATGGACTTCCACATATCCGCGAATGACTGGTCAATCGACTCAACAGCACGCTTAAATTGTTCTTCCATGACGCTGCTTGCGTCTTTTGACGCTTCTTCGACTGACTCAATGCCTTTTTTCATGTCATCAAAGGCTTTTTTAGCGGTTTCTTTGCTGATTTTGCCGCTGGCAAACTGTTCGATAATTTTGTTTAACTCACTTTGTTTTTTCGCCACATCATCAACAGATAATCTATATTTTTGCATCGCTTCTACTGCATTACCGCTAAGCGCATTCGCCAAAGTTTGGGCATCTTTTTTCATGTCGAGCAACAGCTTTCTGCCGGGGAATAATTGAGCAAACAAGCCCGCTGCCGCATCATTCATGGCTTTTTTAGCTTCTGCCAGTGCTTTAGCGGCTTTTTTAGCGGCATCGCCCATGCCTTTTAGCTTTTTACCGGCTTTGCCGGCACTATTGCCCACTTCATCAGCTTTGGGGCTTACTTGGCCTAAAGCTTCGGCAATTTCTTTGCTGCTATCGCTGGCTTTTTCTGTCTCTTCATTCAAACGGTGATAAGCTTCGGCCTCTGCCGTCCAGGCATCGCCGATTTCGTGCACTTTGGCTTTTACAGTATCAACTGTAGCTGTAAATGTTTCGCTGATTTTACCCGCTGCCGCACCCACATAATCCGCGTTAAAGCCTGCGGAAAAGGCCGCATAAACACTATCTGCCGCGCCTTTTGCTTCATTTTTAAGTTTTGTAAAGCCTACCGTGTTAACATTTATTTCCACGCCCGGCAGATTATTTAAAAGCGATGCTGTTCCTTTGATAAATTTATTAATACCTTCTAATGCCCAATTTACCGCATCAACAATAATGCCATTTAAAGCACTTGGGAAATTTTTCCACATTGCAATAATCGCTTTGTATGAGCCGACAAAAAAGCCGATAAACTTATTGACAACACCTTTAACAAAACCCAAAAATTGTGACAATACCCTGCCAATAGCTTCCCATGTCGCCTTGGCCGGCTCGATTAAATCAACAATTGCTTGGCTGACAATATCCCATGCTTGCGCCAAACGTTTGATTGGTGACATTAACCAGGCAATACCACGGGCAATGTAACTAAATGCCACATGGGCATAATCACCCAAACTAGCAATACTGCCGGCAACGGGATGGATTTGGTCTTTAAATAAGATAAAGGCGGTGATCGCCCCGGCAATTGCCGCAACAAGTAGTCCAAGAGGATTAGCAGCAATTGCCACTCCTAACGCTCTAATTCCACCGGTGGCAACGCCGGCAGCACCGGCAAATCGTTTCATCGCTGCCGATACCAAAGCACTAATCCCGCTTGTTGCACCTAATGCACGTTCTAGTGCTATTATTTGACCTACGGCAGTAGTAATAGCCCCGACTTTTTGCGCCGCATAAAAAGCGGTTGATGCGGCGGTCGCTATAACAAAGGCACGAGCAACATTGCCCAAATTTTGACTAAGTGTCATAATAGCACCGGCAATAGCATCACTAATACCGCTGCTTGTGTCAAATGCTTCTACGGCCTGTGTAATAGTGTTTTTCAATTGCCCCATTGCTTCGCCTACAGTTGTCGGCATTGATGCAAATTCTTGCTTAAGAGCTTCGGATTGGCCGGCCAAGGCATTAATAACTTTTTCCGTGGTCAACTCACCGTCTGCTGCCAGCTTTTTAAGTTCACCGCGGGCAACGCCCAACCCATCGGCAAGTGCCTGCATTAAGCGTGGTGATGCCTCGGCCATTGACTTAAACTCATCACCGGCTAATACGCCGCTGGCAAGGGCTTGGGATAACTGGGTTTGTACCGATGCAACTTCACCGGCAGTGGCACCGTAGAGTTTTAAACCATACGTAACCGCCTCGGTAGTTGCGGAAATTTTAGATTGAGCAACGTTATATTGATCGGCGGCAGATGTTAGACGTGATAATAAATTAACGGTGCTTTGATAGTCTGCACGGGCTTCTTGGGCGATACGTTTAGCGTCGGCTTTGGCCTGATTAAACGCTTCTTGTGACCCGGTGGCTTGCCGTAGTCTGGCATTCATGGATTTAATATCATCTGCCATACTAACGAAAGCAGGCGCAGATAAACCCACCAAACCCAAAACGCCGGCAAATTTTGTAAACACCGAGATACCTTGACGTCCTTTTAGCACGCAATCATGGACTTTACCACCGGCACGCCCGGCACTATCGCCTAAACCATCCAGCGCATCATCTGCCTGTTTAACAGTTTTAACCATTGCGTTGCCGTCGGCATCCAGTACTAGGGTTACTTTAAGATCATCACTCATTATGTTATAATTATTCTATGTTTTATCTTGCTTTGATTTTTATTATTCTTTCTGTTGCCCTAAATGGCTTTAGAGGGACATCTGCCGCACTTATCAAAACAGCTGCCGCAGTCTTAACCATCGCTTGGTTATTTGTACAGCTCCCCTTACTTATCGCGCTGGCGGTGGCAGCACTACTCGCCGTTGGCTTGACACGTTTCCTGTTTTATTAAAAATAGATCGTCCGTATGTCTTATCTAGTTAATTTTATTTTCGGTGGTGTGGCGGCTATCTTTTTAATGGCCGCTATTGCGTGTTTTGTTTTAGGACATATAGCAACTGGGTTTATCGCCCTGATTGTAAGTATTGCTATATTTCCCCGTTAGCTAATCCGTAGTTTTTGCGCTGTCATTGATAGCGTCAATATAGGCCCGTGCAGCAATGCGAAAGTTATCAATATCAACGGCACTCGGTTTTATGCCGGCAAATTTAAGCAAAACATCAACAGCAAGCCAGTCCACATCAATAATCTGTCCGCTAAAATCGCTGTACTTAAACACGCTATAACCAAACAATTTAACCACCGGCACATGCTCAGACCAAATAATTAATACATGCTCTACAAACGCCGTCGGCGTTGGCGCAAGTACGTCGAATTCACGGTACGCCTGCGCCGCTGCCTCTATTTCTTTATTATATTCACGTCGACGCATGCCCTCGGTGGCTAAATGTGCGCCTAATTGGCGGAGTTTCCCTCCTTTACTTTTTCGCCGCCGTTACTCTGTTGATAAGCTTGCATAACCGCCTGTCTAAACTCGGTCATTTTCAACATCAAGGCGATACCGTCAGTATCATCGTCTAGCTGGCCGTCTTCGGTAACGATTTGTCCCTTTTCCCAGCCTAAAAAAACCTTATCAAGCAATTCATCCTGATAGCGTTCAAAGGCTAATAATTTCTCACTTTCGGCAGTATCATCATTGGCCAATTCGGTAATACGGCTTAATAACTGCATGCGTTCGTCATGCGGTAAGCGCTTTAGTTTGATTTTTACGGTAAACTTATCAAATTGCCCGTTGTTAGGAATTTTAACTTCGGCTTGCCACGTGTAATGGTCGCTTATTTTGTCGATTTTTAACATATTGTCCTACTTTAATTTATGAGTAAATAATGGCATATACGCCGTCAGCATGGTCCATCGCCGTACATTCGATGTCATAGCCGAGAGCGCCTTGAATATCCGATGGGGTCGGCATGGAAAGCGATACGGCAGGATACTGGAGGCGGATTTTTTCACCGGCTATCTTACCGTGTTCCAGCAGCAACGGCATTTCGTCACCATCCCATGCCTGTTGGTACTGGTTGACTTCAGATAGCGCTTTAGCACCAATGGTGATATCGGCTTTGGGTTTTCTGTCACCAATAACAGCAGACTGGTGATTGACAATATCTAGTGCCTCAATTTCATTGCCTGTCGTGTGGGCAAATTTGCTGTTGGCAAAATCTTGGCCGCCCAACTGAAATACCGGCGTATTGCTGAAATTTACCGCCTTGGGCGGTACATAACCGCTGACAACTGTTGTTAACCCTGACGGAGTTTCAATTGGAATCGTGCCGCCGGTCATGGTGATTTCAAAACCCCAGTAACCAATTTCTCCGGCATTTGCGTCTAACTTAATCTCACACTGGGCTTTATGGCCGATGTGGAATTGCCCGTCTTGAACAAATGCAATCACCCCGTATTCAAAACCCTCGGTAACCGGTTTATACGTTACAGTTCCTGCACCGGCATCAATGATTTCCGCATGCCCGGATAGTAAAAATAGTTCGCGATAGGCAGGCGGTGCCCCGGCTGTACCGGATCCGGCGAAAGCGATTTTACCAGTGATTTTGACTTTATCGCTGGTGTATTGTTTTTTGTTAGCACCCCACGATACACCGTCTTTTTCTTGCTCTACTGTGTCACCTTCAAATGAAATATCAACATCTTTGGTTTCCACCGGCTTTAATTGCGGCACAATATTCGCCATCGCGGCATCTTTGCCGGGTTGGTCAGTGGCGTCCAGATACGGCTGTAAAAGGTCGCCCATTGCCCACAGCAGCAGTTTCTTTTTATACTTACGCGTTAATGCGAGATTTGGCATTGTTAGTCTCCTTTTTTGTTTAAAGTTTTACCTTGGCTGGATTTACCAGACCACTCAGCTTGCGAGTGATTGGGCTTTCGCGTTTGCGTCACTTTGCCATTGGTCACTGCATACGTTCCGCCGCGTGTTACGGGCGGGATTTTTATTAGTTTTGACATTTTTCTAAACTCCTATTAGTTTTGTTGATTATGTTTTATCGTATATTCAATCTGGTAAATATCTGACCACACGTGCAGATTGTTTTGTAAATCAACCAGGCCGCCGGTAATAAACATCAGCGGATCTGCCAAAACCGGCACATTCGGCAATTGATAACCTGATAAGGCAGCAAACACCCGTTTCTGCATTAGCTCCGCTATTTCGCCAACCGCAGAGCCATACGCATCGGCGTAATTTTGGCAAATCGTGACAATTTGATAACGTTCCGTAACCCGCTGATACGGTGTTTCTGCTGTTGCGGTTTTATCGAGTTTGATGACATAACAGCCCTCGGTAACGTTGCGGTTGTTTAAAACATCATCAAGCTGGCCGCTATCGGCAACTTCAATAAATAACGGTTCAGCTTGGGTGCTGTCGTACTCACTAATGCGCTGGGCGATTTGTTGACGTATATTCATGCTTTTCCTGCAACATATTTTTTCATCATATCAGGTATATCTTCTTCGTTATCATCAGACAGCCCCAAAAACGGCCGGGCAGCTATATGTTTTCCGCCGAATTGGTGAATAGCAGCGTATTCCTTGTTGCTGCCCCACTGTGCAGTATCTCTTGTTGACTCACCGGAAATGCTTTTCAGCAGCATACCGGAATAAACCAACAACCCGGCATTTTTCAGCTTGGCTTTACGGGCTGCATACTTAGTATTTTTATAAACTGGCCACGGCTGCCCGTCAGGGCTGCGCTTTTCGTCCCTGATACGCTTCTTGGTTGATTTAACACCGTAGGTTTGGATATTACGCATCAATGGCGTTAGGTTTTCACCTTTTGCTATTAATCCGCGCAACAAATCCTGCGCCTCGGACAGTCCTTTCAGCGTTACACTTGCTCCACTCATAGCCTGCCCCCTTTATTTATCTTAAAACTATCTTTAATTGTCTTAAATCCCCGTTTAAATTTGTTTAAAGATTTTTCGACATGCCATAGGCAGGGTAAAAAATTAAAACGGCTTACGGGCGATTTTATGACGTTTCTCATTTTAAGTGAGCCGCCCTAACTTTTGCCGGGTGTTTTGCCGCGGTTGGCTGGTGATTTCCGCACTGTTTGACGTTTCCGGTGTCGGCGGTGTTGTCGGCGGCAGTGATAAGCCTAAGCTGGTATCTCCGGCGGCAAAGCGTTCCAAGTGCTTAATCGCATCATCGTAAAGCTTTGCCACTGATGATTCCTTGCTGTTACTGTTGCCGATTTTGGTCTTTAAGTAATAGACCGCCAAATCCACCGTTAAGGTTTTAACAAAATGCGATACATTATCCAGCGGCAAAGTCGCACGTTGGCCGATATAGCTGTCCACAATGGCTTGCCCGTCGGCAATGGCTGCCTCCGCTACGCCGCCATCGACAGTGTCGGCGCGGCGATTGGGGTTGGTGAGTTCAATCACCGCCTTGTCGCCAAGGCGGGTAATCAAATCACTAACGG
>PDWI01009290.1_pt1 | contig 14550 bp, 15 predicted proteins | sample 1430891 | NCBI WGS metagenome assembly PDWI01 (sample SAMN01162508, study PRJNA174530) | Oral metagenome, whole genome shotgun sequencing project. | biome: Marine environment; feature: Marine mammal; material: Swab sample of the gingival sulcus; isolation source: swab sample of gingival sulcus... | reverse complement strand
TAAAACGATGGTTTCCACAGGCGACCGTTCGGCAAAAATTCGCACTTACAACTATCCACAAGGGCGTATTACCGACCACCGTATCAATTTTACTTCGTATAATCTTCCTGCTTTTGTCAATGGAGATATTCAGGAAGTAATTGACCAACTAATCATTGCCGAAAATGCTGAAAGAATGAAAGAGAGCGAACTATCTTAATTTTCTAAAACAATGAACAGAAAAGAACTTTTTGAAAATATTAAACACAAGAAATCATTTCTTTGTGTCGGTTTGGATACGGATATAAACAAAATTCCAACACATCTTTTGAGTCGTGAAAATCCTATTTTGGAGTTTAATAAGGCGATAATTGATGCTACTGCTGACCTTTGTGTGGCTTATAAACCGAATACGGCTTTTTACGAAAGTTTAGGAAGTCAAGGTTGGGAGATTTTGGAGGAAACGATAAAATATATTCGTGCTAATTACCCTGACCAATTTATCATTGCTGATGCGAAAAGAGGAGATATTGGAAATACTTCGGCAATGTATGCTCGTACATTTTTTGATAGTTTGAATTGCGATGCTGTTACCGTGGCACCCTATATGGGGGAAGATTCCGTAACGCCATTTTTGAATTATGAGAATAAGTGGGTTATTCTCTTGGCTTTAACTTCCAATAAAGGTGCTTTTGATTTTCAGTTTACAGAAGAAAAGGACGAAAAACTATTTGAAAAAGTACTGAAAACTTCGCAAAAGTGGGCTAATGAAGAGGCTATGATGTATGTTGTGGGTGCAACAAAGGCTGATATGTTGGGAAAAGTGCGTGAAACTATTCCTCATCACTTTCTGCTTGTTCCGGGTGTGGGTGCACAAGGTGGAAGTTTGAAGGAAGTCGTAGAATATGGAATGAATAGCGAATGTGGGTTGCTTGTTAATTCTTCACGGAAAATTTTGTACGCATCATCTGGTACTGATTTTGCAGAAAAAGCACGAGAAGAAGCCCTGAAAGTGCAACAAAAAATGCAACATCTTTTAGCAGAAAAAGGGATAGGATAAAACGACTTTTAGTATGCTCTTATTATCTCATTACCCCTAACTCAGAAGTATTGTTTATTACCACCACAAGCCCATTATAGCTCACAAAAAGAAAAAATAAAGCTCAAAAGAGATGAAAAAATGAGCCAAAAACACTACCTTTGTGAGCTAAAAGACATCATAATGGAAACAAGAGAACAAAAAATTATTGATTTTATTGAAAGAGTGGGGCAAGTTTCATCAACAGAAATATTTGAAAAAGTTGATATACCGGATAGTTTAGCTACCATAAAAAGAATTTTATCAAAATTAATTTCAGAAAATTATATATCCACTATTGGAAAAGGAAGAGGCACGAAGTACACTCTTTCGCCAATTTACAAAGTGATAAAACCTATCAACGTTGATGAATATTATGAGGAAGATATTGATGATAGAGAAATCAAAGAGAACTTTAATTTTTCGCTTGTAAATGATATACTTGAAAACAACACGATATTAACAGATGATGAGTTGTTGAAATTAACAGCACTACAAGAAACTTTTAGTAAGAATATATCTCAATTATCAGAAAATAGTTATAAAAAAGAATTTGAGCGTCTTGCTATTGATTTAAGTTGGAAATCATCTCAAATAGAGGGAAATACATACTCATTGCTGGAAACAGAAAGACTCTTAAAAGAAAAAGAAACTGCATCGGGAAAAACACAAGAAGAAGCCGTGATGTTATTAAATCATAAAGAAGCACTTGATTTTATACTTAGTAATCCTAACTATCTCTATCCTTTACAAGTTTCTAAAATTGAAGATATTCACCACATTTTAACAAAAGGGCTTTCTGTGGAAAGAAATTTAAGAAAAAGAAGAGTAGGAATATCAGGAACTAATTACAGACCGTTAGATAATGAATTTCAAATGAAAGAGGCTTTGCAAAATAGCTGTGATTTGATAAATTCGAAAAAAAGTATATTCGAGAAAGCGTTATTAGCATTGGTTTTGATTTCTTATATTCAACCATTTACTGACGGAAATAAAAGAACAGCAAGGATTGTTTGTAATGCCATTTTGATGAATGAAAAATATTGTCCATTATCTTTTAGAACGGTTAGTTCTACTGATTACAAAAAAGCAATGCTCTTATTTTACGAACAAAATAATATTTATAATTTCAAAAAAATATTTATCAACCAATTTGAATTTGCTGTTAATACCTATTTTTGATTCTTAAAAAAGAGCGATCTATCATCACTGACAAATCGCTCTTTTCCATTATTCAACAATGTTCTATTCCTTTTTTGCTGTTTTTAATCTATATTAACTGTTGCTATTAAGACAGCATTAGAAGTAGAAGAATTTACTTTTTCTTCTTTTCTTATATAGATAGGCCAATTATTATTATCGTTCTTTTCAATAATAAAGTTTTTAAATACTGAAAAATTTAGTTTGAATATTCCTTGTTGTAATATTTCTCCTCCAATAATATTTTTCTTACCATAGGCATCAGCTTGTTTTTTCAGAGCCTTACCATAATCATATTCATAAAAAGCCTTAGTTTCTTTTATAACATTATAATTTCCTTCTTGTAGCTCTTGAACATAAATTTTTATTTCAGTAGGAATTCTTTCTTGGAGTGGACGTTTTACTCTTTTTTTATTTCCTGCTAGACTAACAGTTAGGTCTTTACTTATAGGAAAAGAAATAGAATCTGTTTTATGTATTGCTTTTTCTTTAGAATATTTAATTCTATATGCTTCAAGGATAAAATCTAAAGGTCCTATACTAGGTTTCTGCTTTTTGAAATTTAACTCTACAAAGAGTATATATAACTTTTCTTTTATAGAATCAGCAATTGCTTTTTGTTCTGTGTCTGCTTTCTCTATTAATTCTTGATATGATTTCTCTAAATTTTTACTCCACTCTCTACCATTTAGTAATTTTATAGAAAAATCTTTTTTATTAACCTTATATTCACCTAATTTACCCTTACCAAAATTATTGGCAGAATAAGAAGTTATTGCAATTCGTATTTTATAATTTTCTTTGGTTGATTCAAGAACTTCTAGCTTGTTGCTTGACAATATAATAGTACTATTATCTTTGTCGCTATCTTTGGAAATCATTTTTGTTCTAATGTGTTTTATTTCACCTTTTTTCCAATTTAATGACTGTTTGGTTATTGAGTAACCAATAGAACTTATCATTATAAACGCTAATAATAAATGTAATTTTTTCATAGTTCTCTATTTAAAAGTTTATTCTAATATTTGATTTTAGAAAAATATTTTCAATCCAAGTGAGGCTGTCTGTACCTCCGGCCCTTTGTCTTTTTGGAATAAACTAATGGGTGAGTATTTGGCAAAAAAACCAAAGGAACCATAACCTACCTGACCGATAAAATCACACGAGAAACGTGCTACATTTAATCCTTTCTTATTGTTCTTCTTAACATACTCTCCGGTTATGTTTCTATATTTCAACCTTTGATTAGTAAAAGCATTAATCCCCCCAACAACTCCTGCTGAAACAAATAAGGAACGAGTCGGTTGGAATGTTGCAATCAATGGCACGGTAACATAAAAGACTCTTAATCGAGCAAAATCATAATGTATTCCTACTGGTGCAGGAGCCATACCGGTCACATTGTTTATTTCTACCAAACGAGAATTATTCTCAAAATGTAAGTTCTTCCAATCCAACCCTAAACCTGTTGATAACACAAAGTGTTCGTGCTTAGGTGTTAAACGTACATTAGCAATGTTCCATACAAATTCATTTGACTTTTCGCCTTTAAGGGACATTCCATCTATATCATCAAACTGACTTCCATCGGTTATGGTACAAAAACCCCAGCCAAGACCTGCCCATCTCGGTTTTGCATATCTTTTACGGCGTTTTTTCCTTTTGGCTTTCTTGTTCAAGACTCCTATTCCCTTCAAAATGCTTTCAACCGGTGTTTTAACAGACCATTTCTCATACTCTTGTTCATCGGTAAAGACACCTTCGTACACCTTTTTAAGTTGTTTGGTTGTATCTTTTTTCTCAAAAACCTGAACATTTATCTTACCCTCTTCTTCAATAACTTTAATCGTATTTTTTTTTGTGATAATGGTTCTTAATGTACTGTCTTGTTGGCATTCTGCCATTACACTGGTTAGGGCTGTAGCTATAATAAGCAATAATCCGATAATTGTAATTCTTTTCATTTCTATTTTATTTTAATTGTTGTTTTTATTATTTCTTTTGTAAAACTGTGTTCAATAATTTTTCATCTTCCAACTCCAAGTAGATAAGGGTCATCTCATCTTTTGTTCCTGTAAACAAAATAAACCGATAATACCCATCTTTCTGCTCTTTTAATGTCAGAAAAACCATTGATAATTGACCTTCAGAGTAAACTTCTTTTACATTTTTAGATATCTTCTTGTCCTTTTCCAAATACTTCTTTGTTAGTATAACAGCAGCCTGATTGTCTTCTATTGAGATACTTTTATAGTATCTAAATTGAGAGTCCGAATCATTCTTTGCATCAATCACAACCATCGAACTACTTGTAGATTTTCCGTATTTTTCAAACACTTTGTTGATTGCCAAATCACTCGTTCTGGACTGAGCATTAACAAAAGTGGCGAGAAAGACAAAGAGTAGAAAAGCCATACTCCTTTTCACTTTTTTGATTTTTTTCATAACTATACATTTTTAATTCTCTATTTCCGAGAAAAGTTTTAACTGTTTTTCTATTTTACTATTTTCTTTTATAAAAGATTCTAATTCACGATTTTCGACATTTAAATTGTCTGAAAATTTATTGAGATTCGCTTGTGCAAACATCGCAATTTGGTTTTCATCTGTTATTTTTTGCCCATTAATATAGGCGTAACTTTCTGTTTTTGTCAAGTTGGTTTGATAGATAAAGAAAACGGCTGTACTTAAAATAGCCACAACAAAAACAGCAGCTAAAGTACGTAAATAATTTACTTTACTAAATAGTGCTATTGTTTGTGTGTTTGGCTTTTTCGTTTTAAAGTAGGCAAACATTGCTCGTTCTGCTTCAAAACCGTCTGCATTTGGGTTTTGCTCCAAGTAACTCGCTATTTGCATCTCTTCTTCACGACTTGTCAACCCTTCGTAATACTTCTCAATAAGCAACTTTATCTCCCTCGTTTTCATACTATCTTTTCTCATAATTCAAATGCTTTAAATACACATCTCTGACCTTCTTTCTTGCTCTCGATAAATTCATTCTTATTGCCCCAACGGACGCACCTGTTATTTTTGCAATCTCTTCAGTTTCGTATTCTTCCATATCGTGCATCTTGATAATCATCTTTTGCAAAGTTGGAAGATTGTCAATAATTACTCCAATTAGATTGACTGTTTCTCTGTTTTCCAATTGCTTCTCTAAACTCTGTGAAGATGTGTTCGTTCCTGTAATGTCTTCAGTTTGTCTTTTCAACCTTAATTTATCCAACGACAAGTTCTTAGTCATCTGCGTAATGTAACCTTCCACATTCTCAATATCCGACAATCTATCCCTTATTGTCCAAAGTTTTAGAAAAACCTCTTGAACAATATCTTCTGCGTCCTCCTCATTTTTAAGAAGTCTTGATGCCACTTGTAGCATATTATTACGCAGACCGGATATGCGTTTTATAAAAATGTTTCGATTCATTTCTACTTATATAACGAATGAAAAACAAAAACATAACATCAAAAGTGAAAAAAAGATAAAAAATATCAATCCAATAGATAAATAAAACAAAATTTGTTTATATCATAATGTTTTTTCATCTTTGTAAGTCATAAAAATTTTACAAGAAAGTAAGATTAAAGACAAAAATATCAAATAAAGCGTTATCAATTATTTAATTTAGAATCTAAAAAACAAAAAATGACATTATTAGTAAGTACAATCAATAAATTTACACTTCCACTCACAGACCCTGTGATGATTTTTGGAGTTTTATTATTTTTTATTTTGCTTATTCCTATTTTATTTGGCAAAATAAACATTCCAAGTATTGTTGGATTGATTTTTTCAGGCGTATTGATAGGACCTCACGGAATTAATTTGATTGATAACACCAATGCCATTCAACTTTTTTCGACTATTGGATTGCTTTATATAATGTTTATTGTGGGCTTGGAATTGGATATGAACGAATTCAAAGCCACAAAAAACAAGAGTATTATATTTGGACTTTTAACTTATATTGTGCCTTTGGTGGTAGGTTACGTGGCTTGTCGCTATGTACTTTCTAAGGATTTTCTGGCTAGTTTGTTGATTGCTAATACATTTGCAACACATACATTAGTCGCTTATCCCATTATTAATAAATTAGGAATCACAAAAAATCAATCCGTAGCTGTTACCGTAGGAGCAACCGTAATTGCGGATACATTAGCGTTATTGGCTTTGGCTGTTTTAATGCAAGGAAAAGATGGTGGGATTAACGCTATGTTCTTTGTTAAAATGGTGGGATTATTGATTCTTTTCTCACTCTTTTTAGTCTTTATCGTGCCTAAAGTATCGAGATGGGTCTTTCAAAAAATAGAGAGCGAAAAGTATATTACTTATGTATATGTACTTTTTATGGTGTTTTTATCCGGTTTTTTAGCAGAAGTAGTCGGATTAGAAGCGATTATTGGTGCTTTCTTGGTTGGGATAGTACTGAATCCTCTTTTACCTCAAACATCCGCTCTAATGCATCGTATTGAGTTTATCGGTAACTCCATTTTTGTTCCTATCTTTTTGATTTCGGTAGGTATGTTATTGGATTTGGGAGTAGCCTTTACGGGAACAACAACGATTATTTATGCCGGAGTTTTAGCCGCAGCAGCGATTCTTGGTAAATGGTTGGCATCTGAAATATCGGGGTTATTATTTAAATATACAAAATCAGAACGTTTCTTAATGTTTGGATTAACGACTTCACGTGCAGCAGCAACTTTGGCTATTGCTTTAATCGGATTTAGACATCACATTATTGATGAAAATCTTTTTAATGCGACTATCTTATTGATATTATTGACTTGTATTGTCTCTTCCTTTGCTACACAAAAAGCAGGAAAAGAGATTGCTATTGCTGACAGTGAAAACCCTGAAACAAAAATGGGTGACTTTGCCAAAGAAAAGATATTGGTACCTATTGCCAATCCATCTCACTTGGTACATCATATAGAGTTCGCTTTATTGATGAAAGATTTAGAATCACCTAATCCTGTGCATTTATTGGGAGTGGTTGCCAATAATGAAGAGGCAGAAATGAATATTGTTGATTTTAGAGAGAAATTAACAGAAGTTGTAGATACAGCTTCAGAAACAGATATTGATGTAAAAATCATTACCACAATAGATGATAGTCCTGTAAATGGTATATTAAGAACTTCCAGAGAGATAATGTCCAATATTGTTGTACTGGGTTGGCCCGGAAAAATTGGTCGTTTACAAAAAATGTTGGGAGATGACAAGGTGAATAGAATTATTACTAATACAGATAAAAACCTATTTATTTGTCATTTAGAAAAACATATTATTAATCATAAACGTATTGTGGTTGTTTCTCCTCCATTAGCAGAAAGAGAAGAAGGATTTGCTGTTTGGTTATCAAAAATTATCAAACTTTCACAAGAGATTTCTTTACCGGTATTACATATCGGGCACCCTTTCACTCAACGTGTCATTAAAAAACAAGATGTCGAGGCAGAAAAATTCTCTTTTGTTGAATTTTATGACTGGTCTAAACCTCTTGATTGGTGTAATAATATCAGAGAAGACGATATGCTATTTTTGGTTTCGGCACATCCGGGATATATTTCTCACACATCAACACTTGATAATTTGCCTACACGCCTTGAGAAACGATTTATGAATACAACCAGAATTGTTATCTATCCAAAACAAAATGTACAGAAATTCTCCCCATTCAAGCGTGGAGATAAAATATTTATGCCATAAAATATCTCTTTTGATAACAAATTAAGCACCTCTTTCCAATATTTTATTTGAAAAGAGGTGCTTCTTTATTAATATGCTATCCAAAAACTCTTAACGCTAATTCTATTAACCTGAGTTCGATTAAAAATTAAATGTCCTTAATCTATTATTTTAAACTAGCAGTTTAACCCAAGTACAACATTATAAGCAATTTAGTACTATTTTAACAATCGAATTCGGGTTGCTAAAACAGAAATATTTAAAATATATAAATTTACATTCTTTCCGGAACTTCTATACCCAACAACGCCATACCGTTGGCTATCACTTCGGCAACTTTGGCAGATAAGAACAATCTAAATGTTTTTATCGTTTTGTTTGCTTCTCCTAAAATAGAAAAATCGTGATAGAATTGGTTGTATTCTTTTACTAAATCGTAAACATAATTGGCTATCAATGCCGGACTAAATTCTTCTCCTGCTTGTTTGATAACAGAATGATATTCTGTAAGAAGTTGAATGATATTTTTCTCTTTTTCGGAAATTGAAATATTGTTTTGTTCTAATTTTTCAAAAGTTAAGTTTTGTTCTTTTGCTTTTCTTAAAACAGACTTAATTCTTGCGTGTGTATATTGAATAAAAGGACCTGTATTTCCATTAAAATCAATCGATTCTTTTGGATTAAAGACCATATTCTTACGTGGGTCAACTTTCAGGATAAAATATTTTAAGGCTCCTAATCCCACAATTCTTGCCACTTCATTTTTCTCTTCTTCGGTATAATTATCCAATTTTCCCAACTCTTCGGAAGTGTCACGTGCTGTTTTTATCATATCAGCGATTAAATCGTCAGCATCAACAACTGTTCCCTCTCTACTTTTCATTTTCCCATCAGGAAGTTCTACCATTCCATACGAAAAATGTACCAAATCTTTTCCCCAACTAAATCCTAATTTATCCAACAAAATGGACAGAACTTGGAAATGATAATTTTGTTCATTGCCCACCACATAAACCATTTTGTCGATAGGATAATCCTCAAAACGCAATTTGGCTGTTCCTATATCTTGGGTCATATAAACCGAAGTTCCATCAGAACGAAGCAGTAATTTTTCGTCCAGTCCGTTCTCCGTTAAATCAGCCCAAACAGAGTTGTTCTCTTTTTTGAAGAAAAGATTTTTTTCTAATCCTTCTTCTACTTTTTTCTTTCCTTCTTTATAAGTGTCCGATTCGTAATAAATTTTATCAAAATCAACGCCCATTGCTTTATAAGTAACGTCAAAACCATCATATACCCAGTTGTTCATTTTTTTCCAAAGGGCAATCACTTCTTCATCTCCTTGCTCCCATTTTAAAAGCATATTCTGAGCCTCTTTCATTAAGGGGGCTTCTTGCTTTGCTTCTTCTTCGGTTTTTCCTTGTGCGATTAATTCGGCAATTTCAGCTTTGTATGCTTTATCAAATTCTACATAATATTTTCCAACAAGATGGTCGCCTTTCATTCCGCTTGATTCGGGTGTTTCACCATCTCCGAACTTTATCCACGCCAACATCGATTTACAAATATGAATTCCTCTGTCGTTTACAATGTTGGTTTTTACCACATTCCACCCATTTGCCTCTTGGATTTTGGAAATACTATATCCCAAAAGATTATTTCTAATATGTCCTAAGTGCAACGGCTTGTTGGTGTTGGGAGAAGAATATTCTATCATCATCAAAGGCGATTTTTCCTTTTTTTCTTTTGTTAAATCAAAATGAGAAAGTTCTTCTACCCAATAATTGGTGTCGATGATTAAGTTAAGAAAACCTTTGATAACATTGAATTTAGAAACAATATTTACATTTTTTACCAAATCATTTCCAATTTCTTCGGCAGTTGCTTCCGGTGATTTACGAGATAATCGTGTCATTGGAAAAACAACAAGTGTAACGTCTCCTTCAAACTCTTTCTTGGTTTTTTGAAATTGAATGTTGATATTTGCCTTTTCTTCTACACTATAAAGTTGAGAAACAACTTTAATTACTTCTTCTGTTAATATTTTTTCGATATTCATTAGTTATAAATTTTCTATTTGGTCGCAAAGTTAATACTTAATCGTAAAAAATAAGAAAAAGAATGTTAAATTTATGATTAAAGAGAAAGTATAACTTTTATAAAAGAGAAAATATCTTTTGTCTAAAAAATAGAAATCAATGAAGATTGCTAAAATTTTCTTAAATTTGCACTTTTATAACAAATATATAATATAATCAATTTATAATGTATAAAAATCTTCCGCCGGTTGTTAAAAATATTATCATTATTAATGTTTTAATGTTTCTTGCAACAGCTATTCTTCCCTCTTTTCTTCTGAAATTCGGAATACATTTTAGTTTTACTGATAAATTGGGAATGCACTATATTTTGTCTGAAAAATTTAATGTTTTTCAGATGTTTACTTATATGTTTATGCACGCTCCCTTTCCTAATTTTCAACATATTTTATTTAATATGTTTGCTGTTTTTATGTTTGGTCCTATTTTGGAGCAGGTTTGGGGGGCGAAAAAATTCTTATTTTACTACCTTTTGGTAGGCTTGGGTGCAGGAATTATACAGCAACTTTTTTGGCAAATAGAATTTGGAGGTCTATTTTCAGCGATGAATCAAGCCGTTGATTTGAATGATGTAAGTGTTTTAAGCTCATATCAAGATAAATTAAGTAAATATTTTTTGGTTTCGGGTAGCTTTGATTTAATTAGCTCGAGTGATATTTTAAGAATGAAAGTTGAGTTACAAAACGCTTTATTAACTGTAGGTGCTTCAGGAAGTGTCTTCGGTTTATTGTTGGCTTTTGGTTGGTTATTCCCTGAACAAAGATTGTATTTAATGTTTATACCTTTTCCTATAAAAGCTCGTTATTTTGTTATTGGATATGCTTTTATTGAGTTATTTTTGGGTGTTGCTAATTTTTCAGGTGATAGTGTAGCCCATTTTGCTCATTTGGGAGGAATGCTTTTTGGATTAGTAGCAATGCTTTATTGGAGAAAAAAGGGAAAACTTTATTCTTAGAAAATAGAAAAATGAATCTTATAAATAATTTAAAACATACTTTTAAGCAAGGGAATTCGGTCATTAAGATAATTTATATCAATGTGGCTCTATTTTTATTTGTTGCTTTTATGAATGTTTTTGTAGAAATTTTCAAATTAGATTTCTTGGACTTTTCACGTTGGTTTTCAGTACCTGCTTATTTTGACTCTCTTTGGACTCATTTTTGGACATTGATAACTTATATGTTTTACCATGAGAAGTTGTTTCATATTTTCTTCAATATGTTAATGCTCTTTTGGTTCGGAAGAATATTCTTAATCTACTATTCTGAAAAGCAATTTGTTTCTGTTTATATTTTTGGAGGATTATTAGCCGCTTTTTCCTACATTTTAGGATACAATATGATTCCTTATTTTTCAGATAGAGTTTATAACTCAATTTTGATGGGTGCCTCGGGCTCAATAATGGCTATTATTTTTGCTTCGGCAATGAAAACACCTGATATGGAATTAGGGTTATTACTGATTGGACGAGTAAAGTTGATTTGGGTTGCAATAGCCTCCGTTGTTATTAGCCTTTTTGGATTAGCGTCAAATAATAGTGGTGGTGAAATGGCACATCTTGGAGGTGCTTTAGGTGGTTATCTTTTTTACTTCTATGAAAAAAAAGGAAAAGATATAACAATATTTGTAACTAAAATAATCGACTTTTTTGTAAATATATTTCGACCACGTCCCAAAATGAAAGCAACTCGTTATAACCCGTCGAAAATGTCTCCAGAAGAGTATAATCAAAGTAAGGCTGAAAAGTCAAAAGAAATAGATAGAATTTTAGACAAAATAAAATCATCAGGTTATCATAGTTTGAATTCTAATGAAAAGAAAAAACTCTTTGAGCAAAAATAAAGAATGAGTAAATTTATAAATAAAGTCTTTTTAGTTATTAATTTAATCTTTATTCTTGGGATTATTTTAATAAAAATAAGTTCATTTATCAACCCAAACAATTTTATTTATTCTGTTTATCCGTCACTTTTCTTATTACCTGCTTTACTTATCAATATCTCCTTTATACTTTTTTGGATTTTCTTCAAAAAATGGTATTTTATACTATCTCTCCTTTGTTTAATTCTTTTTTCATCTGTTTTTAAGAGTGGTATTTCTATTAATTGGAATAGAGAAGAAGTTAATAAAGATAAACAAAAAGTTACGATTTTATCTTATAATACAATGAATTTGGACTATATGAAAAAACACAAAAAAAACAGTCCTAATTTAGTCTTGAAATATATTTTGGAGCAAGATGCAGATATTCTTTGCTTACAAGAGTTTGCTTATCGGAAAAATACTAAAAAATTTAATAAGGCAGATATGTTCAATTTTTTTAAAGATTATCCCTATAAGCATTTTGTTCCAAAAATAAATGGAAGACGTTTTGCTCTTGGAGTAGCTACTTTTTCAAAATATCCAATAATAAATAAACATACTGTTCATTATTCAGCAGATTTCAATCTCTCCATCTATTCTGATGTTATTATTAATGGAGATACTTTACGGATAATTAACAACCATTTGGAATCGAACCGTATAACAGGAAATGATATTTCCGAAACATCAAATTTAAGAAATAATTTTGATTCTAAAAAGATTAAAGAGTTAACAGGAAAATTATCAAAGAAAATAAGTGTTGCTTATAAAAAACGAGCCAATCAAGCAGATTCTATTGCTAAAATTATTGAACATTCACCTTATAAAGTGATTTGTTGTGGAGACTATAATGATGTACCTATGTCGTACACTTACAGTAGAATCAAAGGAGACTACCTAAAAGATGCTTTTCAAGAGTCAGGATTTGGTTTTGGATTAACTTTTATAAAATCCTTATATCGTTTTAGAATTGACTATATTATGCACGATGCTGGTATTGAGTCTCGTAATTTTAGAGTTGGTAAAACAAAAGCTTCCGACCACTATCCAATACAAACAGAACTTTATTTAAGTACGAAAAAATAACAATAGATAAATTATTTTTTTTATCTTTGTTGCCACATTATTCAAACTAAATATTAACATTAAATTATGAACTTACCGGAAAATTTTAAGTATTCGAAAGACCACGAATGGGTGGAAGTAAAAGATGGCATTGCTACAGTAGGAATTACAGATTATGCACAAAGTGAATTGGGGGAAATTGTGTTTGTTGAAATAGAAACAGTAGGTGAAACACTTTCTCAAGAAGAAGTTTTTGGCTCGGTAGAGGCTGTAAAAACAGTGTCTGATTTGTTGTTACCTCTTTCTGGAGAAATCATTGAGTTTAATGAAAAATTGGAAGATACTCCCGAACTTATCAATGACGACCCATTTGGAGAGGGTTGGATTGTAAAAGTAAAAATTTCTGATGTATCAGAGATGGATAATTTACTTTCAGCAACAGACTACAAAGAGATTATTGGTTAAAATGGAACCAAGAGTAAGTATTATAATGGGAAGTACTTCTGACCTTCCTATTATGAAAAAGACAGCTGACTTATTGGATAGCTTTGGTGTGCCGTTTGAAATACAGGCTTTGTCTGCACATCGCACACCGGCAGAAGTGGAAAAGTTTGCTAAAAGTGCCAAAAGCAGAGGAGTAGAAGTAATTATTGCTGCTGCTGGAATGGCAGCACACCTTCCGGGAGTAATTGCTTCTATGACAACCCTTCCTGTTATTGGAGTACCTATTAAATCAACATTAGACGGTATGGATGCTCTATTAGCAATAGTACAGATGCCTCCGGGAATACCTGTGGCAACAGTAGGGATAAACGGCTCATTAAATGCAGGACTTCTTGCATTGCAAATAATGGCTACGGCAGATAAAGATTTGGCTGATAAATTGGTGGAATACAAAGCGAATTTGAAAGATAAAATAGTGAAAGCCAATGAAGAACTTTCGCAATTAGAATATAAAAATTTAATAAAATAATAATTATGCAAATAGAAAATTTTAATTTTTCGGGCAAAAAAACATTTGTTCGTGTTGATTTTAACGTTCCTGTTGATGAAAATAAAAACATAACAGACGATACTCGTATTCGTGCGGCTATGCCAACTTTGAAAAAAGTTGTTGGAGACGGTGGTCGTTTAATTATTGCATCACATATGGTGCAAAAGATGCTTTGGGAGAAGAAACAGAAAAAATGGTGGCTGATTTGAAAGACGGAGAGGCTCTTTTATTAGAAAATATCCGTTTTTACGAAGAAGAGCAAGGAAAACCTCGTTTGGCTGACACAGCAAATGATGAAGAAAAAGCAGAGGCTAAAAAAGCAATTAAAGTGGCTCAAAAAGAGTTTGCTAAAAAGTTAGCATCGTATGCTGATGTGTATGTAAATGACGCATTTGGAACAGCACACCGTGCTCACGCTTCTACAGCTGTTATTGCTGAGAACTTTGATGCTGACCACAAAATGTTCGGTTATTTGATGAATAAAGAGGTAAGTGCAGTGGCTAAATTGATGAAAAATCCTGAAAGACCATTTACTGCAATTATGGGTGGTTCAAAAGTTTCTACAAAAATTGAAATTATT
>PDWI01006553.1_pt1 | contig 14550 bp, 7 predicted proteins | sample 1430891 | NCBI WGS metagenome assembly PDWI01 (sample SAMN01162508, study PRJNA174530) | Oral metagenome, whole genome shotgun sequencing project. | biome: Marine environment; feature: Marine mammal; material: Swab sample of the gingival sulcus; isolation source: swab sample of gingival sulcus... | reverse complement strand
ACAATTCCGATATTTCAAGCCTATGATTATAGAGCCTCTTTTGCCCTTATGGGAAAAATCGCTACACTCAACCGAACATTCCATCAAATTATGTGGTGCCGGCGGCGGTGGCTTCTATCTGATAATAACGAAGAATGCCGAGACTATCAGAGAGGCGTTTGAGGGGTTTGAGGTGTTGGGGATAGTGGGGAAACCAGTAAATTCATTTACAAAGTAATTTTATAATCGGCACTTCTTCTGTTTTAGAAAAAAAATAGTTATCAGTATTTTGTTTAACTTTTCTTTTCGATTGATACTTAATAAATTTTTTTTATTATTTTGTTGATTGTTTTTATAGTTATTTGATTTTTTAGTGCTAAATTTGCGCTCGCTTCTTGATACGGTCGGTTTGCCGAGTGGCTAGGCAACGGTCTGCAAAACCGTGTACACCGGTTCGAATCCGGTACCGACCTCTAAAAAAAGCCCGAGACAAATGTTCTTCGGGCTTTTTTAGTACAACGGGTATACTTTTATATTTAAGGTGAAAGTCCTCATGGGGCGTAATTACCAACGAATCTCAAATTGGCTTACCAAGTTTTACATCGGGAGGTGTAGGGTAGGGGAAGCAGTAGTGAACTAGTGGTTCGACGGACAGAAACAAGATAATAAGGTGTATTAGGTAGATAAGTAGGCTAAAGATTACAAAGTCCTACCCCTAATGTGTAAATTCTGCGAGTAGACGATGAAAAATATAAGGCTTATCGCGTGAGGTCTCACTAGCGACAAAGTAGTAACACCGAATAGTAAGAAGTCAGCAGAAGTTATAGTACTGATTTTAGCGAAAAAAAAATCAGGAAAGGCTGAACAATTGAATGGCACAAAGTAAAAAGTATGTAAGCTAATAAATCTGAGAAGGGACAAAGGAAAGACGTAACCAACCAGAACCTCACAAAGTTAAGAATAATATTAGCCAGTAATTGCTAAATTAAGATAGTATTTGTATTTTAGACAAAAAGCAAAAGAATTGCAAGCTGATGAAAGAATGAGACGTAAGTCAAAATTTTATTCAAAAAGCAAATATATACTTGAGTTATCAATATCAAAGAAATTAAGGAGAAATTCACCTTCTCTACCCTTAGCTATAGTGGGGTTTCATAACGAAGAGATGGCTTATTTTACCCCATTTTATATACGACAATTTATAGTTTATATGGTATTATGGGTGTATAACAAAGTAAAATTCTAGATTTTTATTGAAAATATTTTCAAAGCTCTGCTTAGATAAAGAATTATTTCCTTTTAAAAACGAATCTAATAAAGAAATTCTCATATCCAATTCTGTGTGAATAAAATCATACAAATCTTGGGGTTTTGTACCATAAAAATCGCTGGCACCAAGTCCTGTTTCTATAACTATTATTGGTTTGCTGGATTTTAATAAATTCTTGCCCCCCTTCAAAACATCAAATTCCCCTCCCTCCACATCTATTTTGACAAAATCTATTTTTAATTCTTTAGGAATAAGATCATCTAATCTCTTCAATTCCACTTTTATCTCCTCAATGTCGGGATTTTTAATATCGTATCTTCTTTTTTTTATGCCGCTATAAGCAGGGGCATTTTTTACAACGTGAAATTTAGATTTTCCATTGATAGAAGATAGTGCATAAGGATATATAGTTGTAATGTTATTGTATTTCTTGATGAGTTTATCATAGTACGAGGGAATTGGTTCAAAAGAAAAATGTTGCCCTTGTGGAGCTAATCTAAGGATTATATCTAAAATTTCTCCTTCGTGGCATCCTACATCTATACAATTAGATTGTGGTTTGACATAGCTTTTTAATATTTTTTCCGTAAGTCTATCATATTTGATATTTTTTGTCAAATCAATATGAAAAAAAATCAAGACTTTCCTAATAATGCTTTTAATCATCACTTTCTACTTATTCCCAACAATTTATTCTTTAATGATAGTATCTTTTGTATAATCGGTATTATCAAATATCTCAATAAGAGGAGGTATGGCAAAAACACTCGAATCAATGGGTATTTCTATTTCCATTTCTACCGCTTCGAAGGTATTTTTACTTTTATATTTATTTCCGGATACGATTTTTAGAGGTATTTTTTTCCAAAACCATATTTTATTCTCTGTGCTTTCAAAGACCTCACACTCTTTTCCCAATACAGTCTCAGTACCTATTTTCTTTGCTCCATTTCGCTCAAATAACGATTGGGTAATTTTTCTCAGCGGGTCTTTTATTTTAGTATTTTTCGGTTGAGAGTCACTTTTTGTCTTTGTACCTATTTTTTTCTTTAGGTCTATTCCGTAGCATTCATCGTATAATATTATTCTTTGCGTATGTTCGTCTTGAACAGTCTTTACACTATAAAAAACAGAGGTAGTCTTTGTTTTTCTAATACTAACTTCCTTTGCTCCCCATTCATCGAAAAACAACTCTTCCTCACCTTCGCTATTTCCCGATACTTTGTACAATATATGAGCCGACTTAATCTCATAATACCTTTTTTCAATTGTATCATTTGTCAAAGTGTCGGCATCCGACAAAGGCAAATTGCCGGAAAATAAAAGGGAAAATATAATTAATTTAAACATGTATCAAATTTTACGGACAAATTTATAAAAAGCTCATATACATGAACAAAAAATGGCACAATTTGTGCAACAATCGTCGATATGAACATAGATAGTATAAATAAACGACATTTTTTAAAATATAATGTGCAGTACAGGCTGGAATACGACCTTTCCACAAAATTGGTAAAGTATGAAAACTGTATAATGTTTATTAGTATTCATATCGGCTCCAATTGGAAAAAAGCGCCATATAAAACAGCTTTGGACATAGCAAGAAACTGGCGAGAGATTCATCCTGAGCTAAAAAATGCAGTCGGCGCTAAGGTATATATAATAGAATCAAAAAGTGAAATTGAGGGGAACCTCTCTAACGTTAACATAAAATACAAAAAAGGAATTCTATTCGATTATTGGTATAAAAACTAATACCGAACAGAATTCCCTATAATGATATATTCTACAGTACTTTAACCTCTGTTCTTCTATTCAAAGAGTGTTCTTTTTCACTACATTTAACACCATTTTTACAGTGATTTTTTATCATAGTCTCCCCATACCCTTTCTCTTTAATTCTATCAGCTCTAATTCCACTTTTAACGATGTATCTCTTTGCACTTGCAGAACGTTTTTTAGATAGCTTCAAGTTGTACGAATCACTACCTCTACTATCAGAATGAGAACCTAATTCAATAACAAGATTTTTGTGTTTTTTCAAATGAGAAACTAATTTATCTAATTCCGCTTTTGCCTTATTTGTCAGTCTATCTGAATTATAGTTGTAAATTATATCTCTCAAAACTAAAATTTCACCCTTATCTACAGGCAAATGCTCCACATACTTAATTTTTTTATGCATTACAGCATCGAATTTTGAAGGGGTATTAGGATACGATATATCCATAATTTTATCCTTATATCCCTCCTTTACCGCGACTATATTTAATGATTCTCCCCTAAGAACTTTCAAGATATAGGGATTTTTACCCTCTATTGAAATAGATTTGCCGTTTTTCTCATTTATTATAACATCTACTGTGGCGTTATTTTCCTCATCAATAAAGGTAATCTCAAAATAATCATAAATATCAGGCACCAAAGCTACCTTGATATTCTTATTGCTTTCCAAGGTATTTACTAATTGCCTATACTCGGCATAACCTGACTTTTGAACTTTCATTATATAAGCTCCCTCCGGCAAATTTACCTTTTTGGTACCGTTTTTTCCCGAATATACCGGCGAACTTGCTTCTAAAGAATTAGGATCGATGGTATAAATTATTTGCTTATCAATTCCCTCTATTTTTTTTATTTCAGGATTTTTGTTTGTCGTTATTTTATACTTGTAAAATATTATTTCTGCGTTTTCAACAGCAGTACCTTTAATTGAATTTTTTACATTAATCATAAAATAATCTTCCTCTTGGATGTCGTCATTCACTACCGGTTTGATAAACGTTATTTTATATAAATCGTCTTTTCCCTTACCTCCGGGTTTGCCTGAATTAAAATAACCAACCGAGGCATTTTCATCTAATATCAAACCGAAGTCATCACTTTTGGAATTAATTTTCTTTCCAACATTTTTAGCAGGGGTAAAGCCGTTATTATCTTCCGAAAAATAAACATCAAAACCACCGTTTCCTCCTTCTTTATTTGATGCAAAAAACAAATATTTTGAGTTGTAAATGAAAGGAAAAGCTTCGTTGTAAGCAGAATTAATATTAGGTCCGAGATTTTTTAACCCCAACCATTTTCCATCTATATAATTAACAGAATACAGATCGGTTCCGCCATATCCTCCCGGCATATCCGATGCAAATATCAGTCTGTTATTTTCGTCATCCCAAGCAGGGTGAAACACTTTATAATTGGGATTATTAAATGGAAAATCATCCACTTTTTGCCAAGTGCTATCCAAATATTTATATAAATAAATACCCATAGGATTAACATCTTTTTCCTGCTCTTTTATGCTTACTACTCCTTTCTTGTTTCTACTCAAAAACAATAATTCGCCATCTTTACTCAAAGTGCAAGGACCAAGATGATTAGGAACATTCAATTCGTCTAAGAAGCTATAAGATTCTACAATATTTCCAAGGCTGTCCAAAACACCTACTTTAAGTGTAAAAAACGATTCGCCTATTTTGTAATCAAACTTTTTATTGGAAGTTTCCGATGAAACATAAATAAGCGAATTACCAAAAAAGCACGGAGAAAATTCCAAATTTTTGGTATTTACATTAGACTGGTTTTCTATTTTATCAATATTTTCACTAAAGTTACTATTGATTTGAGCTGATAAGTTGCTTAATAATGCTAGCGACAAAATTGCTGATAAACTAAATTTATATAATTTCATTTCTATTTAATTTTATTAATGAATTGATTTAAAAAAATCTTGGATTAATAATATCTATAGGTTTTTGAGTATTTCCAAAATTGTATTGTAAAAGAACCTCTAAACTTCCATTCTCATATTTTCTTAATTCTGAAACTGTAAAATCATAAGCGGCAGCAAGAAAAATATTCCTATTTATGTGTAAACCTAATAAGGCATCTACTGACTCAAACCAATTTTTAGTCGTTCCACCCGCTCTGGTAGTTATAGCCGTATATAGCCTATCATTGAACAGCAATCCCACGTTTAAATCAACATCGAAAGGCGAATTTTCAGCCCACCTTATCAATATTTGTGGCATAAAAACAATTTTTCGATTCAAGTCCAAAGCTCCACCTCCCATGACATAAAGATGACGAACTTCATAGCTCTTTGTCTTTCCCGATTTCATATCAATGTCCGCCCTAAAAAGTCGGGGAACAGAAGCCCCAAAATAAAATCTATTCAAATTATAATACATCCCAAATCCAACATTGAACACTTGGGTTTTGTAGACACCCTTGTCAATAGCCGGGTCTTCTTCAAATGGATCAATTATAGTTAAATCGGGGTTTGAAAAATCAGATTTATACCACCTTCCCGATACCGAAAGTCCCATGCTTAAATTTCCTCCTTGAAAAGGAAAGCGATAAGCATAAATACCCTCAGCCGTCAATTTCTCAGTAACACCAATGGTATGTCTCGCCATATTCAATCCTAGCCCAACCTTACCTATTGTTCCTGAATTGAAACTAATCACTTGTGCTTGAGGCGCACCGTCAAATCCTGCCCATTGATTCCTTACTATTCCTAAAATGCTGGCATATTCATTATTTCCGGCATAGGCAGGATTCAATCCCAACTTATTGTACATAAATTGCGTGAACAAAACATCCTGTTGCCCCTTGGCATTATATGTGCCAATCAGTATTGATATTAAGATTAAAAACCTAAGTTTCATATATTTATTTTTTTACTTTTTTCAATTTTGATATTCAATTTCCTTCTATCTTTCTATAACCAAAAATCCTTTTACGACTCTGTCACTATTTTCCGCATCAGGATAAAACAAATAATAGTATGTTCCTACAGGAAGGTCTTTGCCGTTATATGTACCGTTCCAATTATTTTTGTAACCTACTTCTCCAAAAACCTGATCTCCCCATTGATTGAAAACTAACAACTCATTATCCTTGTAAATACCTGATTCTAAACATGGAAATTCCAAATAATCATTGAGACCATCTCCATTTGGAGTAATGATATTATTTCCAAAACAATCGTCATTATCACCTACCTTTATTTCTATTATCCCTTTGTCTTTTTTATCAGGACAATCTGTTTTTGATATCTCATAATTTAAAACTACAGTTCCAATAAATGAGGCATCAGGAACATAGGTATATGTTCCATCATCATTTTGAACTAATTCCCCGTTTATATTTTCATTCTGAGGTATTTTAACAGTTGTATTATCAGATGATATATCATTCTCTCGAGGATCAAAAGTTAAAGACGTGTTATATGGAGTTTCATAATCATCATTGACAGCTTCAGGGAAGTATTCCAAAAATACTAACACGGTATCAACTGAATAGTCTTCGCAAGTTCCGTGTGACAATTTCCATAAAAATAGATTTTCACCATTTTGAATATTAATAACTTTTGTTTTCGACTTATCCGGATTTTCAAGAGAAACATCCCCACTCAAAACTTCCCAATGTCCTTCAGGATCGGAAACTGCTTCTAAAAACACTTCATTTTTGTCACAAATGTATTTATCCTCACCTCCGTTTGCTGCTCTTTCGGGAACAAAATTTATCTCAAAGCTCTCAACATCTGATTCTTCAGAAAAGCATCCTTCTCTTGAGGCGACAACGTATATGGAATTTGTACCGTCTTTGAATTTACTCAACTCTATAAAGGTTGTACACATATTGTCCGAGATACTGATTGGTTCATCAGGCTCTCCGTTGATATACCAATAATATTCTGTATTTGCTTGAAGCTTTGCGACACAAAGCTCAAGAACATTTTCATCTTGTGAGACACAAATACCGTCATCTATTGGAACAATCTCAGGTTTATCGGGAGCCTCTACAACCTCAACGGCTACACCATCCGATATTTCAGATTCACATCCGTTTACAAAAACGGAAACTCTATAAACTCCTGTATTTTCCAATTTAGCATAATATATTATTGGATTCTTCAAATCAGAAGTAAAACCATCAGGTCCATTCCATTTATATTTAGCTCCTTGTGCATATTTAGTAACTAATTTCAACTCTATACTCTCTCCCTCACATACTGAACTCGGTCCTGAAATAAATGGCTGATTTGGTCTCGGAATGATATTTATAACTATTTCTTTAGAGGAATCAGACAAACAACCTGCCCTCTCCACAAATACCGAATAAGTTCCAAAATTGTCATTTTGTGCAGAAGTTATTGTAAAATTGGGTTCTTGTGTTTTGTATTCCTTATTTGGAGTTACCCAATGATAAATATCGCCTTGTTGATAATCTTTGTTTACTACTGTCAACAATATATCATCACCCTCACAGACGTTTTCTTCGGTTTCCAAATTTGGCGTAGCAGGTATTTCTACGGCATTGACCTCTGTTGTTTTTACATAAGAATAACACTTTCCATCATACACCACCAAATTATAAATTCCATTTTTTGAAACATCAAAATCGCAAACTTCAGCAATACTATCAGAAGAAACGAATCCATTAGGGCCCGTCCAATCGTAGGTATAATAACCTGCATTGGGAAATACAGAAGGATAAAACTTAACACATTCTGTTCCGCCGACACAACTCGGAGCATCATTACTCAAAGCGGTAATTTTAGGTCTAGGATTAACCTTAACAGTCGTTGAAGAATTATAAACACAGTTCCCCTCGGTAATTATTTCCACTTGATAAACACCTCCTGAAATAGGTAATATTTTAGCATTTTGATTATAGGAAACCACTCCGTCGGGACCTGTCCATTTATATGATGCATTAGATATGGATGATGAAAATAATGTAACACTGTCTCCTTCACAAATAGGTCCGTCGTTGGAAGCTTCTACATCATAATTATTCTCAATGCGTATAGTTTTCACTTCCGATGTATCGGAATAACAATTTCCTGTTTTCACTATTACTGTCCAGTCTCCCTCATATTGGGATTCTAGGTTTGGTATAATAAGAGAATTTGAGGCTTGACTTTTTACCGTATTGCCATTTAATATCCATATATAATTGTCGGCATTAGTGATATTTATTACTTTTAAAACCATATTATTACCCTCACAAAATACGCTATCCGATACAATAATGGGAGTAATTGGTTTGTCAAATACCACCAACTCCACTGCAGCCGTATCTGTACAAATATCGTTACTTACCACAAGATAATAAGTACCTTGATCTAATGTGGTAACATTCCTTTTGGCGGGCGGATTGGGCAAATTTGATTCAAAGCCATTTGGTCCCCACCAATAATAACTATTTCCTACTGACTTGGTACTTAATTTGAACGTTTCTCCCTCACAAATACTTACAAAGGATTGCTCTACTGATGCAACAGGTTGATTTAAAACCTTAACAAGTGTGGATAAAGAAGCATAAGAAACACAGTTTGGACTTTTTACCACAACGTAATAATAACGCTCCCCTGCTTTAGGTGTCAAAACTACATTTGAGACATTAGAAGAATCCAATAATGTACCGTCGGGATAAGTACCTTCATACCAATAGTAAGTTACGTTACCGGAATAATTACCAGTTTCCAATAACAATTCCTCGCCTTCACAAATCTTAGAATTACTAGAAATGACTTCAGGTTGGCTCAAATTCTCTACCACTATTTCAACGGAACCTGATGTTTGACAACCATTTAACCCGGTTACAATCACCTGGTAAGTTCCTGAATAGCTTTCGTTAGCATTTGGTCTAACAGGATTTTCCAAATTGGAACTAAAACCATTAGGTCCTGTCCAATTTATCGTCCAAGCATTTTCGGGAGCATCGGGAAGATTGGCAAACAGCTTCAATGAATCGTCTATACACACACCACTTTCATACGTTGGTTTGAGTGGTGCAACTTCTACTTTTACATTAACATTACAAGAATCCATTAAGCCGGCATTATCCGTAACATAAAGAGTAACAACTTCATTGCTGCCGGAGTCAGAACAATCAAAATAAGACGGAACAACTCGCATATCTTTTATGCCACAATTGTCGTAACTATTTTCTCCTACCTCCTGTGGATTTATACTTGTAGAATCCACACCATTTGGATTAACGAATAATACGTAGTACTCTGAACATATTGCTTTGGGTGCTTTTTTGTCTAAAATATCAACCTGAAAGCTACAAGTATCCCTATTACCAAAATTGTCAGTAAGCACATAGTATATTTGAGAGACACCACCATTTAGATTTACGGTATTCCTAAAATTATTGTCAAATCCGGTATATGAAATATCGGTTTCTCCCTGTACATAATAAGCCATATTCAACTGATCGTACTCCAGAGTAACAAACATTTTGCTCGTTCCATCATTATCTCCATCGGAATTGACAACAGAATCGTCGCAAGGATTTATACTTATACCATTAGAGTCGGTAAACGGTCTTATTGTAAAAGAAATAACATTATCATCTGTCCAAGATCTAAAATCTTCAATATCCAAATTTAGTACAGTCTTAGAGAGATTGTTGCAATCTCCTTTAGAGGTGTAGCTATTGGCATGAGAAGTTGTACCGACAATACTCCCTGATTCGTTTAATATTTGAAAATATTCATCAGCATCGTCAATATCTCCGGTAATCTCAACAATAAGTCTTGGATTTTTCAACAACTGTTGATTTGAATTAAAATCGAATTGATAATTTCTGCTACTCGCAACAAATTTATCAATATTGGAATTGTACGTAAATGTCAGGTATGCATTTTCAGGATTTTCTGGTAGGGTAGATGTTTTCTTAAAATACTTATCACAATTATCGGAATATTCGATATCGACGGGCAATACAAAATCCATATTGCAAGAATCAGACGCAAGATCCACTGCAATATCATCGGGACAGACTATTTCCGGTTTGTGATTATCTATGATACTTACTTCGTGAGAACATTCCACAAAGTTCTTACCACAATCGTAAACCCTATAAAATACCTTATGAACACCGGGCTCAAATTCAACTTCCACATTCTCACCCTTACTTATAAAAGTATATTCACTATCATCTATTTTGATATAATAATCAAGTTTTTCATGGCTTGGTCTGGTGTAAGTCAAATCCACAACGACACTACTTGTCCCACAAATATCGTTAATTGACAGCTCTCCATATTCAGAAACCACATTTGGCACCAATGTAAGTGTCATATACCCATCCAGTATCCAGCTTTTGAATTGTTCTAATGGAATAATATCTTTTAATTGGATTGTAGTATTACCACACTCTGTTTTGGTATTTGGAGTAGTATCAATGACTTCTCCGTTTTCACCGTAAATAACAAAGTATTCATTTGCTTCATTGGCATCTATATTATTTAATGCCATAGTTAAATCAACTATATCTAAAATATCGGTCTCTGAAGGGTCAAAAGGACCAATATCCAATACAACAGGATTAACAGGTTTTGTCCTGTTTCCTTGCTCTTCTGATGTTATTCGTTTTGATATATGTTTTTTGAATTCCAAATTTTTTCCGGCACAATTATCCTCAACTTCCGGCATTGTTAAATCAATGGTTTTAAGACATTCATCCGACTCTATATTTACGGAGACATTTTCAGGACACGAAATCAATTCAGGTTCTACGATATCTACAATTGCAAATCTTCGCGTAAAACTAATCGTGTTGAAACATCTGTCGAAAAACACAAAATCCACATCTTTATAATACAATAAAGAGTCTGTTGAACATGCTAACGTATCGGGTTTGTCGTAAGCAATCAACTTTCCGGGATACGTACTTTGGTCACCAATAGTATAAGTGCCGGGCTCCCAAACCGCTGAAAACATCATACTACAGTCATCGGTCACTTGTGCACCACCTTTTTCATCAATCCACTGATTAAAAGCATTTTCAAATATTACGTTATCGTCACAACTCAATGTGATATTTGAAGGCTCTCTTTCTACTTGAGGAAAGACTTCATCTACGACTGATATATCCTGAATTTGGGTATATGAATTTCCGGATACATCGACCAATTTCCATTCTCTTAAAATATGGAAAGTACAACCTTCTCCAACTTCTTTATCTGTATACGATAAAACAGGGTTTTCATCGCAATTGTCAAGAACATCTTCCGGTTCCCCTGTTAAAGCCAAGTTTAATATATCTATACATTCTATGGAAATATCATCAGGTACTGTAAAAGTAGGAGCAATTGTATCTTTTATAATCACAGTTCTGGAGTGTTGAATAAAATTACCGCATCCATCGTTTGCCTCCCAAGTCTGCACAACAGTATAATTATAGTAATCGGAAGAATCAGGATTGCTTCCCTTATCACTTACTTCACTAAGAAGAACCTCCAAATTACCCTTACAAGCATCGTATGCCTTAACATTGGGATAAGGAATACCATAAGAACAATCCACAATTGTATCAGCAGGAAATACTTGAAATTCAGGAACCGATTCGTCTTTTGAAACAAATGTTGTAAAGAATGCAGCATGTTTGTTACCACACTCATCTTGAGCCACAAAATTAATATCCACAGAATAGTCGCAAAGTCTCTTAATCCTCAAGTTATAAGGCTTTTCCCCAACCTTTTCATAGTTTGTTTTTCCTTGATTGTCACTCCACAAAAAATACCAAGTTATGTTTTCCTCATCAGTACAATTATCCTTAACAACAGAACCTCCCTTGTTGTCGAGCCATTCTTCCAAAGTAACCTCAGATTCATCATTACAAACCAAATTTAATGGCGTTGGATTACTAATAACTTGAGGACGTTTGTTATCGAAAGTAGAAAATGTAGCGGCATAAGTCTCTTCGGATGTATTTCCATTTTTATCCTGTAAATAAAATTCTAAAGTAATTGATCTGGTACTTCCACAATTGTCATTGATAGATTGGTTAAACTGTGTTTCCACCTCTTGAATTGAAAGATTAGTACCGATAAATACATCTCCACAATTATCACTTGCAGACATATGGGCTTTATTTTCATACCAACTACGAAGTTTCTCTATTATAACACCTTCCGAAGTTTCACAAGTATAAGACTCATCAACAGGTTGATTAACTACAAAGGGCAACAAGGTATCTTTTAAGGCAATGGTGAAACTAAAAAATTCAGAATTCCCTTCATCATCTTCCGCCTTGTAAGTTATTTTTACATCCCTTTCACCACTTACCACATCGTTTTCATTGTATCCCCCCGAAATGTTGTGTATATCGAAAGAAACAATATTGGCTCCAACAGTAGAAGAAACCGTTGGAGTATTAGGCGCTCCCCAATTTAACACGACTCCACATTTTTCACCGAGGAATAATGTGTCGGGACCCGAATAGTCAAATTCAAACTGAGCATTAACAGAATTCGTCAATGCGACTATTGTAACACTAACAAGTAAATATTTATATACAATTTTTTTTAAAATATCCATATTTAAAGTTTTATCATAGAACAGATTTATTTCACCAACCTACTGTATGTTATCCAAATAATACTATCTATTTTCAATGATGTTATCAAAAGTTACAAACGCTTCATTAAAGCGATAAACAACCTTATCTTTTCCTAATAATTCTAATGTGTCGAATAAATCGGGACCATTAGTGGTTCCTGTTATCGCCACTCTCATAAGAGGCAATATATTTCCAAAACTCAAATTATTGCTTTTTATATAATCTTTCACCGTTCCCTCCAATGCTTCTTTAGTAAAATTATCACTGCTTTCCAACAATGCAACAATTGACCTCAAATGAGAAATATTAGAATCCTTCCATTTCTTTTTAATTACCTTGTTCTGATATTCAAAATCATCTTTAAAAAAGTAATCCGCATTTTCTATAATCTCAGGCAACAGTTCAACTCTGGGCTTCATCAATTCACAAACTTTTTCCAAGAATGATTTATCAACGCCTGTTATTTTATCTCCGTAGTAATTCATAAGTAACTCTGCTATTTCTTTATTACTCTTATTCTGAATGTATTGTTGATTGTACCATTTTGCCTTATCAATGTTAAATTTAGCCCCGGACTTTACAATTTTATTTACATCGAACTCTTTTATCAATTCATCAATTGTAAATAACTCTTGCTCACTTCCCGGATTCCACCCGAGGAACGCCAAAAAGTTAATTGTAGATTCCGGTAAAAAGCCAAATTCTCTAAATCCTACGAAATTATCTTCTGCGGAACCGGATTCCCAACTTAGAGGAAACACAGGAAAGCCAAATTTTTGACCGTCTCTCTTACTCAGTTTACCATTTCCCACAGGTTTTAAAATCAGTGGTAAATGAGCAAATTTCGGTCTCGTATCTTCCCAACCCAAAAATCTGTACAACAATATATGATGAGCTGTACTTGGCAACCATTCTTCACCCCTTATGACGTGAGATATTTTCATAAGGTGATCATCAACGATATTTGCCAAATGATACGTTGGCATTCCGTCATTTTTCAACAAAACCTTGTCGTCTAACTCATTACTCTGAAAGCTAACCTCCCCCCTTATAAGGTCTTGGAATGATATTGTTTCGTCTTTAGGTATCTTTAATCTTATCACATACTTTTCTCCTGAGTCTATTTTCCGTTTTACTTCGTTTTTATTGAGTGTTAAACTGTTATTCATAGACAACCTTGTACTATGATCGTATCTTGGGGAATGTTGTCCCTCTAATTTCATTTTTTCCTTCCATTCTTCTAATTCCTCAGGTGTGTCAAAAGCGTAATAAGCATTACCTTTTTCGACCAACTCCTCTGCATATTTTTTATAAATATCCTTTCTTTCGCTTTGGCGATACGGTTCATATTCTCCTCCTGAATTAGGGCTCTCATCCAATTCAAGTCCTAACCACTTCAAAGAATCTAAAATATACTCCTCTGCCCCCTCAACATATCTATTTTGGTCAGTATCTTCTATCCTCAATATGAAAGTGCCCTTGTTTTTCCTTGCAAAAAGATAATTATACAACGCTGTCCTTACTCCTCCAATATGCAACGGTCCGGTTGGACTGGGAGCAAACCTTACTCTAATATTATTCATATCAACACTAATTAGTAATTATTTGTATTTATAAATATTTATTACACAAAGGTAATAAATATTGTATGATTTTATAATAAATAAGCTATATTTAATATTTTTTAACATGTATAGCACTGATTTGTTGCTGTATTTTAAACTGCGAATGCTATAAAAAAATTAAATAATTCTAATTTCATTATCATTTCAAAATAAATTTACAATAGTTGGTATAAATTGGTAAATTCTAAATGTTTTTGTATTTTTGGGTATAGAATTATAATTTTTGCTTAAAAGCTAATGTTATGCGACAAGTTTTGATTCCCACAGACTTTTCAAAAGTCTCTAAAAATGCAATTCAGTACGGTT
>PDWI01006552.1_pt1 | contig 14553 bp, 14 predicted proteins | sample 1430891 | NCBI WGS metagenome assembly PDWI01 (sample SAMN01162508, study PRJNA174530) | Oral metagenome, whole genome shotgun sequencing project. | biome: Marine environment; feature: Marine mammal; material: Swab sample of the gingival sulcus; isolation source: swab sample of gingival sulcus... | reverse complement strand
ACAAGTCCTCGTTTTATGTTGTTTAGTAGGTATTTGTCATCTACTTTGATGTATTTGATGTTTTTTGGTATCTTGACTTTTAAAAGTCTTCTTTTTCTGTGCATATTTATCTCGTATAGGGTATTTAGCTTTTTGTCAAAAAAGCTTACCATCGGATGCCAGTGGTCTTTTTTGTTTGCTTCTATGCTAAGGGTTTTGCCGCCTTGCACATCAAACCAGTAAGCCCTATTTGGCTTTGGTAAGACTGTAGTTCTAGACTTTTGTAAAGGCGTGGTTTTGAGCTTGGCATCTTTTGTGTTTATCTCATAAGACCAGCTAAACTCCCCATCTTTGCTGATGTGTAAAATAGAGCAGTTTCTTTGTTGTAGCATATTTGAAAAGATGATGGGATCGACTAGGTTTTGAGTGTTGATGACGATCTTCCATCTTAGGTTGTCCCCGTGTTTGTGGATGGAGCTTGTTAGGTAGTAAGTGTAGCCTAGGCTTTGAAGGATGTTGTTGATGATCTTCATGCTCAAAAGTGGATGATTTGACACATCAAAGAAAAGCTCTAGCTGTTTAGCCGATGAGTAAGAGAGCTTTAAAAGACCGTTTGTTTTGAGGGTTTTGACGATCTTTAGAGTGTCTATGTGGCCTGTTAATTTGTTTGTGTACTGGTCTTTGTTGGAAAAAAGTACGTTTATGAGATTTCTTTGGGTTTTATAGGTATTTTGATCCAAAAAAGTCCTAGCAGTACTTAAGATGCTAGCATGTGAAAAACTTATAAAAAGCAGTAATAGTACGGATAATCTTACCAAGGATATCCCCCATTTAGCTCAAGAAACTCTTTTCGTGAGATATTTGTTATATTTCCATCGTGTATGTAAAAGTACTGTTTCCTTGTGGATTCTCTTATCTCTTCTTTGCCGTCAAAATACTCAAGCCCAAAGTCCCCATGACCAGTTACGAGCAGTTGAGGCTCGTTTAGGTTTAGCTTGAGGTCTTTTGCGGTTAAAAACTGTCTTTTTTTGTTGGTTTCTAAGCTAACGATACCTAGCCATATCTTTCTTGTTGGTTTCATAAGCATTTGGTTTTTGTTTTCAAGCTTAAGCTTTTCGCCATCTTTTGCAAAAAGGTCTTCTTGACTCTCATCTTGAGCTTTTTTTTCTTCTTGCTTTATCTCTTTGGGCTCTTCATTTTCACTCGTTTGGTTGCTATCTTCACTCTTGATGCTAGTGTTGCTGTCTTGTTGGTTTTTTGCAAGATCTTCAAGCTTAGCCTTAGCCTCTTGGACTTCCTCTGCTTGCATATAAGAAGTCTGGTTTTGGTTTTGTTCTTCTTGCTCTTGCTGGATGGACTGGAGGTACTTTTGACCACCAAAGATGAAAAATAAAATAGCCACGATCGCCAAAATAATGAGTATGACTGCTATTTTTTTGAGGTTTGAGCTTTTGTTTTGTTCGTTGGGGAACATAGGGTTTTTGGTGTTTTTCAGGTTGTCTTGTTTGCCACCATTTTCTTCACAATACTCTTCAAACTCCTGCACCCACTCATCAAGGTCTAGGTTGTATTCACGCCTTAAGATCTTCACAAAACCAAGTGTGCTTATGCGTTTGAGTTTGTCAAACTCTTTATTTACCATTCGTCGTAAAAAAACCACTTCGATGTGGGTTTTGCGTGAAACTTCCCCTAAGCCAACTTCTTCTAAAGTTTTAATATCATTCATTTATCATCCTATCTACTAGTATCGCACATGCTGCGTTAACATTTAAAGAGTCAAAGTCTCTCACCATTTGTATCTTCACCACTTCATCGCACTTTGAAAGGACTTTTTTGGGTATTCCAAAACCCTCGCTACCCATCACAAGCACTTTTTTTTCTTTTATTTTTATCTCATTTACGCTTACACCATCCATCGAACTAGCATAGATGTGAAAACCTTTTTGCTTTAGTTCGTTGATAGCACTTAGCCCATCAGGAACTAAACTTATGTCAAGGTTTAGAGCAGCTCCGCTAGAAGAGCGTAAAATGCCCTCAAGATTTAGGCTTTTTACCCCTGAAACTACCAAGGCATCCACCCCAAAAGCATAAGCAGTTCGAGCGATAGCACCTATGTTTCCCACATCGCTTAAGCCATAAAGCATCAGTAAAAAGTCTTTGTCTTTGATCTCTTCAAAGGCTTTTAGCTCTTTATCTTCGATCTCACACAAAAAACCCTGATGATTGCCCCCACGAGCAAGTGCTTGAGCTTTTTTAAAGTCAAGTTTTTCTATGGGTTTGTTTAGCCTTGCTATCTGGCTAAAAAGTTTTTTATCGCATTCTTTAGCGAGTAAAATCTTTTTTATTTTGCCTGGATACTTTTCCAAAACATATAAAAATAACTGCTTACCGTAAATAATCATAGGGCTTATAATATCGAAATTTGACTTAAAATTAGTTGTTGGCTTAATATATTTCCAACAACTAATTTGATTTCTCACAAGGAGCAAAGCCCCTTGTTGCGACAGCCAACGGAACGAAACCGTAGGTTGAGAAGTTTAAAAAACTTGACTAACTGAAGAATTGCATTGCTACCGCAACGCTAACCACTTCGTTTTAAGGTTTTAGTAAGCCACTCATCCACCAAATTAACCACTAATTAGTTTCTCATACCACTCATTTGCACTTTCGCCTGTAAAACGAGCTAAAAGTTTTGCTTTTTGTTTTGGTTTAAGATCAAGCTCTAAAAGATCATCAAGAGTTAAGCTTGAGTTTTGCACTTTGGTCTGTTTTGCCTTGATGACTACAACCCACTCGCCTTTGATGTTTGTATCGTCTAGGGTAGATAAGATCTCTTTAGCTGTTCCAAAAAACTTTCTTTCAAACTTTTTTGTAGCTTCTTTGATGGCAAATATTTGTCTAGTAGCATCAAGTTTTACTATCTGCTCAAAAAGCTTCTTGATGCGGTGTGGACTTTCGTAAAGTACGGCGTTTTGTGGGCTTTGTAACACGTTTAAAAGTTTAGCCTCTCTTTGCTTTCCTTTGTGGGGCAAAAAGCCAAAAAAGCTAAAAGAAGTTTCCAAAAAGCCACTTGATGCGTAAGCTAAAAGCAGGGCATTTGCCCCTGCGTAAACTTCGTATTTTACACCATTTTCTTGGCAAAATTTTACTAGTTTTGCTCCCGGATCGCTGATGCTTGGCATACCAGCGTCGCTAACAAAGGCATAGTCGTTTTGTTTTAAACTTGATGCATCAAGATTTGCTAAGACTTCGTCTTCGTTGTGAGAATGTAAGGATATAAAGGTTTTTGGTTCTAGTTTGAGTTGGTACTGTTCTGAAATAAGAGATAAAAGTTTTTTTGTGATGCGAGTGTCTTCGCAGAAGATATGGGATATTCGCATAAGAAGCTCTAAGCTCCTATGCGAAATATCGTCTAAGTTTCCTATGGGCGTTGGGATAAAATAAACCATAAGCCCTGAAATTTTTACTTAAGGTTGTATTTTTTCTTAAATTTTTCAACCCTACCAGCAGAATCCACTATCTTTTCACTTCCTGTAAAAAAAGGATGGCAAGATGAGCAGATGTCTATCTTCATCTCGGATTTGTTTGACATGGTGTCAAAACTGTTTCCACATGCACATGTTACGGTGCATTTTACATACTCTGGATGAATATCTTTTTTCATTACAATATCCTTAATTTAAATAACACTCCAAATTCATAAAAAATTATGAAATGCAGCGGACAAATTCGTCCACTGCAATATTAGGGGGGGACTGAAATTCTATCTAAAGAAAGCTTAAAAAAAAGATAAATTGTGCAAATATTTTGCAAAAATATGTGAAAATGTTTTTTGTATCTTAATAATAATAATCTAAATTAAGCTTTCTTGTGCTATAATTTCACTTTCTTAAGATAAGGATAAGTTATGACTTTAGCTGATGCCAAAAGAGGGCAAGTTTGCATCATAAAAGACTTACAAGCCGATACTACCTTACTACAAAAACTTTTAGATATGGGTTTTGTGGTAGGCTCAAAGGTAGAAGTTTTGCGTTATGCACCCTTGCTTGATCCTATAGAAGTTAAAGTACAAAACTATAGCCTTAGCCTTAGGCGTAGTGAAGCTATGATGATAGAGGTTGAAAGTTTATGATAAAGGTACTTTTGGCAGGTCAGCCAAACTGTGGCAAGTCCACTATCTTTAATCTCTTAAGTGGACTAAACCAACGCATAGCAAACTATCCGGGCGTAACTGTAGATAAAAAATCAGCCCATTTTTCGTATATGGGCGAAGATATAGAGCTTATAGACCTGCCCGGAACGTACTCGCTTAGCTCTTTTTCTTTGGAAGAAAAGATAGCAAAAAAAGCCATCATAGAAGAAAATCCTGACCTTATCGTCAACATTCTTGATGCATCAAATCTCAAGCGAAACCTCTACCTAAGTTTTCAGCTTTTAGAGATAGGCAAACCTCTTATCATGGTTTTAAATATGACTGACGTAGCAAAACAAAGAGGCTTAAGCATAGATATTAAGCAGATGGAGCAAGAGCTAGGTTTTAGCATCATACAAACAAGTGGCATAAAAGGCGAAGGAAAAGAAGAACTTTTAAAAGCCATAGTTGATGTAAAAAACCAAGAATATGAAGAGTTTAAGATAAACTATGAAGAGCTTGAGCCTTATATAGAAAAGTTACAAAGCAAGATACAAGATGCCAACTTGCCAAAGCGTTGGCTAAGCATCAAGGCTCTTGAAGAAGACGAAGTAGCTTTGGAACTGCTTGAAAAAGAGCCTCTTGATGCAAGAGAGCTTTCAAAGAGCATCAAGGATGAGTTTTCCGAAAAAACAAAGCTCAAACTAGAAAACTTTTTAGCATCAACAAGATATGGCTTAGGCGAACTTGTCTGCTCAAAAGCTCTTAAAGAAGAAAAAAGATCGGCTAAAACCTTGAGCGACAGGGTTGATGAGCTTGTGTTAAACAGATGGCTAGCTTTTCCTATTTTATTTTTAGTTATCTTTTTAGTGTATGAACTTAGCATCGTATTTGGCTACAAACTTACCGACTATACCTGGGTCATCTTGGCACATTTTAAGCAACTTGTTGTATCTTTTTTGCCAGAGGCAAACTTTACGCAAGTGCCTATCTTTAGAGATTTTGGTATATGGATGGTCAATAGCGCAAACGCCTTGCTTAACTACATCCCTATCTTTTTCATCCTTTTTGCTCTTATAGCAGTTTTGGAAGATGTGGGCTATATGCCTCGCATAGCCTTTATCTTAGATAGGATTTTTAGGAAGTTTGGTCTTCACGGTCAGTCCACCCTGCCTCTTGTTTTAGGTGGAGCTTTTGTGGGCGGATGTGCAGTTCCTGGGGTTATGAGTACAAAGGGCATAGCTGATGAGAGGGCTAGGATGGCTACCATACTAAGTGTGCCACTGATGAACTGCCTTGCTAAAGTGCCTTTTTACACCCTTTTGCTAGGAGCTTTTTTCCCAAACCATCTAGGACTTATGATGTTTTACATCTCGACTATTACGATGTTTTTAGCTCTTTTGATAGCCAAATTTACCACCTCGACCTTTTTAAAAACAAGACAAACCGCTCCTTTTGTCATGGAACTTCCACCTTATCATTTGCCAACTTTTAAAGGGGTTTTCATAAGGGCAAGTCAGAGAGTTTGGCAGTATATAAAAAAGGTCGTAAGTATCGTCTTAGCAGTGGCTGTGATACTCTTTATGATGCTACAGTTTCCTATGCTCTCAAACAAAAGCAAAGCTCACTACGAGCAAAAAGCAAAAATGGCTTTGGCATCATTTGATAAAAAGGCTAAAAAAACGAAGTACTATAAACTTGTGAACAAAAAAGATAAAACGATAGAGCTTTTAAACTACTATGATAACTTCCGCACCTCCTTGATGCTAACAAGTTCCAAAGAGGCAAAAAGTGCGGTTAAGGATGAGTATAGAAAGCAAAATGCACAGTTTTTTGAGCTAGTCAGACCTAAAAATAAAGACGCAAGAGTTATAAACAAAGCCCTAAGGAAGCTTTCTAAAAGTCGCAATAAAATCCTAAGAAATATAAAAAGCGAAAAGATAGAAAACTCTATGCTAGGCATGATAGGCAAAAGCATCGAGCCTGTGAGCAAGTACGCTGGATTTGACTGGAAGATAAACATAGCCTTTTTAAGCTCTTTTGTAGCACGTGAGTCTGCTGTGGCAACGCTTGGAAGTTTGTACGAAAATAACAAATCCAAAAAACAAAGATCAGAAGAGGCCATGGCACAAAATAGTGGCTACACACCACTTCATGCAACTGCCATCATCATCTTTATGCTCCTAACGCCCCCTTGCATCGCGACGATGATCGTCGTTAAGATGCAAACAAATAGCTATATGTGGATGAGCTTTTCGATTTTTTTCCCTATGCTTTTGGGGCTTTTGCTAGCCTCGCTTGTGTTTAGTTTGGGCTTAAAGTACACTTGGAGTGGAGTGGAGGCTATGAGTTATTATTATGTTGTTACGGTTGCATTGACCTTTTTTGTGGGCTTGTTTCCACAAAAAAACATCAACTTTTCAGGCAGAATGATAAAAAATAAAAAAACCATTTTAAAGGAGAAAACATGAAAAAATTAGTTGTTGCGTCATTGATCGCATCTAGTTCGCTTTTTGCACATACGGTGCTTATGAGTTGTTATGATAACGGGGATAAGACCGTTACGTGCGAGGGCGGTTTTAGCAATGGCAGTGATGCCAAGGGAGTTAAGTTTCAAGTTGTTCAAAAAGGCAAGGTCATAGTTGATGCTAAGATGAATGCCGATAGCGAATACACCTTCAAAAAGCCAAATGGCAAGTACGAGGCAGTTCTTGATGCAGGCCCTGGACACAAGGTCGTGATCAAGAGCGAAGAGATAACTGAGTAGATGGTAGAATATCTACTTTTGGGTATGCTAAGTATTTTAGCAGGTTTTTATCTATATCTTGCTCTTTTTAAAAAGCGAGATTGTGATAAATGTTCATAAATATATAAAAAAGGAAAATATATGAAAAAGATAGTTTTAGCGTTTTTAGTTTTAGGTTTAAGTTTGAGTGCTTATGCGAACAATAAATTTAGAATAGACGAGCTTGTTTTACTTCCACATCCTGGACGTGTTTTAAAGCATCATGCCGAGGAAATAGGCGTAACAAAGCAAGAGAAAATGCGTATCAAAAAAGAGGTCAAGTCTGTTTTTGCACCTAAGTTCCAAGGCAAGATCCGTGAGGCTTTCAAGATAGAAAAGAAAGTTAGACGAGCCGTTATCAAGGGCAAAAAACCAGCAGATCTTAAAAAAGAAATAGACGAAATAGCTAGACTTAAAAGAGAGGCTATCGACTACCGCATCCAAGCTTTAAACAAGATCCGTGAGATCGTAGGTGATGCTAAGTGGAAGAAGATAGTTAACTTCAAACTAAGCAAGGCACAAAATAAGGGTGATTGCGGAAGAAAGTAGTTTTTAGCTTTTTTCGCATCTTAGTCAAAGCATCGCACTAGTTGCGGTGCTTTTTTTGTTGGCAAAATTTCTTTTTTATAGTATAATAATCCTCAAGACATTATGTGCATCAAGTTCGGTGTATTGTTTTACCCACAATAACTAAAAAGGTTCTAGTGAAGATGAGTTTTTCCAAAAACACTTCTAGGTACAATTTTTTACTTTTATTGTTTTCGTTTTTTTTATTTGTAGAAACTCTTTATATATATGAGATAAATCATAAGCTAGTAGCGAGTTATAAGGTAAAAAAAGAGATAACTTCTATACTTTTGCTCAACAAAGACATAAGCTTGATGCTAGGTTCTAGCTTTGAGGGTGCGGATAAAAAGGCTTTCAAAGTTAAGCTAAATAAACAAAAAAGAATGTTTTCGCACATTCAAAATAGCAAATATTTTGATCAGTTTGCAAAACAGCCACAGCATATAAGTGTCCTTGAAAAACTCAAAAAAAAGTTTGAGAGCAAGGATGGGCTGCTTGAGAGTTTTGCTGAAGATAGGCTTTCTTATAAAGAACTGCTTACAAAAATCAAGAGCTTAGGGTTAGAAAAACCTCTTAAAAAGTTTAGGAAAGACTATGATGTGTACTTTCTAAAACTTATCGATAAGCTCTACCTAAATATGGTCATTTTTCTAGTTGCTATACTGTTTTTGATCATCGTCGTATCAAAACTTCTCATCAATATGAAAGAAGGTTCGAAAAATTCTTTTAGATTTCAACAAGCCATACAAAATAGCGACAACACGATCGTTTTAACAGATAAAGATCATAGGATATTTTACGTAAATGACACCTTTGAAAAGATAACAGGCTATACCAAAGAAGAGGTTTTGCATCAAACCCCAGCTCTTTTACACTCTGGTCTTCACGGTAAGGAGTTTTACGAAAATCTAAAACGCAAAATATCCACAGGAAGAGGCTGGTCAGGGGAGTTTGCAAGTAGAAGAAAAGATGGCAAGATCATCTACGAAAAAGCCTCTATCTACCCCATCAAAGAAAACGATAAGATACAAGGCTATCTAGCTATCAAACTTGATATAAGTAAAGAAAAAGACTATATTCGTGAGATAGAGGCTAAAAGTATGGAAAATCTTTTCCGCTATCAGATAGACTATGAGACTGGGTTTTGGAGCAAAAACATACTCGACGAAGAGCTATATAAAAACACAAGTGGCTATGTTATATACGTTAAGATGGATAACTTTGAAGACATACGGTTTTTCTATGGAACTTCCATAGTAAACGAGGTTTTTAAGCAGGTTTCTTTGAGGGTTAAAGACTTTATAAGTATTTACAAGATACAAGGACAGCCTTTTAGGGTTGGGGTTGATGATTTTTGTTTGTGGTATAAAGAAAAAAGACCGCCTTTAGATACCCTTAAAGCTTTGCATTCACACATAGCATCAAGTCCTATAAAGCTAGATGGAGCCATATATGATATAGACCTTTTCGTAGGAGTAAGTGAAGATAAAGATCTACCTGGTGTAAACAGACTTTTGCAAGGGCTTATAGCATCTTAAAAGGCTAAAAAACATTTTACGACTTATATGTATTATGATATAGATAACGAGTTAGAGAGCGAATATAAACAAAATATAGCCATATCCCAGAGCATACGAAATGCTTTAGATAAGAATCTAGTTACTATCGAGTGTCAGCCTATCTATGATGCAAAAACCAAGGGCATTTTTTCTTATGAGGCCTTGATGAGGATAAAAAACGAAGATGGGACGATGATGTATCCGGGTATGTTTTTGGAGGTTGCCAAAAAGACCTCTTTTTACCCAAGTCTAACTCAAGAAGTTATAAGGCTTACTTTTGAGCTGATGAAGAGCTATCCTGATATGAGATTTGCTGTCAATCTATCTTTCGTGGATATACTAAGCGATGAAACTCTTGAGGTTTTACTAAACCATCTAAATGAGTGCAAGAGGCCAGAGTATTTTACTGTAGAGATACTAGAAACAGAAAGCATGGAAAACTATGATAAAGTCAAGTCAAATCTAAAAAAGATAAAGCAAAAAGGCTGCAAGATAGCCATCGATGATTTTGGAAGTGGTTATTCAAACTACTACAGGGTGATGCAGCTTGACATAGACTATATCAAGATAGACGGTAGCATCATAAAAGAGTTGCCTCACGATAAAAACGCTAGAGTTGTTGTGGAAACCATCGTTGAGTTTGCTAAGAAAAAAGGCTACAAGATAGTAGCAGAATTTGTGAGTAATGAGCAGATATATGATAAAGTTAAACGATATGGCATAGAATATATGCAGGGATTTTACCTAGGAAAACCTAGGGCTTTGAAAACAGCTTAGAAGGTGTTGCTGTGTGAGCCTATGCTGATGGCTGTTAGTATGAGTATATTGTTATCTTTTTCATAGATTAAGACCACATCAGGACGCACATGGCAGTCTCTTAAGCCCTTAAGCTTTCCTTTTAGGGCGTGGTCTTTGTACTTTGGTTCTAGGGTTTGATCGTCAGCTAGACGCTGCAAAACATCCTCTATCTCTTTGCTTAGTTTTTTATCATGGATAAACTTTTTCATACCTTTTTTAAAAAGGGAAGTTTTTACTATCTTATAGCTCACGACGTAAGTCTTCCATTAGTTCTTTGGCACTGTAATAAGCTTTGATCTCGCCTTTTTTATAGGCTTCTTTTGTTTCTTTTAGCTCTTTAAGTATCTCATCTTCATAGCTACTTTTTACATCTTTTTTGATCTCAAAACCCACATCTGGACGGATTTCAAATAATCCTCTCAAGGCTCTTAAGAAAGCATCGTCTATATTTGTTAGCTCTATAGTTGCATTCATATTTATCCTTTTTTGTATATATTATAGCATATTTTTTATAAAGCTTTAAGTTGTTTTGTTTGAGAGATTAAGCCCAAGATGGCTCTTGGGCTTGGTGTGTTACACAGGTAACACTCTTATGTGTTCGCTTAGTTTGCTTTTTAAAACATCTTCGATGGCGTAAAGTGTGCCTGTTGAGCCACTAGCACATCCACTACAAGCACCAAGATAGCGAATATAAACGTCGATGTTTTCATCGCTTTTTTGTATATCGATGATCTCAAGATCGCCCCCATCCATCATAAGCATAGGTCTGATGTCTGCATCAATGACCTCTTCAACTGCTTTGAGTTGTCCAACAACAGTCATGCTCTCAAAGTCCACCGTTCCACTAGCTTGTTTGCTCATCTTTTCTTTTTCCATTTCAGCTCTTGTCTCAGCTAGGATATCCACAAGATAGTAGTCTTTTTCCTCGTGTCCACCCGGCTTTACACAGGAACCACAAAACGCTCCAGCTTTGGTGTAGTTGATGATGTCTTTGACGGTTTTTAAGTCATTTAGCTTGATAACATCTTTTATCGTTCCCAAACTTACCCTTGCACATTCACAAACGATGATCTCGTCTTCAAAATCCTCAGGATCAACTCCTTTGTACTGGGCTGCTGCTGCTTTGATAACATCGTACGCCATCACAGAGCAGTGCATCTTTTGAGGTGGAACAGCAGGAGTTTCAGGGTCATCACGCATAGCCTTTTCCACATCTATGTTGGTTATCTTGACGGCTTCATCGACAGTTTTGCCTTTGCAAAGTTCAGCCATGGTATCGCTACTTGCTATGGCAGTTCCACATCCAAAAGACTTAAACTTACTATCCATGATCACGTTTGTCTCTTCATTTACGAGCCAGTAAAGTCTTACAGCATCACCACAACTCTCTGCTCCAAAGTCTGCTATGATGAGTTTTCCGCCACGCTGCTTTGCCTCTTCTTCTGTTATCTCACCCATATTTTGTGGGTTGTTCATCAGATCTTGTACTTTTTGGCTATATTCTTCCCAGATAGAGCCGCCTATTAAGTCGTGTTTTGCCATGTTGTTTCCTTTTTATAGTCCGCTCACGTGCCACTCGGGGGCATAGGAGTAGGTGCTTGATATTCCTCTAAGTCTAATGACCGCCTTATTGATGACATCGATAGCATAGTCGATCTCTTCTTCTGTGGTAAATCTCGATAGCGAGAGCCTAAGTGCTGTATGGGCTAGATCCGCTTCAGCTCCGATAGCCTCCATAACAGGGTTGCTTTCAAGGTCTTCACTAGCACAAGCACTCCCTGTACTAGCTGCTATGCCGTATTTGTTAAGATCCCAAAGCATAGCCTCGCCTTCTATACCTTTAACACTTGCTAAGATGGTATTTGGTACTCGTTCGTTTTTAGTTCCAACTACAAATACATCAGGTATCTTAAGCAGGGCATCTTCGAGTTTATCTCTTAGGATGCGTACATTTTTTTCCTCATCAAAGTGAGCTATGGCTAATTTGAGTGCTTTTCCCATACCTACTATACCAGCAACATCTAAAGTTCCACTTCGTCGTCCGCCCATCTGTTCGCCACCGTGCAGCAAGCTTGTAAGTTCACGTCCATCTTTGATGAAAAGTCCACCTATGCCCTTTGGTCCGTGAAATTTGTGAGCTGAAAAGTTTAAAAAGTCCACGTCCGTATCTTGGACATCAACGGGTATCTTACCAACAGCTTGGACTGCATCTGTGTGAAATAAAGCTCCGTGTTTATGAGTAAGAGCAACCATCTGTTTGATAGGAAATATCATACCCGTTTCGTTATTTGCCCACATGATAGAAACCAAAGCCACATCATCGCTTAAAGCCTCTTCAAGCACATCAAGCTCTACAACGCCGTTGTGGTTTACAGGCAGATAAGTAACTTCTACCCCCAAGGTTTCTAAAAACTTGCATGTTGAGATGACCGCTGGATGTTCAACGGAGCTTGTGATGATGCGTTTTTTTTCTCCGGTTAGTATCTTGTCGTAGTAAATGCCTTTTAAAACCCAGTTGATGCTCTCAGTTGCACAGCTGGTTATAACGATGTCGTCTTCGTCTTTTGCATTTAAGCCCTCATAAAGGCTATTCATAGCGATCCTTAGGGCTGGGTGGGTTTCACTTCCGTACCTGTGAAGTGAGTTTGGGTTGCCGTACATGTATGTCAAAAAAGGTGTCATGGCTTCATAAGCCTCTGGATCTATCATGGTTGTTGCGTTGTTGTCGAGGTAAACTCTCATTGTTGTCTCCATAGCTTTTCATAATCTAAAATGATAAGCAAAATTAAATAGGATAGATTATATCCGAAATACTAGCAACGATAATATAACAAAAAAGATTAAAAACAATTTAAAGCCCTCAAAAGTCCTTTAGATAGGGACTTTCAGGGTAGCTTTGTCTGCTTTTGGCGAGGAAATTTTTTTTATTTCGTTCATATGGGTTTTGAGTTTAAGCCTAAAAATAAGGTTCGTCCGCGGGCGGTCGCAGGCGACATGCCCTTGGTTCCAAACCTACAAACACAAAGCAGTTTGTGTTTGCTTAACGGTTTTCATGTGTTAAATTTAACAAGTTTTGAGTTTAGGTTTTCGGTCATTTTATTAAGATGCTCACTTGCCTGTGCTATTTCTTCGACACTTCTGGCATTTGCCGAAGAAAGCTCATTTATCTCAACGATGCTTTTTGCGACACTATTTAGCTCATCATTGGTTTGGATGTATTTTTCTAAGGCTTTATTGTTTAAAGAAAGAGTTTCTTGTATGCCATGGTTGGTTTCATCCATTCTATCTTTAACTTCATTGGATACTGTTACTAGCTTGGTTGCCGTTTCGGAGTTGTTTTTGATCTCTTCACTCGTTTCCGAGATGGATTGGACGATGAGATTTATGGTTGTGTTGATTTCGCTTAGAGATCTTTGAGTTCTTTCTGCTAACTGCCTTACTTCATCAGCCACAACGGCAAAGCCACGTCCGTGTTCCCCAGCCCTTGCTGCCTCTATAGCAGCGTTGAGAGCAAGCAAGTTTGTTTGGTCGGCTATGTCGTTGATAACAGATAAAACTTCTTTAACTTGCTCGGTATCGCCACTTAAGTGGTTCATTTTTTGTGCAAGTTCTGCCTCTTTTGATGCTGCATTTTCTATCGCTAAACTAAGATTTTGTATCGAATTTGAAACGTCTTGTATGGATGTTTGTGCTCCTTCAAGGTTTTCTTTTCGTTTTTTAGCATCATCGACAGAAGAGTTGATGTCTTCTTGTATCTTTTTTGTTTTTTGTGTTGTTTGGCTTATGATTTGCGAACTTTCTTCGACTCTTCTTCCTGCTTCTTTGGATGTTGAGGAAAGCTCATTTGCCACAGAAGAGTTTTCAGAGGAAAGCTCTTTAGTGCTTTTTATGATGTTTCTCATGGTATTTGTAAATAAGTTGATAGAGCTACATGTTTGAGCTATCTCATCCTTTCCTTTTACGGGTATCTGCAATGTTAAGTCCCCTTCGCCTTTTTTTAGCTCTTGTGAAAGAGTGGAAAGTTTTAAAACAACTTCTCCTATGTATGACGAGATGGATTTTCTAACAAAGATAAATATGCTTAGCAACAAAATAGTTATGATTATAAAAGCTAATATAAAAAAATGAACAAATCCTTCTTTATTGGATTTGCTTATTTCTTTTTGCATATATTCTACTTTTCTATCAATACTATCCACATAAACTCCTGATCCAACAACCCAGTTAAATGGCTTGAAAAAGCCTGTATAGCCTATCTTTGGTAAAGGCTTTTCCCCAGCTTTTTTAGGAAATAAAAACCTCGTGATCCCACCACCTTTTTTTCCATTTTTTATAAGCTCTTTAACAAAGTATACCCCATTTGCATCTTTTAAGCTAGAAAGGTTTTGTCCTTCTCTTTTGGGTGCTGTAGGTAAAAGTACGTTTGTTCCGTCGGTTTCATAGATGAAGATATAGCCAGAGTTATCGTTGAAAAAACGTATGGGTCTTATATTGCTTAGTATTTGTTGTTTTATCTGTTCTTGATCAAAACCTTGAAGAGTAAGTATTTTGTAATGATTCTCCATAACTTTTAGTATGATGCGGACTTCAGATTTTAGTTCATCTTCTCGCACAAGAATATTGTCTTTTTTATATTCTGCTGAAAAAAATTGTGTATTTTTTTCGATGAAAGTATAAGTATTTAAACTCATACTAATAGCTAAAATAAGCAATGAGCCAAAGGTAAGACCGAT
>PDWI01006551.1_pt1 | contig 14553 bp, 13 predicted proteins | sample 1430891 | NCBI WGS metagenome assembly PDWI01 (sample SAMN01162508, study PRJNA174530) | Oral metagenome, whole genome shotgun sequencing project. | biome: Marine environment; feature: Marine mammal; material: Swab sample of the gingival sulcus; isolation source: swab sample of gingival sulcus... | reverse complement strand
ACTGTCTCTTGATATGAAAGGAAACTATAATTTTTATAATTGTACCTTTGCAAATTATTGGCAAAATAGTATTCGTAATACAGCTTCGGTTGTTCTGAATAATCATAATGAAAGTAGCAAAACAACAATTTTAAACAACACAAAAAAAATAGGTTTTTATAATTGCATTATTTATGGCAATCATCAAAACGAAATTATGGTTGATAAATACCAAAGTGATGTAGATGTGAATTTTGAAAATTGCTTAATAAAATGTAATAAAATAGCAGATTTAAATGCCAATAATGTAAAAAATTGCGCTAATGACGACCCTCTATTTGCAGATGTGGAAAAGTATCAATTTTCATTAGATTCGCTTTCGCCTGCCATCAACGCAGCATCAAGAAAAATAGTGGATAAATATCCAGAGTTTTTAAACTCAGATATTAATAATGTTAGTAGAATAGCTGACCAAGCTCCTGATATTGGGGCTTTTGAGTTTGCAAATTAGGAAATTTTAGTTAAATTGCGAATTTAAAATTACGATATAAAGCATTGATAAACAGTGTGTTATTGGATTATAATTAATTGAGCTACAAAAAATAATACGTTAGAGCTTAACTTTAATAAAATAAAAGATATGAATTTAATAGATGGAAAAAAGATTTCGCAAGAAATAAAAGACGAAATTGCCCAAGAGGTGAAAACAAGAGTGCAAAATGGGAAAAAAGTGCCGCATTTGGCAGCCGTGTTGGTTGGTAACGACGGAGGTAGCAAAAGCTACGTTGCACATAAGGTAAAAGCCTGCGAATATGTAGGCTTCAAATCAACACTGATAGAAAAAGATGATGACATTAGTGAAGAAGAACTACTAAAAGTTGTTGATGATTTAAATAGAAATGATGACATAGATGGCTTTATAGTTCAGCTTCCGTTGCCCAAGCATATTTCGGAGGATAAAATTATCGAAGCCATTGATTATAAGAAAGATGTAGATGGTTTTCACCCAATAAATGTAGGTAGAATGATGATATGTCTTCCCACTTTTATTTCGGCTACTCCCTTTGGAATACTTGAATTATTAAGGAGATATAAGATTGAAACCTCCGGTAAAAATTGTGTAATCGTAGGTCGTAGCAACATTGTGGGAAAGCCTCTGGCAAATCTGCTTATGCGAAAATCAGACGTAGGTAATGCAACGGTTACGGTATGCCACAGTCGTACTAAAAACTTGAAAGAAATTTGTGCCAATGCCGACATATTGATAGCCGCCATGGGAAGTCCTGATTTCGTTACCGCCGACATGGTAAAAGAAGGAGCGGTAGTGATAGACGTTGGCACCACTCGCGTAAAATCCGACAAAACCAAATCGGGCTGGAAACTAAAAGGCGATGTTAAATTTGACGAAGTTGCTCCGAAATGCAGCTACATAACTCCTGTGCCGGGTGGGGTAGGTCCTATGACGATAGTTTCTCTGCTTACTAATACTTTAAAAGCTGCTGATTAAGAGATATTTAGCTTATAATTAAGGGAATTGCGAATTTCGGGTTTAAGCACAACCTCAGAGGTTTTTACAACTTTTGAGGTTGTTGTTTTATTAATTATTCCGTATATATTTTTTTTAATCATATTTTTTTAGCACTTTTGCATATCGGTTTAGATTGAGTTTATTCGTTCTGGTATAATTCTAAAATTTTATTGAGACTGTTCGTTAACAATACTTTGTAAAATAGAAAGTTATAGTACTGACAATCAGGAAGTTATATTGTTTTTGTGTTTATTTTGTAAAAGTCTAATTTTCAGTCTATTATAAAAAAATGACAGACTATTGCATCAAAATTTCAAACAAATGGTAAAATGATTATTCAACTACGAACGGCGCAGCAATTCTTAATTTTAAAATTCTCAACCTAATTCGGTATTCATTAACAAAAAATCAAAATAATATATGTATTTAATTTGGGGAGCCTTTATATTACTGATTATTGGAATGTTAGCTCTTGATTTGGGCGTTTTTAATAAAACTAACCATACAGTTTCGGTAAAAGAATCGCTGATATGGACGGCAGTTTGGATAACAATTTCCTTATTATTCAGTATTCCGATATACTACATCTATAAAGCTGATGTTCAGCATATTGATATAGATAATCTACACGAAAAAGAAGCTGTAATTAATTATCTTACGGGCTACGTAATCGAGAAATCGCTGAGTTTAGACAATATTTTTGTGATAGCTCTTATTTTCGGATATTTCAAAATTCCACTGAAATTTCAACATAAAATATTGTTTTGGGGAATATTAGGTGCAATAGTTTTTCGAGGTGTAATGATAATTTTGGGAGCATCTCTAATTCACAGATTTCATTTTATAATGTACGCTTTTGGTGTGCTGTTGCTTTGGTCGGCGTGGAAAATGCTAAAATCAGAACCCGAAAAAACCGATTTTAATGACAGTTCGGGGGTAAAACTGCTGTCAAAAATATTTCCTATCAGTTGGAAACTACACGATGGTAAGTTTTTTACACGAATAGACGGTAAAAAATACGCCACCGTACTACTTGCAGCGCTCGTGGTTATAGAATTTACCGATGTGCTATTCGCCGTAGATTCCATTCCTGCAATCTTTGCTGTTACCACCGACCCGTTTATAGTTTTTAGTTCAAATATTTTTGCAATTCTTGGTCTTAGAAGTCTATATTTCTTCTTAGCCAATATTTTAGACATGTTTAAGTATTTGAAATACAGCCTGATATTTATCTTGTCGTATGTAGGCGTAAAAATGTTGATAGTCGATTTTTACCATATTCCGGCAATGGCGTCGTTGATAGTCATTCTTGTAAGTTTAGGATTAGGAATAATAGTTTCCTTGCGGTCAGCAAAATAGGAGAGAGGCATTTTTTGACCATAAAAAAAAACGTTCTTGACCAAAATCATCAAAAAACGGTTTTTTTAGCGCCCTCGGAACTCAATTTGCGTTCCTAAAAATGTCGCTTTAATTTATGCCCTTTCCGAAACTAAAACTACAAAGGCGATTGTTTGTGGTAAATATGTTCACCTTTTAATATTACAGTTTCTATCAAATCGCTACCGTAAGAGTAGGGCATAAATTCGATAGTAGGTATTTCTTTGGTAATAAACACATTAGCAATTTTTCCTTTTGCAATACTTCCCACTTTATCACTTATTCCCATGGCATAAGCCGTGTTGATGGTGGTAGCATTTATCACTTCTTCGGGCAACAATTTATAATTTATACAACCCAGCGACTGCATAAATTGCATATTGCCGGAAGGCGACGAACCCGGATTAAAATCAGATGCTATGGCAATTGGCAGACCGGCATCAATCATTTCTCGTGCCGGCGAATATTTTAAACCCAAAAAGAAAGCCGCACCAGGCAAAACCGTTGGCATAGTTTCGGAATTTAGAAGTGTCTCAATTTCAGGCTTTTCGATAAATTCAAGATGATCAACCGACAAAGCATTGTATTTAACACCTACCTGTACACCACCCGAATTTGCCAATTCGTTGGCATGTATTTTAGGACGAAGTCCGTATTTCATACCTGCCATTAATATTCTCTCAGTATCTTCAATGGTAAAAAAGCCGGTATCGCAAAAAACATCTACAAAATCAGCCAACTCTTCGGCAGCTACCTGAGGTATCATCTCGTTAATTATTAAATCAACATATTCAGTTTGCCTACCTTTATAATCAGCAGGAACGGCATGTGCACCCAAAAAATTAGCTTTTATTTGTAAATGGCTTGTTGCTTTTAGTCGTTTGATAACTCTCAGCATCTTTATTTCATCTTTCGGATTAAGTCCATAGCCACTTTTTATCTCAACTGCACCTGTTCCTTGCAGCATTATTTCATTTATGCGAGGAACTGCCTGCTCATACAACTCGTCTTCCGATGCTTGATGAAGTTTTTTTGACGAATTTAAAATTCCGCCGCCTCTTTTCGCAATTTCCTCATAGCTCAAACCCTTTATTTTATCAATGTATTCAATTTCGCGACTGCCGGCATAAACCAAATGAGTGTGTGAATCGGCATAAGAAGGAAAAACCATTTTTCCACTTACATCTATGATTTTCAGAGACTTATCTTCTGAAAATTCGGCAGGCATATTGTCCATACTTCCAAAATCATCAATCAAGCCATTTTTGATGCAAAGGTATGCGTTGTCAATACTATTTACTGTTGCCATGTCTTTACCGGCTACTTTCAATCGGATTTCATCTTCCGTTTGAACCAGCTTCTTTATATTTTTCAGTAGTAATTTCATTATTTGTATGTGTTTAAAATTAAAATTTTAAAAAGGGATTAATTTATACAATTTATCATTTTGCTACGTATTTATTCACAAAAACCTCGCAGGCACTAAAAACCTGCAAGGTTCAAACTTATAACATTATGACACGTAAATTTGTATTTTTTAATTCATAATACCCTTGCTATCAGGGGATTATCCGGCTGCACCATCTTCATCAAAATCACTGTCGCCTGATTCTACTGATGCAATATAGCTGCTGCTGTTGGCGATAGCTTGTGTTTTCTTTCTATCGGTAGATGCCATGTGGTGCATAACTTTCGAACCGAAATAAAACGCAATCATCATTTGAAATGCAACCATGAGTTCGTGTATTTCATCTTCAAAGCCTACAACTCGCACATTTACAAGTTCTAACACTGTTACCACAAACACCAAGGTTAGAGTAAGCGTGCCACGAAATACACCGCGAGGCATATCGAAAGTTTCGCCCTGATATGGATTTGGGTTTTCCTCCGTCCACTTGCCAAAAGTATATTTACGCAATAGTATTACGAAGAAAACAACCACTATTATCAACCAAACTCCAATAGGAACATAAACCTGCCAAATAAATTGAGAAGGATTATCGGCGAAAAATTCCACCACGCTCATATACTGATTTTCCATTACTTTAATATTTTTTGAGTTAATAAAATTCTATTTTGCTATAAAAAATCCTGCAACAAATGCAAGCACAACACCGCCAAGCGATAAACGAGTAAACAATCTTTGACGTTTATTCTTGGCTATTAAAATTTTTACATCACTTTTGCATTCATTCCAATTTTTCACATAATAATCTCTATCTTGTGTTAAATCTAAAACCAAACTATCTTTTGTAATACTTTGTTCCTTCATCAAGTTTATTTTGTTTTTCAATTCGTCTGACACTTGAAGCTCTAATTTCAGCTTTTTAGCATCTAAAATTGCTCTTTTTACCTGACGATTTGTCAAAACCCACAAAGTATCATTTTGGGGAGTAAACGTTTTTGTTTCATTGGGCATTATTTCTACCGGATACACCACCGATTGTGCACTTGCTAAATAAGCGGAACACAACAAAAACAAAATTATAAAACTCTTTATTTTCAACATCTTAATAGCTTTGTATTTCAATTTTAATCTCCAAACAAATCAGAAAGCTCTTGCTTGGTTTCTTGAACAGTCATATCCTCTACTTCTTTTTTTACCTTCGTTTTTTTTAGTTCAAGAACTTCAAGTTTCGAGTCCAACAATTGGATTTCCTTGTCTAATTCAGCCACTCGCTGTTCTTTGGCTTGTATTCTGGCATCTAAATCTGCCCTATGCTTAATTTCTTCTTGCTCAAGATTTTTGTATTTTAGCTCAAATGCTTTCAAATCTTTGTTACCAAACAAAAAGTTCTTAACAGCCATATAAGGGGCAGCCAAAGCGGCAAGCACCATAGCCCACGTGCTACCCTCGTATTCGCTGAAAAGCCCTGCATCATAGCCCACGCCAATCAGTACGAGAAGCCCTAAAACGACCAAGCCTGTTATCAACCATCTATTCACTTTTGTAGTTTTTTGTATTAAACACTATCAACATACTTTCCAAATACCCAACCTTCTACTTCGGTAGATACTTTATACCAACCATTTGATTCATCTAATATCTTTACTTTCACTCCTTTACTAAGGGGCTTTGCTACTTTTTGTCCGTTGGAACTTGGTGCCGAACGTATGTTCAATATATTGGCACTAATTCTGCCTTCGTTGGGCAAATCGGCAGCATCATCAGAGTTTCGATTTTCATAAAGTAGTTTTTCCCTTAATCTATCTAATGGAAATGCAGGACCGGGATCTTGTTTTCTTTTAGGCGCAATTTCCTCGTGTCCCAAAATATACTTTATATTGTAGGTGTCGCGCAGAAGTTGGCAAATTTCTTGAACAGCTATAATTTGCTCCTCAGTGTATGTGTGCCAATATCTCGGGTGATTTTCGTTGCGATGAGTAGCTTCTATCACGTCGCTCGGATTAAATGCACTTCCGAACCAAGAGCGGTAAACATTTCCACTTTTGGTCAATGGTCCAGAGTTAACTATCTCTATTCCAATAGAATACTTATTTATACCAACTCTGTTGCCATAAGAACTTTTGCCTGCGTGCCAAGCAATAACATTAAAAGGTACCAGCTGAGTTATTGAGCCATCTCTATCCACAATTAGATGAGCAGATGCTCTCACACGAGGGTTAGTCAGTGTGTACAACGCCGGGCGATATGGTCCGGCTGTGTAGTGTATAACAACCGTATCCGGCAAACCTTTTGCAAAATTACCACTATGATTTGGCGACTTTACGAACTTTTTAACGTTTGTTCCGTATATAAAATTGTCTTTTATTTCCATAACTTATGTTTTAAAATCGGAGTGTAAAAGTACAGTTTTTTTTGGTTTTCTAAAATTTTTATTTCGTTTTTTTTTTGAAAAAACAATTAAGTATTTGTTTATCAATGTATTACAAAATGAAATTTTTCTTAGATTTCTTGTAAAATTTACACTATAAAATTAATTTTTATACAATTTATTGGTTTAATAATTTACCATTTTTTGAGTAAAAATAGGAGATTTTCAGCGCCTATCGCCCATCATTTGTTACTCATCATTTATCTCTTATTTCACAAGTTCGTCTTTTACGAAACCTGTGCTTAAATTTGTTCCTATAATTTCAAAAAAGACTATATTTGGAGGTCCGCCGGCTCCAATTCTCTCTTTTTGATATATAACTGCAATTCTGTCGTTTTTCGGACTTATCAAAAATCCGGGAATGTAGGCACTTAAAATGTAATCGCGATTGTCAATTTCTTGCTCGTAGAAGTCTTTATTTCCCAATTGCGATGATTTCATGGTTAGTTTTACGCCTCTTACCATGTCGATGCCAAAATCGTCGTCGGTAGCCAATTTGCTATCCATAACTATCTCATAATCATTGCCTTTATAGCTTATTTTGCTGGGTTGCAATTTAAAAATGTCTGTTTGCTCAATGTTGTATTCGTTTAAACTTTGGGATAAAAATTCGGCATTTTCGTCCCAAACTGATTTCACGCTTCCTTGCTCCAACTCTTCGGGTTTCCACGACCATAAATCGCGATTATTCACAACATCGTAAACGTGTATTTCAAAGAAATAAAGTCCGCTATTTTCGTCGGCGGGTTCCACTACGTATGCAAATTTCCCGTCGTCTGACCAACCAATAGGATAAAATTTATCGTAGCTAAATCCCTCTTTTTTAACACCATACGATAATTCTACCGGTGCCTTATAAACATGTTTTTCGTTTTTTTCTACATCTTCGGGTTTAGCAGGTGCAGTCTGATGTTTTTCTTCATTATTTTTATGTTTTTTATCTACGGTAGAGTTTTCCTCGCTACCGCACGACAACAAACATGTAGTAAAAAAAATACCAACAAATGTGTAAATTAAGTTTTTCATTAATTTTTTCGGTTAAATTAAAAGTTAATAATTAAAAGTCTAATAATCAGCGAGTTATACAAAAAAGAGATATTTGATAAGAACTTGATTATTAGGCTATTATCAAAATTTTAAGGGCTATTAAATTAGTTTGCCCAAAAAAATATGCGCAATAACATCTAAGTTTACTAAAAATTTTGTCAAAAATAGTTGTATTTTTGTAATTATCAAAATTAAAAATGAGTAAGGGCATAAATTCTTGGCAAAATACACATATTTTAATGTAACAAATAATCAGCTAATATGCTAATTATAAAATAATTATACCTTATTTATCATTATAATATTTCTAAATTTTAAATTTTGCAAATTGGTGCAAGAAAAAACATTTTGGTAAATATGACAAGCCGAAAGCAATAATTACAAATTTAAAAATAAAAGGATAGTTGCAATTTTCAGCAAAAAAATATACTTTTGCGCAACTTTAACGGAGTTGTATTCATAGAACAAGTTTAAACTTTTTTATAAATTTGAAATATATTAAGATGTTGATTTTTAAATTTTTAGCTATTGGGTTTTAGGTTTTAATACGTAGTTAGATAAAGATTTGTTACCAAAATCCAGCACCTTTTATAAAAAAGTTTAAATAATTTAGATATAAACCACAATCATGATACAATTATTGAAAAAAGAAATAACAGGATTTTTCAGTTCGCTTATTGCCTACATAGTTATTTCGGTGTTTCTGTTGGCAACGTCCTTATTTTTATGGATTTTCCCCGGCGAGTTTAATATTTTTGATAATAATTATGCCAGCATTGACTCGCTTTTTGTGCTTGCGCCTTGGGTTTTTCTGTTTTTAGTGCCGGCTGTAACCATGCGTTTGTTTGCCGATGAAAAAAAATCGGGAACTATCGAACTTTTGTTTACAAAACCATTCACCGATTTGCAAATTGTGCTGGCTAAATATTTTGCGGGAGTGGCTTTGGTAATGTTCTCGCTGCTGCCAACTTTGATTTATTTCGGCTCGGTTTATTGGCTTGGCAGCGAGGTGGGAAATATAGACATTGGTGGCACTTTTGGTTCGTATATTGGGCTGTTTTTTCTTGCTTCAATATATGTTGCAATAGGAGTTTTGGCAAGTTCACTCACTGAAAATCAGATAATTGCATTCCTACTTGCAGTTATGTTGTCATTTTTTTTCTACATTGGATTTGAATCAATCAGCACATTGCCATTTTTGGGTGGAATATCAGAAATGGTTTTGAATTTAGGCATAAACGAGCATTATAAATCAATGAGCAGAGGTGTTATCGATATTCGCGATTTGGCATATTTTATCGGCGTGATTACGATATTCATTTTTGCCACAAAAACAGTTTTGGAAAGTAGAAAATGGTAGGAAAATGAAACGTGCATAAGTAATTTTACACACACAATGGCTTGATTATTAGATGATAAGCGATATCTGATGCTTATTCTGAAATCACTTGTCGTTTATCGTTTACCACTCATAAAATATCGACAGATGAGCAAAAAAACATTAAAAAATAAAAATATTATCCACCTTTTGTCAATAATTTTTACAGTTATTTTGATAAACTATATCGTATCGTTTTTGGTGTTGCGCATCGACCTTACCACGGAGGGAAGATACACATTGTCGGAACATACAAAACATTTGCTTGAAAATTTAGATGAGCCAATTTACATTAAAATATATCTCGAAGGCGATGATATTCCATTGAGATTCAAACAATTACGCACAGCACTGAAAGATTTGCTCGAAGAGTTTAAATATTATAGTGGCAACGATTTTGATTTTCGTTTTATCAACCCAACGGCTAATCCCGACAAAAAAGCGAAGTTCGGATTGTGGAAAGAATTAGGGCAAAAAGGTATAAAACCCGTAGAATCGGAGGAAGTGTCGGACGAGGGAAATACAAGTCGTAAATTGATATTTCCGGGTGCTGTAATAATTTATAAAGGCAAAGAATTGGGTGTGAATTTGCTGAAAAGCGACCAAGCTGATAGCGACCAAAACATTAAAAACTCCATACAAAGCCTTGAATATGAGCTAACTAACGCTATCAGGAAATTAAGCCTAACAAAAAAACAAGAAATCGCATTTATCGAAGGTCATGGCGAATTGAACGAAATGGAAGTGATGGATATATCCACAGCTTTGTCGGAATATTACGACGTAAAACGCGGCGCAATAAACGCAACTCCGGGCATATTAGACCGATTTTCGGTGGTGATAATTGCCAACCCGACCCGAAAATTTAGCGAAGACGACAAATTGGTGCTCGACCAATATATAATGAAAGGCGGCAAAGTTTTGCTTATGATAAATGGCGTAAATGTTAGTCTCGATAGTTTGCGCAGTTCGCCTATAACCGTTGCAATGCCCTATGAATCAGGGCTTGACGAGCAGCTTTTTAGATATGGGGTGAGGCTCAATCCCGGACTTTTGCGAGATGTAAGATGCGGCGTAATAGGCTTGGCAAAACAAACAGGCAACGGGCAAACCAAAATAATAAGGTATCCTTGGACTTATTATCCCATTATTTTGTCGGGAAACACTCACACCGTAAATAAATATATGAATTTGCTTAAAACGGAATTTCCAACTACCTTAGACACAGTGGCTTCGTCGCCTGATGTGCGAAAAACCGTGTTGTTTAGTTCGTCAGACAAATCGAAGTTTAACTATGCGCCCACCGAAGTTTCGTTTATGAATATTTCGCGAAAAATTAATCCGGCAGGCTTTACCCAACGACATTTGCCGGTGGCTGTTTTATTGGAAGGAGAGTTTGACTCAAACTTTAAAAACAGACTGCTACAAAAATTAATAATCCCACGAAAAGACATTATTCCTAAAAGTAAACCAACTAAAATGATAGTGGTGGCTGATGGCAGTATTGCTCGCAATTTGGTGTCGAACAAGGGCGAAATATACCCGATTGGCTTCGACATGAACCTACGCCATATATACAAAGGCAATAAAGAATTTATACTTAATGCCGTAAATTATCTGTCTGATGATGAGGGTTTTATGGAGATAAGATTGCGCGAAATAAAAATGAGATTGTTAAACAAAGACCTTGTGAATAAGCACAAACTACTTTGGAAAACTATTAATGTTTTGTTGCCAATTTTATTGTTAATTGTATTCGGATTGTTAATAACATTCATACGAAAACAAAAATATACGAGAATGTAGGCAGAGAGGGTTATACCTTATCAATACTCTGTTAAATTAAGAATTAAGAATGAAAAATTAAGAATTATAATACTGATAATCAGTGAGTTATATTAATTGTCTATTTTCCTGTAAAGCCTTGATTATCGGTTTATTATGAAAAAAGAAACAAACTATTGACCTTATACCTTAAATCCGCAGGTCTTTTCGTTATGAAAAGTCTAAATGCTTGACAGTAAAGGTAAGCGCAGGTTTGAGGCTCGCAAACATAGCATCAGCTATGATGAGAACCGAAAAGCGAGCATTGCCTTTAATGGCAGGCAGTTAGGCTTTGTAATAGAAATAGACCTTCGGATTTAAGGTTCTAATTTAAACCTTAAAATTATGTTACGAAAAATTACTACTTTTTTGGCAATGTTCATTTTTTTTGCTGCACACGCTCAGTTTGAGCCGGATTCTGTGCAAAATGTAAATGCAAACGAAGAATTGCTGGTCGAACACGACTCAATTGTGCATGTAAACGACTCTATTGCCGAGATAGATTCGGCATTGATACTAAGGGAGCAGTTTATCAGAGATTCGCTATTGGCTCGTGCTAAATTTGTACAAGATTCGTTATTGGCTCGTGCCAAATTTGTAAAAGACTCTGTTAATTTATTGCAAAACGAACTTCCAAGATTAATCACAGCCATATTAAAGTCTGAAAATGAGGAGATTATACTATCCACCAACGATGTAGAAACAATAGGCGACTCGCTGCTGGGCAACTTCACGTATAGGATTTTGGCGCAAAATATGTCGTCGCCTTACGCTCCTTGGCGTTCCAAAATTATTTTGTCTGAAAACGAAATAAAAGTAGATGTAGATACAACAAATAAGGTAGTGAACAAGCTAAAAATGAAGAAGAAATCTTACCTATTTAACTACAATAAGGGGGCAAAAATTGTTCAAATTAAAGGGAAAAGTACTATTATAAGAAAACGAACAGGTAATTTTTATAAAATACCTATCGACTCGGTGTTTTTCGACGAAAATAACAGAGTTAAACTTATAAAAAGCTATGTTCATTATTTTGAGGCAACCAAACAGTATAAAAAAGGGGCATCGCTATATCTTGATATTATTAAAGTGAAAAAGTTTAAATATTTTAATGATGGCATACTCTCTTATTATCAGGTAGTTACATATTGCGACCGTTGGGACGGTAGAGATGATGCCAACGAACAATGCAACAAAGTTACCTACTCTGTAAAGCGCGATGGAAAAACATTTTTTATAAAAAAACACAACGAACCTGAAAATAAATATTCAGACGGAACATTGGTGTTTGAATTTGATGATAATTTTGACTTGAAGAGGATAGAATTTAAGGGTGCAGACAAAAATTTGAGTAGAACTTGCTTGGTTGAGTTGAATGAAGATAGAAATGTTGTTAAATATTCGTATATAAAAGAGGGAATGGTAAAGCGAACTCTCGACATTATTTACAACAACGACCCAAATGCCGACTACAAATACGAAACAATCACCTCGCATTTTAAGCGCGACAGAGTTTGCCATTTTCAAAAAAATAACAGAACCGGCAAAACCCGACAACGACATCCGCTAACGCTAAAATGGAGCGAGTGGAAGTGAATAAAATATAAGGCACAAAAGTGGCTTTTTTGAGGGCTGATGCCTAAACTCGAAAAAGAGTGAAAAAAGTATTTTTTTTGTGTAAAAAAACAGTTTTTTTCAAAAAATTAATAATAAAATTATAATTATTAGTTTAAGGGGTTAAATATCTTATTATCAGTAGATTAATTACGTAAATCGTAGTTGTATTAATATTGGAAACAATAAAAAATTTAAGAAAAATAAAAACAAATAATTGCAGTTTTGCAAAAAGTATGTAACTTTATGCGATTTTTTATAAATAAACAAGTAACTTTTATGCTGACAAATTGACGGTTGTTAGTCAGCCTAAAAGCTACGCAAATAACATAACTTATATTATGGATACAAATATTAGTAAATTAGAACCCAAAGAATTGTGGAGTAATTTTTATAAACTTACTCAAATTCCACGACCTTCAAAAAATGAAGAATTAGTAATTGATTTTGCCAAGAAATTTGGCGAAAATTTAGGTTTAAAGACCATGGTTGATGAAGTGGGAAATGTTATAATCAAGAAGCCCGCTACGAAAGGTATGGAAAATTGCAAAGGAATTGTTTTGCAGGCGCATCTTGATATGGTTCCTCAAAAAAATTCTGACAAACAACACGATTTCAAAAAAGACCCAATTGAGGCATACATTGATGGCGAATGGGTTACCGCAAATGGCACAACTTTGGGTGCCGATAATGGTATAGGTGCAGCTGCCATTATGACAGTTTTAGAGTCGGACAACATAAAACATGGTCCGATAGAAGCCCTTTTCACAATAGACGAAGAAACCGGAATGACCGGAGCTTTTGGATTAAAGGGTGGCTTGCTTGATGGCGACTTTTTGCTAAATCTCGACTCGGAAGACGAGGGCGAACTGTACATTGGTTGCGCAGGAGGTGTGGACACAACTGCTTATTTTGACTACAAATTGGAGAATGCCAACAATGATTATGAAGCCTGTAAAATTGCTGTAACCGGCTTAAAAGGAGGACATTCCGGCATGGATATAGTTTTGAAAAGAGGAAATGCCAACAAAATTTTGAACCGCGTATTGCAAGAAGCAAATGAGGAGCTGAACATACAGCTTGCCAGCATTGACGGTGGAAGTTTAAGAAATGCAATACCTCGCGAGGCGTTTGCAACTGTGGCTTTGCCAAAAGGAAAAATTGACAAGTTAGAAGCCATTGCCGAAAAATATGCCAAGAAATATAAGGCTGAAATGACTGACGAAATTGCAGTTAATATTATTGTGGAAAAAACTGAAATGCCTGATAAATTTATTGATGCCACAACATTTGCAAACTTATGCGAAGCAATAGAAAAAGCTCCGAATGCAGTATTGAAAATGAACGAAAAATTGGAAGGAGTGGTAGAAACTTCGTCTAATATGGCAATGATAAAAATGAAGGACAACCAAATATTGGTAGGGTTTTTACACAGAAGTTCTTCGGAGGACGAAAAAGCGAGAGTATGCAAAGAAGTGAGAGAAATATTTGAAGCAAAAGGTGCGAAAGTTGAGCACACCGGCGACTATCCGGGCTGGCAGCCAAATGCTGAATCTACTATTTTGAGCACTATGAAAAAAGTGTATAACGATAAGTTTGGCAAAGTGCCCGAAGTAAAAGTTATACATGCAGGTTTGGAGTGCGGAATTTTGGCAACCAACTATCCTAAGTGGGAGATGATTTCGTTCGGACCAACGATTAGATTTCCTCATTCACCAGATGAAAAAGTAGAAATATCAACTGTTAAGAAATTCTGGGATTATTTGGTGGCAACGCTCGAATCTGTGGAGTAGAATAGAGTTTATTATTTAAAACCATACATGTAGCCTCGTAGGTTTTGTTGCAAAACCTGCGGGGTTTTAGGGTAATTGCATAAAATAAAATTATCTGTCAGTTAAAATTGGCATAAAAATTGGCGTTTGAATTAAGAGTTGAAAGTTGAAAACTAAAATATTGATAATCAAAAACTT
>PDWI01006549.1_pt1 | contig 14554 bp, 17 predicted proteins | sample 1430891 | NCBI WGS metagenome assembly PDWI01 (sample SAMN01162508, study PRJNA174530) | Oral metagenome, whole genome shotgun sequencing project. | biome: Marine environment; feature: Marine mammal; material: Swab sample of the gingival sulcus; isolation source: swab sample of gingival sulcus... | reverse complement strand
TCATTCTCATTTGTCGAGGGGGTTAAGAATGTATTTGTATACCAACATACAAATATTTCAATGCAATATTATACTTTTTTCGTCAATTTGTCAAGAAATATTAAAAAAATAAACCCACCACACAGTCGACGGAGAAATCCTCCCCGACCAAGGCGTGTATAGAAAATGACGGAGGTCTCTTTACAAGTCCACAAGAACCTCATTCCCGCGGAGGCGGGAATCTCTTAAAACGGTCTTTAGATTCTGGACACACCAGAATGACTGATACTTTAAAAATAATGTACTATTGCTGAGCGAGCATTCGCGAGTCGAAGTATCTTCCGATTTTTTATAAGACTTTTTCCTTATAACCCCTCTTAATCTCCCCTTACATTAAGGGGAAAAAACTCCCTCTTTGTTTAAAGAGGGATTAAGGGAGATTTAATAGTCAGTTTTTCTTTTTTCTAACATTTTTAAGATTTCGTCATATTCAAATACTCTTTAGACGAAAAGAAAAACTCCTCCCCGTCCAAAGTGTGTACAAAAAAATGACGGAGTCTCTTTATAAGTCCACAAAAACCTCATTCCCGCGCAGGCGGGAATCTCTTAAAACGGTCTTTGAATTCTGGACACGCCAGAATGACCGATACTTAAAAAAAAATTCACTATTACTGAGCGAGCATTCGCGAGTCGAAGTATCTTCCGATTTTTTGTAAGACTTTTTCATTTCCGTCTTTTTTATTGAGAATTCGAAGATTCCGAGTCAAGCTCGGAAAGTTACAAACCTATTAACTCCCCGTACTTGATACGGGGTCTCCCTTTTCCCTTCCTAAAACCAAAATCATACGCTAATCAAGTTTTCACGGCATTTTTCCTTGCATTGTTTAGAAAAACAACTAAGTTGCCCTCGCTTTACTGATATATTTGCGTCTTTCTGGCCGAGAGCACAAACGAGTATCAGTCGACCAAAATTATTTTTTTACAGACCAAAAAGCATGAAAAAATACGAAATTATGGCCATCATTCAAAATGAGTTATCGGAAACCGAAGCTCAAACACAAGTAAAAACATCTATTCTTGAAAAAGTAAAAGAATTAGGTGGAAAAATGACGTTTGAAGATTTTTGGGGAACCCGCGGGTTTGCCTACAAAATCAACAACAAAAAATGGGGATATTACTTTGTGGGACAATTTGAAATGGAAACTGACAAGTTAGCCACTTTGAATCGAGACTTAAACATTGATACACAAATTGTACGATTCTTGATTACCAGCGTTGACAAAAAGGCACCAGCCCCAAAAAAATACGCTGATATGAAAAAAGAAAACGAAACTATGGAAAAACCAGCCGAAGAAACTAAATAATTTACCAAGTTAATATCTAACCTCATAAAAAAATGACACCAATTAGACCAAAAAAATTCATCGATCCGTTAAAATTAGCCGGAGTAACCTACGTTGATTACAAAGATTCTAAATTGTTAGCGCAATTTATTACTTACCATCGTTCTATCCAAAGCCGATTCCACACAGGAATGCCTTTGAAAAAACAAAAAAAAGTAGCCACCGCTATTAAAAACGCTCGATACATGGGATTACTTCCGTTCGTGCGATACGAAAAGTAAAAAACCATTACAAAAGAATATTTTATCAAAAGGCTCAACAAATTGTTGAGTCTTTTTGTTGTAATTAATTGTAAAAGGTGGTACAATGAAGAGAAATACAAACTTTAAAACCATGGAAAACACAAAAAAACAAACACCGGTTGCTACTCCCTCTACCCCCCCAACTCCAAAAGTAGAGTTAAACATACCAACCACTCCACCAACGAATTCTAAGAAAGATTCGGTTCCACCAGCGTCGTCTATAGCTGAGTCTTTTCAAAACTATACGCCTGATTCACTCCTGACTATTTTAAAAAATGTAACCAAATCGGCGCTGATAATAACCGCCATTTTGCAAGGATGGTTAATTATGGATTTAAACCCTCAAAACGAGTATTTATCAAAAATTAGTTTAGAAAACACTGGAAAAACCTATGCCGACAAAAAAGAAAAAGTCCAAGAATTAGAATCAGAAAAACTGAATTTAACCCAAAAAATAAACAAAATTAAAACTCAAATAGAAAAAAATGAGTTTTCGAAATTTCACGAAGAAATCAAAAATATTCGAGCACAACACATCAACTGGTTTGATAGTAAAGAAAACAATCAACTGAAGATTGGCCTCTTTGATGCGGCTGACAAAGTAAAACTATATTTCAAAAAACACGGATTCAAAGATAACCAAAACCTAATCAGTGACGGAAACGAAATTAAAATTAAAGACCAATCTATTACCCGAGAAAACGCAACTATTACGATTGAAGCCGCTCAAACTTATAAACGATTGTTCTATTTGGCGAATGAATTAACCAAACAAATGAACGCGTATCCATTCTTCAAAAATGGAACCTTGTCTGAGTTTTCACGAAATACAGACCAATCAACCGGACTTGATTCAATGGAATTCACCATTAATCTTGACCGACAAACCGAAACCGAAAAAGACCCAGCCGATATCCGGTTTGCACCTTTAAAAAAATGGCTTTCTAACTAATTTGCACGATGAATAAAACTGTACTACCAAAAAAATCTGAACACCAAAAATCTTTCCTCCTTTGGGGAACCATTCTTGGTTTAACTGTGTTATGGATTGGAATAATCATCATTCCACAAACTCTTACCGACCTAGAACAACAACAAGCACTTCATACCTTTGAACAACAAGAAAACACCCTCAACGACGAAATTATCCAACTCGAAACCACGCTTTCAAACCAACAAGCACAGTTTCAGAAAAAAGCGAGCAAATTTATCAAGTCAGAGGAACAACTCCTTCCACCAAAACTTGAAATCGAACAAATATCGAAGAGTCTCGAAGTTTACAGCCTCGTAAACCAATCGTTTAATTTATCAAGCTTGTCTTTTGGAACAACAAAAATGGATACCGACATTAACGTGGCGGTTTTACCAGTTAACATAGAATTTACCGCTTCAGAAAAAGAAGCCCGACAATTTATTCAGTACTTGCAAACCAATGTTCTTCCGTTAGGACTGGGAAACCAATCTGAAATAGCCCTCCGAAAATTCATCAAGAGTCATCCTGTACCATTGTGTACTATTCAAACCATTGATTTTACCACCCTGCAAAAAGACAACCGCACGGTTTCGAATCAAAAAAAAGTAACTCTGAATGTTAATTTTTACGGGCAACCACTCCCCAAAGAAACTCAAAAAAAATAAACCATGAATAGCACTATTAAAGCCCTTCAACAAAGCATTATTTCTGGAAACATTCCAGAAATAATTGAAGCGTGTTTTAAATATGCCCTCGAAAAAAAAGCGTCTGATATTCATATTGAGCCACTCAAGAATATTGTACGTATTCGTATTCGAATCGATGGAGAACTCGTCGTAATTGTTGAGTACCCAATTAACATTCATTCTGGGATTATTTCAAAGCTCAAGATTATGTCGAACCTAAAAATCGACGAAACACGAGTGCCACAAGATGGTCGGATTACCACCTTTGTAGGAGAAACCGAAGTTGATTTACGGGTATCAACGCTTCCAACTCCGAACGGAGAAAAAGTAGTAATGCGGATTGTCGATAAATCAAAAAAAATTCCAACCCTCCAAAGTCTTGGGTTTGTAGGAAGAAATTATAATTCTTTTTTGAGTGCCATTAAACAACCAAACGGAATTATTTTAACGTCTGGACCAACCGGGTCAGGAAAAACCACCACCATGTACTCGGCTATGTCGGTACTCAACAAACCAAATGTTAACATTATGACGTTTGAGGATCCAATTGAAAACCAAATGGAAGGACTCAATCAGAGTCAAATTCGGTCTGATATTGGCTACACCTTCGCGCAAGGACTACGAACCGCGTTACGGCAAGATCCAGACATTATTATGGTGGGAGAAATCCGAGACAAAGAAACGATCGATATTGCCATCGAGGCCTCTTTGACCGGACACTTGGTGCTCTCAACCATTCATACCAATTCGGCCATTGAAACCGTAACCCGTATTCTAAATATGGGCGTACAAGATTTCTTGCTGGTAGCCGCCGTTAATTTGATTATTGCCCAACGGTTAGCCCGACGATTGTGTCCAAAATGTAAACAAAAAACTACCCCCAGTAAAGACGCCCAAGCGGCTATTCGAGACGCCTTCAAAATATTTAAACCATACCAAGGACTTGATCCAAATATCTTCAAACACCCTCAATTTTATTGTGCCAAAGAAGGAGGGTGTGAACACTGTCAAAACAAAGGATATATCGGACGAGTTGGGCTATACGAAGTACTTACCATGTCTGAAGGACTTAAAAAAGGAATTATGGAAGGCGTTCCCGCTTTCGAACTCAAAAAAATCGCCCAAAAAGAAGGAATGGTTTCATTAGAACAAGACGGACTTATTAAAGTAATGCAGGGAATCACTTCTATTGAGGAAATATACAAATTAGTAAAAAACTAAGACCACCATGGAAAACAAAAACAACAACATTGTGTTTGATTTACAACAATCAATTCAAACCAACAAAGGCGCAAACCGACCACAATCGCTCAAAGACTGGTTTGATAAAATAAATGATTGGATGATTCGAGCTTCTGGCGTGCCACTCCAAGAACAACTCGTGTTTTTTCAATTATTATCAACGTTAGTAAATGCCGGAGTATCTTTGTTAGAATCTTTGCAATTGCTCAAATCACAAACGAATAATTTAACCCTCAAAACAATTATTGATGACGTAAAAAATGATATTGGACGAGGGTATACATTATCAAATGCGTTTCGACAACACCCATCTGTTTTTGATGAGGCCACTTGTGCTATTGTTGAAGCGGGGGAAAACTCAGGGAAATTATCAGAACTGTTAAAAGAACTCGTCAAACAAAAAGAACGAAGTTCAACGTTAAAGAAAAAAGTAAAAAGTGCCATGATGTACCCCGTAACGGTTATTTCCGTTATGATTTTATTGGGCGTTGTGATGATTGTCGTGATTGTTCCAAAACTAGAAGGCTTGTTTCAAGGAGCCGATAATTTACCGCTTCCAACCCGAATAATGATTGGAATGAGTGATTTTTTACAAAATTATTGGTACCTCTTAATAGGAGGACTCGTCGTGTTATTCTTGGGGTTCAAACAATGGCAAAAAACTCCAAGCGGACAGTCACAATTGTCCCAAATAATCCTCAAAATCCCTGTTATTGGAAACTTCGTAGTCGAGTCAACCCTCGGGCGAATCTCTCGGATTTTAGGATTCCTCATTTCAGCGGGAGTTCCTATCATTGGAAGCCTACAAATTGCTTCTGATGTAGCGGGAAACCCTATTTACAAACAACGAATCCAAATGGCTATTAATGATTTGAAACAAGGGATTGAAATTTCTGAAAACTTTTCTGATGACGAATCGTTGTTCCCTTCTATGTTTGTCCGCATGATTTCTATTGGAGAAAAAACTTCTTCACTCGGAAGCATTATGAACAAAATGGCCGATTATTATGACGAAGCCGTCGAACGAAAAATTGGGACCATCTCTAAACTCATGGAACCAATCATTGTTCTCTTTATGGCCGTTGGGGCAGTATTCTTCATCTTAGCAATTTACTTGCCAATTATGAAGCTCAACGACACCATTGGGTAAAAAACAAAAAAATTTGGCAAAAATATTTCTCCTAGTAGGCTTCTTTCGTTATGGAAGCTTACTTTTCAAATACAGGAATACTTTTCGCCGGAATCATCTTTCTTATTGATGATTTAGGCGTTCCCGTTCCCAGCACATTACTGCTTTTTTCGGCCGCTATATTCTCGGCCAAATCACCCGAATTATCTCCAGTGGTACTAATTCTGGTCAGTACGGTTTATGCCTTTTTAGGAAATTTTATCTTATTTTTATGGGGACAACGAGGCGCTCGAAAATGGCTCAAAACCCACGGACATAAATTTTTCTTACCCGAAACACGCCTCCAACGTTTTGAAGAAAAATATGTCAATACGCATTCTACCCCCGCTATTTTCCTCTCGTCGCTCATTACCAACGTCCGCCCCTTTATGTCGCTCATTGTTGGTTCGGTCGGCGTCCCACTCAAAAAATTCTTTCCAGCCTGTTTATTAGGAACGTTCTTTTGGGCGCTCGGAGTTGTATTAGCCGGATATTTTCTCGGACAACACGCCTGGGAAATAATTTGGCATAATTGGCCATGGGGAGCCGCCTGTGTCAGCGGACTATTGACTGGATTTTTACTCAAAAAATCACTCAATACTAAATAACCAAGCCTAATTTTCGCCCCACGACATTTTATTTCGAAGCGTTCGGAAGAAATGGTTTTCTTTCAACCGAATAAATTTGGCTCGTCGGGTCGCTTGGTGAATCGAAACTTTATCAGTTGGTAGCACCGAAAAGTGAATTTGCCCATCAAGCGTCATCGAAATCGAATCAAACCGCGTATCGAATTTGACGTGTAACGGTTTATCTGGTCGTAACAAAATAGGCCGATGCGACAGCCGATGTGGAGCCACCGGCGTTAATAAAATAGAATCAATCATGGGCGCAATAATCGGTCCACCCGCCGACAAAGAATAGGCGGTCGATCCAGTTGGCGTAGCAAAAATAAGCCCGTCTGATCGATACGTAGAAAGTTTTCGCCGATCACTAGTAACTTTATAATTCGTTAACCGAGACACCCCACCATGACCAAACGCCACTTCATTTAACGCGTATCCACGATGAACTTTTACACTGGATTTCGTTTTATCTTTTTTTCGCCATACAAAAGCTTTCAACAGCATTCTCACATCCACTTCGTATTTTCCTCGAAAGATTTTTTCTAGCCCTTCAAACGCTGTTTCAGGCGTTAGTTCAGACAAAAACCCGAGAGTTCCAAAATTAATCCCGAGCAACAAACCATCTTCTTTTTGCAGGGTTCGAATCATTTTTAACAAAATCCCATCTCCCCCAATGCCGATCTTTAAATCATACGCATCCGTATCTTTCATCAATGGGAACCCTTCGCCTAATAAAGACTGCGTATTCAAATCGCCATGAATGACTTTTACGCCTTTTTCCCGTAAAAAAATAAGCAATTTTTTTAGAAAAATCGTTTCTTCCTTAACCTTTTGGGGTTTACTATGCGTATAAATTGCCACCGTCCGAAATCGTCTTTTAAACCTCGCCGTCATAATATTCACACACAGCGTAAATATTCAAAAAATAAATGCAAGCCTAGACTACATTTCCAAATAATTTTCGCCCGATTCGTACTATATCAACCCCGTTTTCTAAAGCTTGTTCGTAGTCAACCGAAGTCCCCGCCGACAGTTTCCACGCTGGATTATGATCCCGTCGTAATTGATTCAGCACCGCAAATTCTTTTTGTTTTTGAAGTGCATCCGCCGAATAAGCCCCGATAGCCGACAACCCCAAAATCAAAGACGTATCGGTTATTTCGGCTAAAAATAAAGGCAATTCCTCTGGTAAAAGTCCCCCTTTTTGCGGTTCACCCGAAACATTTATTTGCAGAAAAAACTGCGGACACACCGGTTGTTGTAAGAATTTTTTTAAATGGGAAACTTTACATAAAGAATGAACGACCGAACAATGCACGGCAATATCCGCAATATTCCGAGACTGAATATTCCCGATAAAATGACAAAACTGACGGGGAATTTGTTTTTGCTTAATAACTTCAATACGGTTTTCGCCCAAAGCTAGCACACAAGATTCACGCAACAAATCCGCCTGAAACACCGCTAGTTCTGACGCAGAAAAATATTTAGTTACCGCCACCAACTGCTTATTGGCTTCTGCGACTTTTTCTAACACCGCTTGATTTAATCTCATCACTATACATTGTTTTAGAAATGAGAGATTTGTAAAGAATAGTTGCTACATCAGCCCAGAAACATACAATAAAAACCGTAAAAAACAAAAAAATGCAACAAACTATCTTTGCCATTATCCCGCTCTTTTTATTGGTATTATTAGGATTTATCCTCAAAAAACGAAACATAGGGAAAACTTGGAGCACGGTTTTCAACGAATATGTGGTAAACATCGCTTTCCCGTTCTTAATATTCTACTCACTCAACAAATATCCATTTTCGTGGAACGAATTCCTCCCACTCATTACCGCAAACTCAGCACTAATCGTAGGATTGTTTATGCTGACTATCATCATAAACCGAATATTTAACTTCGACACACAAAAGTATAAAACCCTCTTTATTTGTATTGCGTTCGGAAACATTGCCTTTCTCGGAATGCCAATTGTAACAGAACTTTACGGACCCCAAATCACCACCGAAGCCAGTATTATTACAGCCATTTATCTTTTTTGGATATTTAGCATTGGAATACTGTTTTTAGAACACCAACAGAAAAAAAATACGGCATCTTCTTGGAAAAAAATCTTCCAAAACTTAGTCCATAATCCAACATTATTAGCCATAGCCATCGGAATTACCACCAGTACGATGAACCTGAAAATCCCCGACTTTATTCAAAACTCCTTATCAATGATAAGTGCCTCAGCCACCCCTATGATATTGATAAGTATCGGACTTTTCATTGGAACATCTGACTTTAAAAAGATTTCTCACTGGAAAGAAGTAATTTTGTTTTCAATTTTCACCACGCTCATAACCCCACTGATACTCTTTGGAATTTTGTCTCTTATTGACATTCCCCACATGGCCTTCAATAGCTCCGTCATTCAAGCGGCAATGCCCCTCGCTATTACCCCATTTGCCCTCGCCGATCAATACAAATTAGATAAATCGTTTATCTCCAACAGTATTATTCTCAGCACCGTACTTTCTATACTTACAATTCCACTAGTCGCACACTTCCTAACCAAATAAGTCTTTCTCATGATTATTACAGAATTTCATTTACTCATCACACTTATCATACTGACACTTATAAATATTTTGGTTCATTTTTTTAGGAAAACCAATCAAGGAACCCCTTGGAAAGATACCAAAAAATCTATTATTAAATTTGATTCAACGCTCACAAAAACAAACGAAACTTTCAAAGATGAATTGTATCGTAATCGGAAAGAGTTAAACGACCTGAGCCGGAGTCAACGAGAAGAATTAAATGCCGCCTTACAAACCTTTCAAGAGAAACTTGAGAAAAAATTTGAACACCTAACCGCTAATTCTGAAAAACGTTTACAAGCTATTCAAACCACGGTTGAAAAACATTTGACGGAAATCCGAACCGACAATAATAAACAGCTCGAACAAGTCCGAAAAACTGTGGACGAAAAACTGCAAAAAACGCTCAACGAACGCCTGCACCAATCATTTGAATTAGTGGGAAAACAACTTGAAGCAGTTCAGTCTGGATTAGGCGAAATGAAAACACTCGCCACCGATGTGGGCGGACTCAAAAAGGTCTTGAACAATGTAAAAATGCGAGGCGGAGTCGGAGAAATCCAGTTGGAAATGCTCCTCGAACAGATTTTAGCGCCTGAACAATATGAGAAAAATGTAAAAACGAAAAAAAGTAGCAACGGCGTAGTAGAGTTTGCCGTTAAATTACCGGGCAAAGACGACACCAAGCAACACGTTTGGCTGCCCATTGATGCAAAATTTCCCAAAGACGCCTACGAACAAATGCAAACCGCACACGAAAGCGGAGACCTTGAAATCATTACCACCGCTCGTAAAAACCTACACAACACCATTAAAAAAATGGCCAAAGATATCCAAGAAAAATATCTTGACCCACCCGCTACAACGAACTTTGGAATTATGTTTTTACCGTTCGAAGGCATTTATGCCGAAGTCGTCCAATCAGCCACCTTGCTTGAAACCTTACAACGAGAACACCAAATTATTGTGACTGGGCCAAGCACCCTGGCCGCCATGCTCAATAGTTTACAAATGGGCTTCCGCACCCTCGCTATTCAAAAACGCAGCAACGAAGTCTGGAAAGTATTGGCTTCTGTTAAAAAAGAATTCGAGAATTTTGGAGGCATGATGGAAAAAGCCCAAAAAAATATTCAAACAGGACTCAATCAACTCGATACGGTTATGGGGGTTCGTACTCGTGCGATTCAGAAAAAGTTAGATAAAGTGAGCACGATTGAATCAGATAACGCACTCAAATAATTCATCTAATCAAACAAAAAAAAGGAACTTTACAAAATCTTCGAAAGAATAAAATCGACTGCCGCTGACACGTTTTGCTCTTGTATGACATGAACATTGTCATACTTTTCTGCCAGACGAATTAAATACTCCTGATAGTGTAAATATCGTTCCATATTTTGCATTTTCCTTTTGATTTTTTCTGGAGAACGATGTTGCGACTGCAAACGTGATACTTGTTGAGACTTCGGAACAGTCACCACAAAATATTCAACGTCTGCGAGTGATGATAAATAATTTGGTAAACAATGAATTCCCTCTAACACCAACGTTCGCCCCTCTTCTTTATTTCGATTAATAGCACCTTCTATTCCTGGGGCTAATATTTCTGCCTGCTTCAAAAACCCCGATAAGTCGGTCATATCATTTTCATCACAAAAATCAATCGAAGATCCTTGTAGTTCTGGTATGAGCAAAGGATCTACCGCACTTTTGATAATCTCTCGAATCGTATCGGTACCAATAAGCCGAAAATCCTCTGAATTATGAACTATTTTCTCTGACCGAAACAACGCATTCGCAATAGTTGTTTTGCCGGATCCAGGCGCGCCAGTAATTAAAATTGATTTCTTTCTCATAAAAACAAACAATCATACCGTATGAGAAAAGTCAAATTATTGTTTTTCTCCGAAAAAATAATATCCTAAAAACCGTGAAAGAAAAAAAGAAAATCGCCTTCTTTGGGACGCCAGACATTGCCGTGCCCAGCCTCAAAAAAATCTCTGCATTAGACGATTATGAAGTCGTAGCTGTGGGAGTTTTTCCTGACCGAAAAATAGGACGAAAACAAGTACTCACACCTTGCCCCGTAAAGGCCTGTGCCCAAAATTTACACTTACCCATTGTTGAATTAGCCAACAAAAAATCCCTCGAAAATATGGTGGCCACCACCGAGTTTGATCTAGGAATTGTAATTGCCTTTGGCATGATTTTTACGCCCCAAGTATTAGCCCAAAACACTTTTGTTAATGTTCATTTTTCGCTTTTACCTAAATGGCGAGGAGCTAGCCCCGTACAAGCGGCTATTTTAAACGGACAATCGCAAAGCGGTATTACTTGGCAAAAAATGGTACCCGCCCTCGATGCGGGCGACATCTTATGGCAAAAAAAATACGATATTCAAAACCAATCAACCGCCGAATTGTGGCAGTTATTTGCGGACGAAACGGCCTCACATTTTCCCACCTTTTTAAACGACTATTTTGCCAGCCAAATCACCCCTCAACCACAAAATGAAGAAGATGCTACCTTTTGTGGCAAGTTTCAAAAATCAGACGGCGAGGTTTGTTTTGCCACCAACACCGCCACCGAAATATGGCAAAAATACTTAGCATTTAACCCTTGGCCAGGAATTTTTGTAGCCACCCCTTTGGGAAACGTAAAATTAAAAGAAATTCATTTACAACCCACCCCAAATACACTCGAAGTAGTGTGCAAAAACCATTCAAAAATTTTTATTGCCACCGCACAAATCCCAGGGAAAAAAGCCCAACCAATAAAAGACATCTTGAATGGAAATCCTACTATTTTTAATACCTAGCAACGATGAAACTGGAACGAATTAAGTTTTTAGCCCAGCTAAAAACCGAATCCGAAGCGGACAATGTGCCAAATGTAACCAAAAAAAATGCCGAATTTTTACATTTTTTAACACGACTCCACAAAGCCAAATTGGTTCTCGAAATTGGAACGGCGAACGGTTACTCGACTATTTGGTTTGCCGATGCCATTGAAGAGTTTGACGGACACGTTACCACTATTGATCACTCAACGCCAAGCCGAAACTGGGCCCTAGAAAATTTTAAAAAGGTCGGACTCGAAGACCGAATTACTTCTATTTTTGGACGAGCCCAAGAAGTGCTTCCTACTTTAGACCAAAAATTTGATGTAATTTTTATCGATGCCATTAAAAAATCCTACGCTGAGTTTTGGCAATTATGCAAACCACTCATGCACGACAACACGTTAATCATTGTAGATGATGTGTTAAAATTCCCAGTCAAAACCAAAAGTTTCCACGAAGCCATTGCCAACGAAACCGACTACCAAGCGGTTATTGTACCAACTGACGAAGATGACGGCATAATGCTGATCCAAAAAGGCGACAACACGGGCTTTTACACCAACCAAAAGTAGAAAAGATATAAACCCACAAAACACTTAAAACTTCAACCTCAATGGCTGGAGTTTTTTATTTATTTGTGCTAAAATGCCCTGATAACTTTGAAAAAATTAAAAAACGATGAGTTTACAAACAATACAAGCCTTACACCGAGCCAAACACGCGCATAAACAAACCACTCGGAAACAAATCGCCCAAGTATTTGCTCACAAACACAATCAACAACGGCAATTTTTACGACTCAAAAAAAAGCGACCACTCTGGAAAGAATTGGCCATTTTGGCTACGACGTCATTATCAATTTGGGGCATCAGTCACGTAGGACTTAACTTTTCGGCCTATGCACAAATCGCCGAGTTTAAAACCAAACAATTAACGGCGAATCTTTTTACCAAACCAACCCCCAAACCAGTAAAAATAATGAAAAAAGTGGGCGTAAAAAGAGCCACCATCAAAAAAACACCCGAAAGTGTTTTTACCTCAGTAATTGGAGATTTAAAAGTTTACCCATCGGATAACCGAATCGTCTTACCACGGATTGGAAAAAATGTTCCACTAGTAGAAGTTGAAGCCAAAAAAAATTGGCACGCGCTAGAGACCAATATCCAAAAAGGACTTCAAAATGGAGTCGTGGTACACCCTATCAGCCATCATCCTGGAAACTTTGGAAACTTCTTTTTGACCGGACATTCATCGTACTACAAATGGGACCCAGGACGATACAAAGATGTGTTTGCCTTATTACACGAATTAAAAGAAGGCGACACCGTTGATGTTTATTGGAGCGGAAAAAAATACACCTATAAACTAGATGAAAGCCGAGTTATTCCCCCCACCGAAGTGTCAGTGTTAGATCAACCAACCGACCAAAAAATCATCACCCTAATGACTTGCACCCCGATTGGAACCAACACGAACCGACTCATTTGGACCGGAAAACTTATCAAGGTAGAATAAACAAAAACCGCTCGCTTGAGCGGTTTTTTGTTATAAATTTAACCTAAAATAATCGTAAAGCTTGTATTTCAGCTTGTTTTTGCGCCTCTGTAAGTTTTATTTTTCGCCATTCATTATCTTTCCCTAACACCAACTCGTTATCAGCTCTGCTAACAAATTCATACAACTCTTGGTCCGACAAACTAACAATAATATCTTTCCGAAATTTACGCAGAGACAAATCAAACGAAGGATATTTATCCCGTAAATCTTTAATTTCGTATTCGTCGCCTAAAAAATCAAACTTTTCCGCTCTGCTTAAATCTTTAACCACAATTTTTCCCGATAAAATATTTTCGGCGTTTATTCTGGCGTCAACTATTGGTGTATCTGATGAAATTTCCGATACAACCAAATTTTTAGAATCTGGCATCTCATTCGCAATAGGGTTCTGAATTACCGAACAACCACTCAAAAAAACAAGCAAGGACAAAAACGTTCCTAATTTTTGCATTATTTAATTTCTAATAATTCCACTTCAAACACCAAAGTAGAATTAGCTGGAATACCTGGCAAAGCCATATTTCCGTAAGCCAACTCTGGCGCGATGGTTAATTTCCGTCGTTCCCCTACTTTCATTCCTTCTACTCCTTGATCCCAACCTTTAATTACTTGTCCCGCTCCTAAATTAAATTCAAATGGCACCTTGCGGTCAACGGAAGAATCAAATTTTGTTCCATCAGTAAGCGTTCCAACGTAGTGTACGACTACTTTATCTCCAACCTTCGCCTTCTTTCCACCTTTGGTGTCTTGCAATACTTCAATTTTTAATGGTTCTGATTTTTTTACTTCCATTGATTCTGTGTTGGTTGATACCACTTCATTTTTAATTTCAGATTGAACTGGTTTTTCTTGTTTTGGCATACAAGCCGTGGTTAACAACCCCATTAATAATACGACAAATAGTTGTTTCATAAATTTATTTATTAAAAAATACCTTAATAAAATTTTAAAGATGAATATAGAATGGTCAAACAAAGTAATTTAATCTATTTCGTTCGATAGTTTTAAAAAATGTTCTGTCATTCTGGCTTGTCCAGAATCCAAAAACACTTCTAAAAGATTCCCACCTCCGTGGGAACGAGGTTTTTGCGCGAATTTATTTACCTCTGTTCGGAAACAGGCATTAAAAACAAAAAAAACACCCATCTGCTAATCCTGAAGGGTGTTTTTATAAATGAATGTCGGGACTACCGACGCTCAAAGCCATGCTCTGGAAATCTTTTTAACCGCATTTCCTCGTTCGG
>PDWI01006548.1_pt1 | contig 14555 bp, 12 predicted proteins | sample 1430891 | NCBI WGS metagenome assembly PDWI01 (sample SAMN01162508, study PRJNA174530) | Oral metagenome, whole genome shotgun sequencing project. | biome: Marine environment; feature: Marine mammal; material: Swab sample of the gingival sulcus; isolation source: swab sample of gingival sulcus... | reverse complement strand
GTTCTCCGCCCTTTCGCGGACGTACATCCGCTCCTCCCTTACTACGTATAGAACGGGGTGCTGCTTGCTCCAGTACTTCGGGCGCACGGGGGTGATTCTCGCCATGGTGGTGGCTTTTGGTGGTCAATAGGGGTTTACTGGGTGATACGTGGTTTCGGCGGGAGGGTTACATGGCTGCGCCAATTCGGTTTATCGCTATTCGCTATTCTAGGCATGCGGCAAGCCGCTATGCCTACGGGCTGCTTGCGACCCATTGCGCCGAATAGGGGCATTTATATCGGGTAAGAAGCCAGTAGTGGCAGCCGGTTTTTCGCTACGTTCAACAGCTCTAGCCCATATCCCGCCCGCCAGATGCCGTGCAGCAAATTAACCGAATTGGGGTATGCTCGGCTTTTTTCTTCTATTCGCGCGGGTAGCCGCTCCGAATTTGGTCGGGGCGAAATTCGGAGCGGGAGGCTGGGGGGAGGGGGTATGGCCGGTGGGCTGTGTGGCTTAGCGTTTGGTCTGAGGTCTGCGTGCGAGCGCCTGGGGGTGGGGTGGGGGCAAAAAGACAGCGGCCCCGCCAGCTTGCGCTAGCGGGGCCACTGGGGCATTGCTTATCTATGCGGGCTAGAATTTCCTGGTGCCGAGGTAGCGCTCAGCGTCCAGGGCAGCCATGCATCCGCTGGCGGCGGAGGTTACCGCCTGGCGGTACAGGTGGTCCTGCACATCGCCGGCGGCGAATACGCCGGGTACGTTGGTGTGCGGACGGCCGGGCTCGGTCTTGATGTAGCCCATGTCGTCCAGCTCGATGGAGTCCTTGAACACCTCCGTGTTGGGCTTGTGGCCTATGGCTAGGAATACGCCGTCGATGTCGATGTCGCGGACGGTGTTGGCCTTGTTGTCCTGCAGGCGGATGCCGGTAACGCCTAGACCGTCGCCGAGGATCTCCTGGGTAACGTGCTCGTAGAGGATTTCGATGTTCTCCGTGCTCTCCACCCTGTCGACCATGGCCTTGGAGGCGCGCATGTAGGGCTTCCGTATGACGAGGTACACCTTCTGGCAGATGGATGCGAGATAGGTGGCCTCCTCGCCGGCCGTGTCGCCCCCGCCGACAACGGCCACGGTCTTGCCCTTGAAGAAGAAGCCGTCGCAGGTGGCGCAGGCGGATACGCCGCTACCCCTGTACTTCTGCTCTGAGGGCAGGCCGAGGTACTTGGCCTCCGCTCCGGTGGCGATGATGACGGCCTGGGCCTCGATCTGCTTGCCGTCGTCGAGGGTGAGGAGCTTGCGCTCGGCGGTGAGTTCGGCCTTGACGATGGTGCCGCGGCGGATGTCGGTGCCGAGGCGTTCGGCCTGCTGGCGGAGGTCGCCCATGAGGGCGGTGCCGTCCACGCCGTCGGGGTATCCGGGGAAGTTCTCCACCTCGGTGGTGGTGGTGAGCTGGCCACCAGGCTGTAGGCCTTCGTAGAGGACGGGGGAGAGGTTTGCCCTGGCGCCGTAGATGGCGGCGGTGTAGCCCGCGGGGCCGGCGCCGATGATGAGTAGCTTAACTTGTTCGGTCATGTTGCGTGTCGTTTTGCGTGCTGGGTGGGTGGGGCTTTTGCCTACCTGTTGTATAACGCTGGAGGGCGCTTGTGGGTTCACTGCCGGGCGACCGTGGGAGGACTATGCGTATGGTGGTGCCCTTGCCGACCTCTGAGCTGAGTATGCCGATGGAGCCGTGGTGGTACTCCCGGACTATGCGTTTGGCGAGGGAGAGGCCTAGCCCCCATCCCCGGGTCTTGGTGGTGTAGCCGGCGCTGAAGATGTTGCGGCGCTTGTGCCTGGGTATGCCCCGGCCGGTGTCGCGGCAGTCGATGACGAGGCTCTGCCCGCTGCATCGCGCCGTGAGGTCGATCTGCCCCTCTGCCTCGATGGCGTCGACGGCGTTGCGTATGAGGTTCTCCAGGACCCACTGGATGAGGACGGCGTTGTGGCGTATGGGCTCGTCCTGTTCGGGTGGGCTTACGTTGAGCGCGATCCGGTGCGATATGCGGGGGCGCATGTAGCTGGCGCTGTCGCGTATGGTCTGGGCGATGTCGGTGTCGAGCAGCTGGGGGGTGGCGCCGATCTTGGAGAAGCGGTCGGCTACGCGCTCGAGGCGCTGTATGTCGAGGGCGAGGGATTCGGTGAATTCCTGGAGCTGGTCCTCCTCCTCGAGGAGCTGGTGCCAGGCGACGAGGGAGGAGATGGGCGTGCCGAGCTGGTGGGCGGTCTCCTTGGCGAGCCCGACCCAGAGGCGGTTCTGCTCGCCGATCTTGGCCTGGTGTAGGGCGTAGTAGCCGAGGCCGACGAGTACGCAGATCATGAGGAGCTGGATGTAGGGGAAGAAGCGTAGCTCGTAGAGGGTCTGGCTGTCGCCGTAGTAGATGTAGTGCCGCTGGCCGGATGGTAGCTCTACGGTGATGGGCGGGTGCTGCTGGGCGTAGGTGGCGATGAGCTCGCTGACCTGCTCCTGGCTTATGCGGTTGGCGCCCGGCACGTTGCGCAGGGAGATGGGCTGCCCGCGGTCGTCGGCGAGGATGACGGGGAGGTTGTCGTTGCGCATGATGACCTCGAGGAAGTAGGTGTAGTCCTGGCTGGTGTTCTGCCCTTGGCTGGCCATGCGGCGGGTGGCTTCTGCCCAGAGGTACATTTTGTCCCGCTCCTGGGCGGCCAGCTCGTGGGCGTGGCGGCTGGACCCCCAGAGGGTGAGCAGGACGACGGCGCTGGCGAAGACCAGGAATAGGATTAGGGGGAGATGGCCGAGATGCTTCATGGGGCAAATATAAGCCCAATTCGGTTTATCGCAATCCGCTATTCTAGGCATGCGGTGGGCCGCTATGCCTACGGGCAGCCTGCGCCCCAATGCGCCGTATGGGGGCAAGTATGTCGAGTAAGTAGCCCGTAGCGGCAGCCGGTTTTTCGCTGCGCTCAGCAACGATAGCGCACATCCCGCCAGCCAGGCGTCGGGCCGCTAGTAAATCGAATGGGGGGAATGTAGGTTTTATTGCGGCAATCCGGTTTATGCCTGTTCACCATTTGGGATGCATGCGGGGGGGCGTGGCTACTGGCTATCAGCCGCTCAATACTCCAGGCTGATGCGGCCCGCGCTGAGGGCGTAGCTCGTTGCGATGGGTGGCGGGGCATGCGTGGATGCAAAAAGGGGAGGGGCCCCCGGCGCGGGTGCCACTCCCCTTACATTGCATCCAGCTTTTGGCGGCTGCGCCTAGTCGCGGTAGCCGGGTAGCTGCTGCATGAGCTTCTGGCGGGAGAAGTATATGCGACTCTTGACCGTGCCGATGCAGAGGTCTAGCTCGTCGGCTATTTCGCGGTACTTGTACCCCGAGGTGTGCATCTCGAAGGGGATGCGAAACTCGTCGGATAGGCTCGCTATGGCTCGGAATATCTCGCCGGTAGCGACCTTGGCGTCAGCACCGATCTCGTCGGTCTGCGTGTTGAGCAGGCGCTGGTCTGCGGTCTCGTCGAACTTGGTGTTCTTGCGAGAGAGTCGCCTGTAGTTATTGATAAAGGTGTTGCGCATTATGGTGAATGCCCATGCCTTTAGGTTAGTATTCTCCTGGAATGAATCCTGGAATGTGAGCGCTCTCAAATATGTTTCCTGAAGCAAATCGAGAGCATCTTCAGCGTTCGGCGTTAGGCTCCGGGCGTACCGCGTGAGACTCGGTTCGAGTTCCACTAGAGCTGTACGGAAATCTGCGTTCTGCATGACTACTTCCTTTCTTTCTTACTTTGACATCGTCTAAACTAGATAGTTGCAAAGGTAGTAAAATCCTTCTCTTTTCTGCTTCTAGTTTTGTCTTTTTTCTTAAGATAGCCCCTCCCTTGCATCTTACGCTCTGGTTTATAGGGAGTTGTAGTTAATTACGTATTTTCTTGCAAAATGCTATTTAGACGCTATAAACGCTCTTTCGGCCGGTATGTTCATCGTTTTGGGCTGGCGTTTTTTTTGCGTTTGCCTGGTGGGTGGGTGCGATTCCCCCTTGGCTGGGGCTGAATTCGGCCTGCTAGCGTGCTGCTGGCAGGCCCCAACGGTCTACCTAGCGCGCTGCAAATTTGCGTGATACTGGTGCATCGGGGGGGGGCTGGTTGCGGCTAGGCATAGCGACGATGCCGTATGCCTAGCGTAGCAATAGCTGTGGGTTGAATGGGGGGCAATAGCTGTGGCCATGGGGCTAGCTGGGGTGAAGGTGTGCACGTTGGTGAAAATATTACTACATTTGCGTCTCGATAGGGAGATAGTAGTGTGGGGGTCTAAACTAGTATACGTATGTCAGCATTAGCGACGAGGGCGAGCCTGCAGTCGATGGTTGAGGAGGGGTTGCAGGGGATTGAGTACCCGGTTTCGCCGGATGAACTCTACAAGCCGATAAGGTACACTTTGGAGAGCGGGGGTAAGCGTATTCGCCCGACCCTGCTACTGGGCATCTACGACTGGGTGTCGGGGGGCGGGGGCGACTTGGCGTCTGCCTTGCCGGCTGCTCTGGCGGTGGAGGTGTTCCATAACTTCACCCTGCTGCATGACGATGTGATGGACAAGTCGATGCTGCGGCGGGGCCGGCAGACGGTGTGGAATCGCTGGGGGGCGAATACGGCCATTCTGTCGGGCGATGCGATGGTTATCGTAGCGTATGAGATTCTGGAGCGTGTGCCCGGGGAGCAGCTGGCGGGGGTGCTGCGTCGCTTCAACCGTCTGGCCATGGGGGTTTGCCAGGGGCAGCAGAGCGATATGGATTTCGAGGAGAACGATATGGTGCTGCTGTCGCACTACATGGAGATGATTGGGCATAAGACGGCCGACCTGATCGAGGGGGCGGTGCGTATCGGTGCATTCATGGCTGGGGCGAGTGAGGAGCTGGAGAATTTATTAGGTTTGAGCGCCCGCGAGATGGGGCTTGCGTTCCAGCTGCAGGATGACTGGCTGGATGTGTATGGGGATACGGAGACCTTCGGGAAGCAGGTGGGGGATGATATTGCGGACAACAAGAAGACCTACCTTTCGATTTTGGCCCGTGAGGATGGGGACGCAAAGGTGCAGAACGACTTGACGCGGGCGATGAACAACATTGCGCTGGAGCGTGATGAGAAGGTGCGCCTGATCATGGGGATCTACGAGAAGCTGGACATTCGGTCGAAGACGGTGGTCGCGATAGAGGAGCATCTGGCCAAGTCCTCGGAGCACCTGCGGCAGGCCGAGGAGCTGGTGGGCGGGGAGGCTACGGTCTTCCGCGGGGTGCTGAGTAGCCTTTCGGGGCGCACGGTGTAGTAGCTTTGGTTGGATTATATAGGATAAGGTGACTATGGAGAACGGAACGCAGAAGAAGAAGGGTAGCGCAGTGGTTAATCTGCTGGCTGTGGTAGTGGTGGTACTCCTGCTGATCTTGGGAGCGCTGACGTACTTCTACATGAAGAATCGGATGGAGGCTGAGAGCATCCAGCGGGAGCTGACGGCTGACAAGGATTCCATCTCGCTGAATCTGGAGGGTGTGCTGGCGGAGTACGATGCTATGCAGGTGGACAATGTGGAGCTGCAGGAGCAGATAGACCGGGAGCGGGAGAAGGCCGAGGCGCTGCTCTCGGAGATCAAGGAGGTGAAGAAGGTGAGCTACGGCCGGATCAAGGAGTACCAGCGTGAGCTGGGGACGCTGCGGCAGATTATGCGTAACATGGTGCAGGAGATCGATTCGCTCAATACGATCAACCAGAACCTGATTATCGAGAATACGAAGGTGCGCTCTGACTACCAGGTGTCGCAGGCGACGCTGCGCGAGCTGGAGGCGGAGAAGGCGACGTTGGAGCAGGCGGTGGAGAAGGGTAGCCGGATTTCGATACGGAATGTGTCGGTTACCGCGCTGAACCGTCGCGACCGCGAGACGGGGCGCGCCTGGCGTGCGAAGAAGCTGCGGGTGTGCTTCACGCTGCTGGGGAACCCGATAGCGAGGCCGGGGACGCGGCAGGTGTACGTCAGGGTGGAGACGCCGGATGGGACGCTCCTGGCCTCGCCGCAGGGCGGTGTGGCGCAGCTCGATGGTGAGGCCGTGGAGTTCTCGGCCGCGCGGGATGTGGACTACCAGAATCAGGATCTGGAGATGTGCGTGTATGCTGGCGAGGGGGTGAAGTTCCTGAAGGGGAAGTACCAGGTTACGCTGTATATGGATGGGGCGGAAATAGGCTCGCGTTCGTACCTGCTGAAGTAGGATTTTCGTACGATCTATACGCCGGGCTAGCCCCGGCGTTTTTTTTGCCTTCTGGTCTCGCCCATACTTAGAATACATATTTTTTGCGTCTTTTTTAGGCCCTGCCGGTAACAGTGGGCGGGTTAAAACGTTACATTTGTAGTAGTAAGGAAGTTTCTGGTGTATTTTAATCGATAAAGGTGATCGTATGAAAGGGGGGATTTTTAGCGGTTCAGTGGGTCATAAGCTGATAATGAGCATTACGGGGCTTTTCCTGGTGCTTTTCCTGTTGGTGCATCTTTCGATGAACCTGACGCTGATGCTGAACAATGTGGACATGTTCGGGCAGCATTGGGGCGAGGGGGATATGTTCAATACGGGTGCGCACTTCATGATCTCCACGCCGCTGATTCGCGTGATGGAGCCGCTGCTGGCGGCGGGTTTCATCCTGCATATAGCGTATGGTGCCTACATTACGTGGCGCAACCGGAAGTTCCGTCCGGTGAAGTACGCGGTGTCGCAGAAGAATGAGGGGATAGAGTGGACGGGCAAGAATATGTTCATCCTGGGGCTGCTGGTGCTGGCCTTCCTGTGCCTGCATCTGATAAACTTCTTCTGGCGGTTCCGCTACGGTGCGATGCCGACTGTGGAGCTGCACGGGGTGGTAGTGGATGATTCGTACAGCGTGGTGGCGGGGCTTTTCCGTAGCAGCGTGCTGTACTGCCTGGTGTACATAGCGGCGTCGGTACTGCTGGCGTTGCACCTGTCGCATGGTTTCTGGTCGGCTTTCCAGACGATAGGGTGGAGCAACCAGAAGTGGTTCGCCCGCCTGCGGGTGGCGTCCATAGTGTACGCGGTGATAATCGGTGTGGGGTTCAGCAGCATCCCGCTATACTTCATGTTGGTAAAATAGAGGCCCTGAGGAGGGGTAAGAGCTATGAGCATACTGGATTCGAGAGTGCCGGAAGGGCCTTTGGCCGATAAGTGGGATCATCATAAGGAGCATCTGCGGCTGGTTAACCCGGCGAACCGCAGGAAGCTGGATATCATCATCGTGGGGACGGGTCTTTCGGGTGCGACCGCTGCGTCTGCGCTGGGGGAGATGGGCTACAACGTGAAGGTTTTCTGCTTTCAGGATAGCCCGCGGCGTGCGCACTCGGTGGCGGCGCAGGGTGGAACGAGCGCGGCGAAGAACTACAAGAATGACAACGATAGCGTGTATCGCCTGTTCTACGATATGATCAAGGGGGGGGATTTCCGCTCCCGTGAGGCGAATACGTACCGTGCGGCGCAGGTGAGCCGGGATGTGATCGATCACTTCACGGCGGTCGGTGTGCCCTTTGCGCGGCAGGAGGGGGGGACGCTGGAGACCCGCTCGTTTGGCGGTGTGCAGGTGTCGCGTACGTTCTACGCGAAGGGCCTGACGGGCCAGCAGATGCTGCTGGGGGCGTACAGCACGCTTAACCGACAGGTGGCGGCGGGTACTGTTACGGTGTATGCGCGGCGTGAGATGATGAACATCGTGAAGGTGGATGGGCGTGCGCGGGGTATCATAACGCGTAACCTGATTACGGGGGAGATGGAGCGCCATTCTGCGCATGCGGTGGTGCTGGCCACGGGGGGCTACGGCTCGGTGTACTACTATTCGACGCTGGCGCTGAACTCGAATGGCTCGGCGGCGTGGGCGGCGTACCGTAATGGGGCGTTCTTCGGCAACCCGTCGTTCATCCAGATTCACCCGACGGGCATCCCGATGCTGAATGAGTTCCAGAGCAAGCTGACGCTGATGTCGGAGTCGCTGCGTAATGATGGGCGGATATGGGTGCCGAAGGCGAAGGGTGATACCCGTAAGCCGAGCGAGATACCGGAGGAGGAGAGGGACTACTACCTGGAGCGGCGGTATCCGTCCTTTGGTAACCTGGTGTCGCGGGATGTGGCGTCGCGTGCGGCCAAGGAGCGCTGCGATGCGGGCTACGGCGTGGGGCCTGGTGGTCAGTCGGTGTACCTGGACTTTGCCTCGGCGAAGGAACGCCTCGGGGAGAAGGTGCTGACGGAGCGTTACGCCAACCTGTTCGAGATGTACGAGAAGATAGTGGGTGAGAATCCGCTTCATACGCCGATGCGTATCTACCCGACGGGGCACTATACGATGGGGGGGCTTTGGGTGGATTACAATCTGATGACGACGATTCCGGGGCTGTTCTCCATCGGCGAGAGCAACTTCTCTGACCAGGGGGCTAACCGTCTGGGCTCAGCCTCGTTGATGCAGACCTCGGGGGATGGCTACTTCATCCTGCCGTATACGATAGCTGACTACCTGAGCGACCAGATAGCGGTGCCGCGCTTCAGCACGGATACGCCGGAGTTCGAGGCGGCCGAGAAGGAGGCGCAGGCGAAGATTGACCGCCTGATGGGGGTTAAGGGGACGAAGAGCGCTTCGTCCTTCCATAAGCGCCTGGGCAAAATCATGTGGGATTACTGCGGTATATCTCGGAATGAGGAGGGGCTAAAGAAGGCGCTGGTGGAGCTGGATGCGCTGGAGGAGGAGTTCTGGCGCGATTTGCGCGTGCCGGGGACGGCGGACAGTCTGAATCAGGAGCTGGAGAAGGCTGGGCGTGTGGCTGACTACTTTGGCATTGGCAAGCTGATGTGCCACGATGCGCTGAGCCGCGGGGAGAGCTGCGGTGCGCACTTCCGGGAGGAGTCGCAGACGGAGACGGGCGAGGCGATGCGTATAGATGAGGAGTACTCGTACGTTTCGGCCTGGGAGTACAAGGGGGCGAAGGAGGCACCGGTGCTGCATAAGGAGGAGCTGACCTTCGAGTACATCAAGCTGGCGGTTCGGAGCTACAAGTAGCAATTTAAAGCAGGAGGATTAGTAATGGCGAATTGGAAGGGTATAGCTAAGCTGGCGAGCCGCTGGGTGGCGGTGGTTGCGACGGTTTTCCTGGCGAGCAGTACGCTCGAGGCGTGCAAGGGTGATAGGATAGACCTTGGTGAGCTGGGCGAATCCGGTGGCAAGAAGGAGAGGCGGCAGAGCGGGAAGAAGCAGGGGGCGGGTACATCGGAGTCGGATGATGTGGAGCCTGGCCATGTTGCTGAGAGCAACCAGGAGCTAGCTGAAGACCTGCTGAAGTGGCATAACATGGCTCGGACCGACCCGAAGGGCTTTGCTGATAAGTACCTGACGGGTTCTGGGGAGGCGGAGCGGGAGTGCTACGAGGAGTTCCAGAGTAAGGCCCCGATGGGGAAGCTAGAGCTGTCGTCGGCGTTCTGCTCCTATGCGCAGCAGTGGGCTGACAAGCGTAACCAGGAGGGGGGGATGAAGCACAATAAGCTCAATACGTCCATGGGTATTTTTGCAGAGAACATGGCCTTTGGCGGGGCGAAGAGCGGGAAGGCGATCACCTTGCGCTTGCTGAAAGATGCCGGGACTCCAAGCCGTGGGCATAGGAAGAATATCATGAACCCGAAGTACTCGAAGATGGGGGTGGGGTATGCTGCTGGCGGGTATGCCCCGCACTGGAGCGTGACGGTGCTCGACTACGGTAAGTAGTGCGTTGGGCGAAAGAAGGAGGGTTAGGCTAGATGGATATACGTAGGCTCTACTCGCAAGTGGCTCGCATTGGGTGGATGCTGTGGCTTGTTGCGGCAGCGGGTTTTCTGGGGGCGTGCTCCGGGGACAAGTACATCCAGAATGAGGGGGATGCTGGCATGGTGGAGGGGGCGGTAGCGTGGGAGGAGCTTAAGGATGATGTGGCCTTTAGCGAGAGCCTGCTCTTCTGGGTGAACCGGGTTAGGGATAATCCGGAGGGTTTTGCCGAGGAGCAGATTCGCCCCTTGGTGCATCGTTCTTCATCCATGGAGTCGCTGTTCTACGCCCTTCGGGATGAGAAGCGTAAGCTGAAGCCTTTGGAGCTGGATGAGCGTCTGTGCGCTCTAGCCGGGGAGTTCCTGCAGAAGAAACCTACTGGGGTGGAGCTGGGCATCCCGACGCTTGGCGAGGAGTACGATTTGAAGCCCGGGGAGTGCATCGTTACCGATTTGAAGTCGCCACGGGAGATAGTGATACGTCTCCTAGAGGATTTGGGGGCGAACCCTGCAATCCATAGAGAGATGGTTTTGGATATGAAGTACAATAGGCTGGGTGTGGCGCAGTCGGGCTGCCTACCCAGCGCGAGCGGAGCGCCGAAGGTGGTGCTATACTTTGCGAAAAGAAAAACTGAGGAGAAACAAGAAGGGGGCCAATAGATGAAATTCACGCTTAAGATATGGCGCCAGGCAGATGCCAAGGCGAAGGGGCGCTTCGAGAAATACGATTTGGACAATGTGGTGGGGGATATGTCCTTCCTGGAGATGATGGACTACCTGAATTCCGAGCTGCTGACCCGTGGGTTGGAGCCGGTTGCCTTCGACCATGACTGCCGGGAGGGGATATGCGGCTGCTGCTCGATGTACATCAATGGGCATCCGCATGGTCCGGAGAGCAAGACGACGACCTGCGAGCTACACATGCGCTCCTTTGCGGATGGGTCAACGATAACGGTGGAACCTTGGCGTTCTGGGGCGTTCCCGGTCATCAAGGACTTGATAGTAGACCGGAATGCCTTTGATAAGATCCAGCAGGCGGGGGGCTTCATCTCGACGGATGTTGGATCTGCGCTGGATGCCAATACGCTTTTGATACCGAAGGATGTGTCGGACGAGAGCATCGATAGCTCGGGGTGCATCGGTTGTGGTGCCTGCGTGGCTACGTGCAAGAACTCCTCGGCGATGCTGTTCGTGGCGGCGAAGGTTTCGCAGTATGCGTTGCTGCCGCAGGGGCGTCCGGAGGCGGCCAAGCGGGTTAAGCGTATGCTGGCCAAGATGGACGAGCTGGGTTTCGGGGGATGTACCAATACGCGTGCGTGCGAGGCTGAGTGCCCGAAGGGGATTTCGATAGCCAATATTGCCAGGCTGAACCGGGAGTATTTAGTGGCGAAGCTGCAGGACTAGGGAAAGCTGTTATAAGTATAGTTAAGGGGGGAGGTGCGCTATGCGCACCTCCCCCCTTTTCTGGCGATAAGCTGAATTATCTACCGCATACTGCAAGCTCTTGCTATCTAGTAGTGGATCTTTCGCCGTAGTGTCTTATACTCTACGCTAGGCAGGTATATACCAGAACCCATTCATCACCTCGAATAGGGTATTGACCGCAATAGCACCAAAAAAGCCTATTCTATCAGTTTAATTTGTTAGCTTGCAAATATATTCTAAACGCTCGAAGACATGGCAAAGCACCGTATACTACTTGCAATAATACTAGGAGTTGGCTTTTACCTGATACCAATAGCCTGTGACAAGAACACGAAGGGAGAAGGCTCTGAAAGTGCACAGGGGAGCAATTCGGAGGCTTTAAATAGTCCTTCAGTAGAGTCCTTTATCCCTGTAGTTTTTGTAAATGAGAATGGTCCTATAAGGCATGATGCTCTCAATATCATAGCATATCGGAAGGAGGGGGATAGCTTTGTCGCCTATGAAAACCCCGACAGAAATTCGCATTACATCTTTAGGGCGAGTAGGGTAGATGACTATTCATATATACTCTACTTCCCCGTAAAGCAGGCTCAGCCTGGGGATATCCCGAACTCTAGCCTCTACATAGCAATAGATGGCGGCATTAAGAACCGGCTGACCGTGCGGTACGATAAGGAGGCATTGCCATCCATCATCGTTAAAGAGCTTGCTGTGAATGAAGGCGATGTAATTACTGATTTTACGAGTGCAATACCATTTATAATATCGAAAGGAGGAAAAATAGAACTAGCTAAACAACTAAAAGACTAATGCAATGAAAAGATATATCGTTTTAGCAACCCTCGCTCTATCGTTCTTTGTGCTATCATGCGAGAAGGAGAACGATAATATCCACACAGTAGACCCAGGAATTAGGAAGAGTTCAGTTGTAGCGGAAGGGGTTTCACGCCAGATATCCTCCGAAGAGGCAGAGCTGCTAGCGCAGGTATACTATGATGCTGTTCAGAAGGGTGGCATTCCTGGTAGTCGTGCTAGCGTACCGCTCATGCCCCTCCCGTCAAAGCCCTCTACAGTTTCTTCCGTAGTTCCGCTATCTAAAGGGAGCGTTCCCCTCCTATACATCGTAAACTTCGGCAGTTCAGACGGGTATATGGTGCTACCCGCTGATAGGGCCGCTGGATTGAGGATGTACGCTTTTGCGGAGCGTGGCCACATTTCGAGCCAAGATGACTTGACAGAGGGGCATCCCTTTGCTATCTGGCTTAATGAGGAGCTTGACCGCATTGAGGGAGAGATGAGCCAAGAGAAGGAAATTCCTCAGGATATTATAGAGTTCTGGGATGCGCTAAACAAGGCTTCCACCACAGACTATAGCGTTAGCATTGAGCTTGTCGGTGAGGATGATTCGGATGGGGCAGATGATAGCAATCTGCCCAACGATGCAGATCCTGATGCTAGGACACGGGCTGTACGCGGAGCACACCATAAAGGTTCGTGGGGACTCCGTACGGTAGGTGTCTACGAGTTCATAAGACAATCGGCCTGGGGTCAAGGTGCAGGTTACAATGTTGATGCCAAGATTAAGCACGCTAGGGCAGGGTGCTCAGCCATTGCGATAGGGGTATACTGTACAACCCTACGTACGCCTTCCCTCTTTGATTATGATATGATGCCTTTCTACCTAGCTAAAACGCAGATATCAACCCCGCTATCGCGCATGCTGCGGACTATAGCTGATAGGATACCGAATTACTCTTGGGGCATACAGGGCAGTTCGGCAACATTGCCTAATATCAGAACTGGGTTACGGAATCTGGGCTTTGAGCGGGCGGACTATGCTAGCTACACCTTCGATAGGGCCTACTCCCAAATACGATACGATTACCCGGTTCTTCTTACTGGTTTCAGCTCGGACAGTGGCCATATCTGGATAGCAGACGGCTACTGGGAGCAGCGTTGGCGGGTTAGAATAAAATTCCTCTGGTGGACTCTAAAAAGCTGGACCGAATATTCTGACATGATATACATGAATTTCGGCTGGTACGGATTTCTCGATGGGTGGATAAACCAGGGTGTCTGGGGTGATTACAACCTCAGCCGAAAGATATTCTACAATATGGAATCCTACTAGGGAAATAAAGTATACCTTCGCGGAGGGGTGTGGGAGACCGCATCCCTCTTTTTTGTCTTATGCCACCACAGGGGGCAAATCGCAAGGGATAATGAGATTAGGTGCTTACCGTCCGCAGATAGTCGACTCCCTCCGGGGCTACGGCTGGTCGGCCTTCGCCAAGGATGCGATGGCGGGTACTATCGTTGGTATCGTGGCCCTGCCGCTGGCCATCGCCTTCGGTATAGCTAGCGGGGTGTCGCCTGAGGTTGGTATATTTACGGCTATACTGGGCGGTCTGATAGTCTCTGGGTTGGGCGGGACAAATGTCCAGATTGGTGGCCCTACGGGGGCGTTCATCGTCATCGTGTACGGCATAATCCAGGAGTTCGGCCTGTCGGGCTTGATTGTAGCCACGATGATGGCCGGGGTTATCCTCTTGCTGATGGCTGGGCTACGCCTTGGGACGCTCATCAAGTTCATTCCGTACCCCATAGTGGTTGGCTTCACGGCAGGGATTGCGGTCACTATCTTCTCCACGCAGATGAACGACTTGCTCGGGCTTGGTCTTAGCGATATACCCGGGAGCTTCTTTGGCAAGTGGACGCTCTACGTGCAGAGCCTGGGGGCTACGAGCTGGTTAGCCCTGCTATTCGGTATTTTGAGCATCCTGCTGATAGTGCTTAGCCCGAGGGTTTCGGAGCGGGTGCCTGGCTCGCTTGTGGCGATAGTGGTCCTGACTGTTGCGGCCTATCTACTTAAGCAGGTGGGCGATGTTAGCGGCCTGGAGTGCATAGGGGATAGGTATCAGATATCGAGGCAGCTGCCTAGGCCCGTGCTTCCGAGGTTGAGCTTTGAGACGCTCCAGTCGCTGGTGTCGCCGGCCTTTACGATAGCGCTTCTGGGGGCGATAGAGTCCCTGCTCTCTGCGTCTGTGGCCGATGGGGTTACTGGGGATAGGCATAGGGCTAACACGGAGCTGGTGGCCCAGGGGGTGGCCAATATCGTCGTGCCGCTGTTCGGGGGTATCCCCGTGACGGGGGCCATCGCCCGTACCATGACTAATATCAACAACGGGGGGCGGACACCGGTGGCAGGGATAGTCCATGCGGTGGTTCTACTCCTGCTGCTGCTCTTCCTTGCCCCCCTGATGGACTTCATCCCCATGGCCGTGCTGGCCGGGGTGCTTATCATCGTGTCGTACAACATGAGCGGCTGGCGTTCCGTTCTTG
>PDWI01006547.1_pt1 | contig 14558 bp, 17 predicted proteins | sample 1430891 | NCBI WGS metagenome assembly PDWI01 (sample SAMN01162508, study PRJNA174530) | Oral metagenome, whole genome shotgun sequencing project. | biome: Marine environment; feature: Marine mammal; material: Swab sample of the gingival sulcus; isolation source: swab sample of gingival sulcus... | reverse complement strand
CGCAATCCCCTCAAGGGATCTATAAAATGCCATATTTCCTACGAATTATATGGTGCCCCCACACGGACTCGAACCGCGGACCTACTGATTACAAATCAGCTACCAAGATTTATTCAACAAGTCCAGCTTGGTGCGGTTAAATAATAAAAACAAAGTCTTATCACCTTTTTCAAACGATAATCAGTTGGTTGATTATCCATGTTGATCCGTCTAAGTGTTGCGCAACGTTTGAAAATACGTTTGAAAAAGAGACGGAGATTGCCCATGACGACCGCCATCAACCTCGACAGTGTGCCCAAGGTTCGCAACGCCGCGAAGAACAAACCAGACAAGGGCACGATTTGGTACTCGCATGACGGCGACAAATACCCGTGCCTCTACCTCGGTGTCGGCAAGCGCGCGGCGTCATGGTATTTCAAAGGACGTTTAAACGGGCGATCCCAGCAAAAGGCGCTCAAGGCAACCTTCCCCGAGACGACCGCCGCACAGGCATTCGAGAAGATTGCAACTCTGACAGAGTATCACACAGGCGTAGCATCCTCAGACATCCGCACGGTGCGGGACGCTTGGGAGCATCACTGCACCACGCGACAGTCGGAAGGCAAAATGTCGGACAGGCACAGAAAAGACATGACGACGAAGCTCGACCGATGGGTGCCCGAGATCATGGACGCATCGCCAACGGACGTTTCAACGATCATGATCCAAAGCGCGGTCAACGCCATCGACACGGGGCGTGGGGACAATTCTGCCGCCACCAAGCGCCATGTTCGGGTGGCTTTGTCGTCAGCCTTCAAACGCCTTCCCGGCAAGAACCCGGTTGAGAACGTGACCGTCCCCGACGCGAATGAACAACCCCCGATTTGGTATGACCTATGCGACGACAACCGCGATCTCGAGCGAGAAGACCTTTCGACCGTTTGGGGCGCGATATGGGAGAAACGACAGCAGAATGTGATTATGGGAACGGCTTGGGTGGTCATGTTCTTCACAGGCATCCGCTCCGAAAACGTCTGCTCGCTGCGTTGGGAGCGCGACGGCAAACACGGCTTCGTCGACCTGCAACGCCGTGAGCTTGTGTTTCCCAAACTGAAATCAGGCATCCGCAACCATGTCATTCCGATAGGATCAAGTGTTGCCGAAGCATTGCAGGCAATACGCCTGACGGACAGCGATTGGGTTTTTCCCGCTTCATCAGCAACAGGATACGTTGGGGGCGGGCATGGCCTTGATACCCTCAAAGCCAAGATCGACGAAAAGCGTGTCCCTGTCATTCGCGCGAAAGACACGCGGAAGTTTTTCCAAGAGGCGTGCAACGAGGCGCTGTTGGGTGATCACATCATGCACTACCTACGTGGAGACAAGTCTTCCTCGGGTGACGGAAAAATGCTCTCGAAGTACACGACACGGGTTGGGAAGAGCGCGCCCGACATGATCGAAACGGTATTCTTCGAACGCATTAAGGTAGAACCTGCTTTCGACATTGAATGAAAATTTGCCCTACACTACATTGGAGTTGCACTAAATGCTCGCCGTGAGGCGCGCGCCATGATGGCAGTGCACAGCATATCCAAGTACGCGGCGACGCGATGCGGCTTGGTTTTATGAGGCTCGTTCCGTCGCACAGCAACAGAGAGCGTCTGTCTGATTAAGGGCAAGACGAAAGGATCTGTTGATATGGATTCCGCCGACCAATTGCGCACGCTCGAAAAGCGCATTGTATATCTCGAACAAAAAGTCGAACTCCCCAAACTCATGACACCGAAACAGGTGTGCGACTTCGTTGGTGTTTCGGAATCGAAATTCTACGAATGGAAACGTGACGGCGATGTGCCGCCTGCAATCTATTGGAGCGAGCGCACAGTGCGCTATGACCGCGACGATGTGATTGCTTGGGCACAAGAGCACAAAGTAGGAGGGGCAGGATAAGGCCTGCCCCTCACTGATCGCGTATCGGGTATGGACAGCGTTGTGCGCTATAACTCGTTTATAGACGGCGACGCGACGATACGCGACCAGTGAAGCGGGTCCATCCTGAAAATGGTATGGACGATATTCAGAAGCTAAAACAGATCACCGAATTGAGCGGTGGTTACTCAAAACTCAAATGGGTCGATGGGAAAAAGGCCTATTACCCGGCGCGCGATGAAGGCACGCCACGCCCAATTACCGACGACGTGATCCGTGCGCACCTCGACGGCTCACAGCCCATCGGGATCAACATGAACATCGGAGACGGCAAGTCGCACTTCGCTGTCTTTGATTTCGACGACCACGACGGCAACGTTCCGCCTCAAGTGATGCGCACCCGCGTTGGTTTCGTCGCGGGCGTCCTGCATCGCCACGGCACACCTCACTTCGTCGTGCGGTCGGGCGGTGGTCGCGGCTACCACATTTGGATCGTCTTCGAACGTGCCTCCCGAGCCGACTATGTGCGAAAGCGGATGCGCGACATCCTGAACGAGGCGAACACCGCACTCGCGCAGTCGCCTTGGGATCACGAGAAATTCGTGCCCGACGATGGCAAGGGCAAAGGCATGTTCCATTCGACGGACACGATCCATGCCCGCTCGCCGCGCCCAGATCAGCCCGACAGCTACAAGGTCGAACACTATGTGGAGCTGCTGCCCAAAGATGGCGAGTGGCCCGTTATCGCCCTGCCGCTTGCCCTTGAGAGCGTCGCCATGACACCGACCGGATGGTCGGACGTGGGATACATCGAGTTCGAAGAAGGTGGCGATCTCGTCGTGCAGAAGGCCAAGCCGTCACGCACCGGCCCGAAGGCAGGTCAGACGAGAAAAGAGATCGACGTTGACGCGGCGGTCGCGGCCTTCGCCAAGGCACGTCCCGGTGGCGACTATCATCAGTGGGTGTCTGCGGGGTTCAATATCCTCGCCGCGTTCGGGCAGGAAGGTGTCGCGCAGTTCATCGCCTATTCGCAGGCGACGGACGGTTTTGAAAGCGACAATGATGCCCGCGAGAAGTGGAACGACCTCTCGAAGCGCAAGCCCACCTGCAAGGCGGCGACGTTCTGGGCATATGCCCGTGCAGGCGGCTACCAAGGCGGATTGCCCGACGATGTGAAACTCAACGGCTCGGACGTTGGGCGCGAAATACTGACTGACGTGATCGAAAACGTCGATCTGTTCCGCGACAAGGACGGCACGGCATATGGGGGTATCTCGCCGCGTCGTGCTGTGCCCATCGACTCCGTGGTGTTTGCCGACTGGCTGCGACGCAAGGCGTATGAGGCAGGCCAGGTGGTGTCTGCCGAAACCGTCTCGTCCGTTCAATCGCTCGCCCGTGCCCATGCCTCGGACGTGCGCGAGGTGCATCTGCGCGTCGCCCGCCTCGACGAGACTGTCTATGTCGATCTCTGCGACGTGGAGGACAACGTGGCAAAAATCACGAGCGAAGGGGCATCCCTTGTCGGTGACGATGAATGGTGCCCGACGTTCCGCAGATCGAAGCAGATGCCTCTCTCCGCTGATCTGACGGGAACAATTGACGACGTGCGATCCATGATCAACCTCGACGATGATCAGTTCGTTCTCTTCATGGCCTGCGCCGTGAAGATGTATTTCCCCGATAGCCCGTCGCCCATCGTCAACCTGATTGGTGAATATGGCTCGGGCAAAACGTCGGCCACCATCGTCATGCGCACCCTGATTGACCCTGTGCCCGCGATGGTCGCCTATGGCGAGACGAGCAAGCCCGACGACCTGCTCATCCGCTGTTGGCACAACGGCGTGCTGACCCTTGAGAACATGTCTAACCTGACCAAGATTTCCGACCTGCTGTGCGGTGTCTGCACGGGGATGGGGTTCGAGGTTCGGCAGTTGTTCTCGAACGGCGATCTCTTCACGCTGTGGGTGCGTCGCCCGGTGATCGTCAATGGGATCGACCCGACCAAATACGCGTCTGACCTGATCTCGCGCATGATCGAGATCGAGTTGCAGCGGCCAGAAAAGCGCATCCGCGAGACACAGTTCGAACGGGACTTAGTCGAAAAGGCTCCGCTCATGGTCGGCGCAATGTTCAACCTCGTGCGGGATGTGCTGCGCACACTGCCCGAGATTGACAATGTTCCTGACGACCTGCGCATGGCTGAGTTTGCGACCGTTGGAGAGGCTGTCGCGCGCCTGATGCGCAAGGAACCCGGGTGGTTCGTTGACCGCATGATGGACATGCAGGAGGAGGCGCAGGACGAGGCAGCGGACGACTCCGCCACCATGCAGGCGCTTTCAGAGGTCTGCCAAGGCATCGCCCGTGGACGGTTTTGGGGGTCGCCTCAGGAATTGCTGACGCAGATGCAGTTGGCAGCGGAGGGCAACTCAGGCATCCGCGTGTCCGGCCTGCCAATGACCGCATCCACACTGTCACGGGAGCTTGGTTCATTGAAAGGCGTGCTGCGCCGTCGCGGGTGGGAGATTGAGAAAAAGTCGCGCAAGTGGCTGATCGTCCCGCCGAAGGACGTATCGGCTGAGGAGTTGGAGCGAATGATGGCTGACCACTGATTTCGGTGAGCAGACCAACAAACGGCGGGCGGTGTCTTCGGGCATCGCCCCTTTTTGTGCAGGGTATGCAGGAAATACAATGGGGCGCATTATAGCGAAACTATTAATTGGTTAGTTGGTGACGATAGACCAACCAACCAACCAATTTTCCTTACGCCTGTAGGGGGGTGAAATAGCGTCATTGCCTGCACGGTCATGGGGCGTACCAAAGAATTCGTCGGCCTACCTCCTCCCGCTATCTCCACATGCTTGTTGTGAGCAAGTCGCAACTACGGCCTGAAACCCCGACCTACTGACAATCAATCATCCACCGAGGCGGACAAATGCACTGTTTCGCCAAGCGGTTGCTTGCTTTGTCATATGCTTTTCAAACGCGCTATCAAACGGCCTGCGGAAAAGACCTCAAAACCCGTCACCAAGGCTGACATATATTCGGCACCCCCGCGAATTGCGCCACCCAATTCTACCGCCTCTCCACCTCATTCCTCGGAACAACGCCCTGACAGCGGGTGATACGCATTTCGTGCTGGGTCTGCACGCATCGGGAATGACCTAGCAACGGCTCTCCTATCTGCCGCGATGAACCCGGTGCGCGCTTCAAAACAAAGGACATGACAATGACCATTACCGCGACCATCGACGAGCATGAAGCCGTCACCCTCACCTACACTCGTATGAATACCACGTCGAACCTCGGCGTGCCTGACGCTGCCGCGTTCGCGGACGACCTCAAATCGACGCTCGAACCCGAACAGGGCAACATCTACCGCGACACCTACAACGTGCTGGTGCAGCCCGAAGGCGTGACCGTCGAAGTTCACCCCCATTCGTTCCCGATCCCGTGGCAGCACATCGCCTCCGTGGTCGATCAGCTGCATGATCAAAGGTGAGTTCTATTTCAATCGTCGAAGTAAATTGGTGCCCCGAAGCAATCTCAGTTCCTGATCACCGATGCGCAAGCCTCCGAAGTGCTCCTTCGTAGATTCCCAATAAAACGTTCATATCATCAACGTCTTTGAAGAAAGATTGAGAGTCGACGCCGTGTTCAGGTGTCAAATTTAGCACTTGCCGAACATGCTTAAGTCGCCCTTTCCCGACCTGTTTATTCCATCCGGGGAAGCCCAACACACATGCCCTGCGAATCTCTTTCGTTGTTTTCTTCTTTTTCCTAAAAAGTCCCCCTTCCGTCACCACAACGTCTTCCCAATGCATAACGTCAATTTGGTTATTATGTGGGTTCTCCATCCAAGCATCGTATCTCTGCAAAATCTTATCTAGCTCCCGATAGGTAACAATATACTGCTGCTTGTCGATTTTTCTCGTGTTTTGACGAAGGTAGTAGGAAAGAAACCTGACCTCGGGATCGTCGCTCTTCTTCTTGAGATCACGAAACCTAGAAAATTTTTTTAATCCGTTGTTCGCGACGCGAACTGTCAAATTCTCCAACTCTTTCTCGGAAACCATAATAACATATCCACTTTGGAACAGGTAATGGATGGTGCTTAGGTAGGCCGTCCGTTTGTTAGCGTCATGAAACGGGTGGTTCATTATCATCCCAAATAGAAGTGTGGCCGCCTTGTCATGAGGTGAAGTCCACTTCAAGGTGGATCCAAAGCCGACATGTTGCCTGCTCAAAGCTGACAAAAGCAGCCCGACATCTTTCGGTCCAACACCGCCAATCCCTTCACCTTCTTTAGAAAAGTAATCAGCTATACAAAAATGTGCACGCAAAACTTCCTTTGCAGACAAATCGCCGGATGAAAGATTGGCCTCAAAAGAAGCAACCTCCTCTACGGCCTTGTCGTAAAGGTATGAGAGTTCGGTGCTTAAATGGTCTTTGAAATTCACAAAATAATGACCTTCAGTTTCGGAGCTTGAACGTCACAAGTACTTCGTTTTTGCAGTACCTTCAATGCGACTTCAACCTACGTCACTACTATCGGTCGCAAGCGTTGGCTTCAACTTAAATGTCCCACATTCTACCTTTTTCTCCGGTCGGGGCAGCGAGGGCCGCTTGATACATTGCCTGTGACGGATCGGTGGTCTCGTCATGTCCAATCAGAGAAACGGACATGGGCCTCCGCCTGTGCCCGTTTTTGGTTGTGACATGAAAGGACACCGCAATGGCCGACGATACATCCGCCGCACTCAAGGCCCTCATTCAGCAGGTTTCGACGCTCACAGAAACCGTGGGTGCGCAGCAGAAGAAACTCGACGGGCTGCACGGCTTCAACGCCCGCGTCTTGGACGAGAAAAAAGACCTGCAACGCCGCCTCGAACAGCAGAGCGAGACGGACAAGCAGTTGGCCGACATGGGCTATGAGCGTGCCGCTGACGGTAATTACTATCCCAAAGGAACGAAGCCCGCCCACACACTGACACGGGCCGAGGCGCGCGATCCTGCGAAGTATCGCGCGGCCAAGGAGGCGGCGGCGAAGATCGGTGCGACGCTGGAAATCGTCGATCCCGACAAGGCCGAAGACAGCCATCGTCGCGGGCGTGGCGACGTTGCCACCACCAACACCACGGTCATCAAGGACGAGGATGCGCGCCGCGTCTATGTGCGCCGTGACGTGCTGGGATCGTCCGACTTCCGAGCGCAATATCGCAAACTTCGTGAGGATGGCTTCACGCCAGAGTCATGGGACCAGCCCGACGACCTTCCGCAGCACATGCAGACGAAACTCGCGTTGATGGAGAAAGCCAATGACGCCTGAGGATCGTGCAACCTTGGAATGGGCTTATCGCGTCGTGCTTGGCTTTTCTGCCGAAGACGAAGTGATCGTGCTGCGCGACTTGACCGTGGTCACACAGCACGACCATGCCCAACTCAACCCGTCAGACAGTGCGCAGGACGCGCTGATCGTTGCCTTGGCACAGGTGATGAAGCTCCGTCTGACTGGCGTTCAGGCTGGCAAGCTGCGCTGCGATCTCGTCGCGGCGGGCATGAGGGAAGAGGCGGCAAATCGCGTCCATGATCATTTGCAAGATGTCTCCGTTGGGGAATGGAACCGCCTGAAAGAGCGGATCAATTGGTATCGCGACGATACGTGCTTGCCCATCACCGTCTCAACCGCGCGCTCGGGAGTATCCTGATATGGCTGGGAACAAAGGCAGCGGACGCCCAAGCACGATCAACACGCACCCCGAGAAGAAGACGATCATCAAGCAGATCGTCCTCGGGGAACACGGTCTGCCCGGTGGCATGTCCAAGGCGCAGGTGGCGAAACGAGTCGGGATGCACCCGGATTCCGTTTCGCGCTACCGCCAGCAGCATATCACCGAAGAGATGGAGCGCGCGATCTTGGCTGAGGCGCGCATCGAACCCGTGGACGAGGCGACCCGCGTTCTAAACGACGAACGGATGGACGTTGCGCGGACCTATGAAAGCCTCGCGCGGCGGGTCGAAAAGCTAATCACCAAGGCCGAGGAAACCGAGGATGACGGGTTCGCACTCGCCGCTATGGAAGGCCTGCGCAAGGTCTTGCGCGACATAGCTCCAGATGCACGGCAAGATGGCTACCAACCTTTCGGTCTCGGTGACGCTCGCGGAATCGCCTGAATGGGTGACGATGAAAAGCATCCTCCGCGCTGTCTGCGACGAGGTGCCCGAGGCGCAGCCTGTGCTTCTCAAGCACATGCGCCACCACGTCCTGTCGGTCACGAAAGAGGAGCAGGTGCTATGACCCACCGAGATTTCGAAGGCTGGGAGGAATACAGCCGCCGCCTTGCCGCTGCCAAGGACGCCGGATCGCCCGATTGGGCGCGCCTGCCGCAAAGCCGCGATGTGATGCTTGCGGAGGGCGGCAAACTCTATTTCACGGGCATTCCCTGCAAGAACGGGCATGTCTCGCCGCGCGACGGTAACCGCAACTGCACGCAATGCAGCGTCGCCAATATGCGCGCCTACTACGAGCGACAGAAGAATGCCGTTTGATGCCCTCCATGACTGGTGCGTGGGCCTCGAACGTGACCTCGATCCCGTCGCGCGCCTAAGCCATTGGATCGGTCACGCGCCTGATCCGTGGCAGGTTGAGGCGTTCACCACGCAGGCGTCGGAAATCGCCCTGCGCGTGGGCCGTCAGGCGGGCAAAACCTCGGTGCTGGCCGCGCGTGCCGTGGAGGAACTTCACGTTCCCGACAGCCTGACCATCTGCGTTGCTCCCGCCGAACGGCAAGCCAAGATCATCGCGCGCGAAATCGGGCAGCAACTCCGCCGCACGGATTTGGTCATCACGCGATCCACGCTAACCGAACTCGAAATGTCGAACGGGGCGCGTGTCGTCGCGTTGCCGTCCACGTCGGACACGATCCGAGGCTATCCGTCGGTGTCGCTGCTGATCATCGACGAGTGCGCCTTCCTGCAAGGCGAGAACGGCGGTGAAGACCTGATCTCGGGCGTCCTGCCGATGCTGACGAAAGACGGGCAGGTATTTTTTAGCAGCACGCCCGCAGGCAAGAACAACTACTTCGCGCGGCTGTTCCTCGACGCGAAACCCGGCGACGGCATCCACCGCATTGTCGTGCGCGGCACGGACATTCCGAGGCTGGCCGAAAAGGTCGAACGGATGCGCCGCACGCTGTCTGCGACGAAATTCCGCCAAGAAATCGAAGTCGAAATGCTGGCCGATGGTCAGGCGTATTTCGACCTTTCCATCATCGAACAAGCGACAAGCACAACGGAGGTTGCGATATGTCCGAAGCTCTGAACTACGAACCCGAATTGAACCTCGTCTACCTGCCTGACGGCGAGGTGGTGAACGAGACCAACCAAGACCCCGCAATCCCGCGCATCTCGGGCTACCAACGCTATTGGGTGGCCGCTGACCTCGGGCAGGCAAATGACTTCTCGGCGGTCGTCGTGATCAAGGATCAGGCGTTGCCCATAGTGGACGACAGCAAGATCATCGTCGGCCCGCGCGAGCGAACGCTGGTCTACGCCGACCGCTTCCGTGGCGTGTCCTACGTGGACGTTGTCGATCACCTCGTCCGCCTGCGCAACGCGCCGCCGTTCGGCGGCAAGTCAGAGCTTGCCATCGACGGCACGTCCATCGGGCGCGTCGTCTCGGACATGCTGTGGGATCAAGGTGTCGATCACAAGGCGGTGCAGATGACGGGCGGGCAGGACTGGTCGAAGAAGGGGTCACGGTATGTGAACGCGGGCAAGACCTTCATGATCGAAAACCTCGCCGTGCTGTTCGCGTCGGGCGATCTCAAGTTCGCGCCCGACTTGCCCCTGCGCGACGAGATTGAGGCCGACCTGTCTTCCTTTGCAACGACGACAACGGCGGCGGGCAATCAGATCATCAGCCAAAGCCGTAGTGTGGGTGGGCACGGCGACTTGGGCATCGCGCTGATCCTCGGCGGGTTCGCCTCGCAATACCTGCAAGCGGGCCTCGCCGTGCAGCAGACCCTTCGCGGGTGGTGGTGAGAAGCGTGGCGCTGCCGGGCGGGAAGGCCGCGCCCCCTTCAATTGCGCCGCAAAACGTCTTTTCCCGCGTCTATACCTTGCTCTGAGGGGCTCGTGCTTCATCTTCACCGATACGATCCACGTGTCCGTGGCAACCCGAGCAAAACTGCTTCGGACAACGAACGGGTAGGTTCTGGCTATTTCCCTGCGTAGGTCAACTGATCACCATCGGTGCCCGCAAAAACTTCACCGGCTTTGAACCAGCGGCGGGTTCGGACGTGCGACTTGATGTAAATTCGCCGGAATGGTTCAATGCTGCTGCGGTAGGGCACGCCGTCATTTCCGGCCATCGCATTTAGCAAATCGGAAACGACCTGAGCAGTTACCTTGCCAAGCCGAACGGGAACCGCGTTTCCGATTTGCTTGTATTTCTCAGACGTCTTGCCGCAGAAAACCCATTCATCGGGGAATTCTTGGATACGTGCATATTCTTTGACAGAAAGGGTCCGAACGTGATCAGGGTGACACAGCGAGGTGCTCGCATGGTTTGGCATTGTGACAAGGGTCGGGCAAGGAAAGTCCCAACTCAGACGCCGCCACCAGCCAGAACGTCCACCTTTCGCGAACCAAGCTCGCCCCATCGACTCTTGCTGCACCTCGACCGGAAGCGATCGCCAATTCCCTCCCTCAGGAACGAGCGAAAGAAACCCCTTTTTCCTTGGGCTAAAGTCCATCAGTTCGTGATCGTTTTCTCGGAGATCGCCTATAGCATCCCGCAGGGTTGCCCACGGGGTGAGGTCGCCATCATCGTGGCTGAAAAGATCACGCTGCTCGTCACTTGTACTAACGCCGTGGGTCGGTTGTGGAAACTCGACCTCGACCCCAAACGAGTTACCGACGAAGATGACGCGTTCCCGGATTTGAGGCGCGCCATAGTTAGCGGAATTGACCTCAAAGGCGTCCACTCGATATTGGCCATCTGTCTGATCCCTCAGATCATCGACAAACTTTGCAATCACTGATCCGGGAATTTCTTCGTCGGTGAGTTCTAGACCGCCTTTTTCAGGCCGCTCGGCAATAGGGCGGTGTTTGAGTGCGGCGGACATTAACCCTCGCACATTTTCCATCACAAATGCCTTGGGACGGAGAGCAACCACAAATTCGAGATACCGCCAAAGAAGCGTGCCTCTTCGATCCTGAACCGATTGCCGCCGTCCTGCTGTGCTGAATGACTGACAAGGTGGACCGCCAACGAGGAGATCAAGTTCACCGGGTTTGACGCCGATTTCATCCATCAACTCTTGCGGAGAGAGTTCGAACAGATCGCGGCAGAACACCTTCGGGTTGCCCTCGAAGTGACCTTGCTTCGCGTTCGTTCGAATGGTTTCGCAAGCCGCCTCGTCAACTTCGACACAAGCGAGGATTTCGAAGTCGCCTTGAAGTTCGAATCCAAGGTCCAGCCCAAGTGCGCCTGAGAACAGAGAAACAACCGACTTTTTTCTGGACTCTGGCAAGGGGTTGTGTCTCCTAGGGGGGCATCATACTAGAATTATGGGTTTACGGTTTTGGCGCGCGCAACGCAACGATACAATTTTTCGACATACGCGGTTCCGGTGACGCTTTCGTTCGCCGAAGTGCAGAATTTCCTCAACGAAGCGACTTCGCCGCAACACGCGGACAAATTTCAACAGATAGCCCAACTGAGTGCCGCGCTCGAGACCAGGATGCGCCAGATCAATGCTCGGTCACCTGCCATCGACGGCAAGTCGACAAACCCGTTTGTGCTCGCCGCCTACGCAGAACTGTTTGACGTGCAGCAGCTCAAGCAAGTTGACGATATTGTTGCCGCTGCGAAGGTCTTCTCGAGTATCGAGACAGCAGCGGGACGAGTGGTCGAAGACGTTATTCCTCCCTTCTATGGGTGGCAGCAGGTAGATTCGCCCGGTCACACCGTCTTGTCCGAGATCGACAGCGCGCGGGTGGTGGGTGACACCGTTGAGTTGGTTGCCCTGAAAAGCGGACCAATGTGCATCAACGACTCCATGGTTTCTCAGATCGCCAACGCGGTTTCGAACAACTGGGTCGATTGGAGCAACCATTGGGGAGTGGACAAAGTTCGATACATCGTCGGCATGAACTACTCGACAGCCAAGAACAGCAACAAAAAGGACTGGCACATTGTCCGCCTTGCCGAAGAACGTGTTGCTGGGCAGGGGGGGAACGTTTCCAGTAGCTGCACGACGCCTGACGGGAAGCGCCCTATCGCAAGTTCGTTTTTCCAAGCGGAACAAGGTGGCAAGGAATTGCGCGTCGAGACGCTACAGGGGCGAGACCTCTGGGCGCACATTGGCGATTCTGATGATGCGTTTTTGCAGGTTTGTTGGGCCATGGCGAAGTGTCTGGATGCAGTGGCTGTTCCTCCCGGCGGGAACTACTCGACCGGAGAGATGCGGGAGATCGTTGACTTCGCTTCACGCTTGAATGTCGCAGACGTGAATGATGCTGAGAAGCAATGGCTGGTTTTATTCGCGCGCCATTTCGTTGACGCTCTGGAAGCCGGGGCCGCCGGACGTGGACTGCTAATCTGATCCTCACCGCGATCCAAGATACTGAATTGCGGCATCGCTCTTGCCGCTGCCAGAGATAGCAGCCGCGACGCGCCTCAGATTGCGCTGAGTCACCGTAGCACGAAACCTCGCGTCCACGGGGCGGTCAGGAAAATCCGCCGATTGGCGATAGATGTGATAGAAACGCGTCTCATCCTTGAGCCACATCTTCGAAAGTAGAGGCTTAAGTGAGTGGTAGAACTGGACTGTTTCACTTGGCTGATCTGGATGATTTGAGAACAGTTTCCAAAGGTCGGCTTCTTCAAGAATGCCATCCTCAGTGTCCCATTCGATATTGTTCATGGCGATGCCCTAGGATTGGCGGGCACGGCCATCAGCCGCAGCGGACGCGCACGATCTAAGAAATCGGCCCGATAGGTTTCAAATGCTGTCTTAACGCGCTCAATCACACGAGCAGCAATCTCATCGGTGGAGGGGCGCGCTGAGGCAGCAACGATGCGCCGCCGCTTGATCGTTACATAGACAAATTCATCGTCCGCCTTTGAACAGGCGATCTCCCAATCATCGCCAAGATGGCCCGTTAGGTCGTCATTTGCGTTCTTGATCTCAGCGGCCTTCGTCGGCGCGTCAGCCTCGTTGTAGGAGCGCCTCTCATTTGCGATCAGTTCGCGGCAGGCGGGCAGCAATATGTCCTCAACTTCTCCGGTTTCCTCGAAATGCTGCACCGCTATTTCAACTTTTTCTTTGTGGGCTTTCAGCCGTGCAATTTTCGCTCGGATCAGACTGAGGCGTTCCAACGCCTTCCGCTCTTTTTCTTCCTCGTCACGAAGTTCTTGCACTGCCTCATGTACCGCCACCCTGAATGGATCATCGAAGGCAGTATTGTGTTCACCAGCCAGAAGACGCTCTAACTGCCCGCTGTCGTCGGGGTGATATAGAAATCCGTCGCGCAACTCAGTCATGCCACTTCCTCAAAGTTAGGAAGGTCACCACCGAGGGTCCGTTCGATCAGCATTCCCCGCCCGTGCTCATGACGGAAGCAGACAGGGCTGCTAGAAAAGCTAACTTCATGCGCAACTTTGATCATCGCGAGGAACGCTTTCCGGTCGAAGCGCATCAAGCGTTCAGCGTTGTTCTCGAAGGGCGTAGTTGTTTGCGATGTCCACGTGTCTTTAGCGCTGCTCGCGCGAGATACGATGGCTTCACCATTCAGAAAGATGTCTTTGTCCGGCCAAAAGTCTTTTTTGGCCGCGCCGCCCCGGTGCATTCGTAAGATTTCTCTACGCATCTCGTCGGTGAGTTCGCACCGGTCATTGAAATGCAAGAACCGCTCGAAGGCGTCGTTTACGGCCAGTTCGTGGGCCTCTGACGATGGATAGATTGGTCGGTGGTTCATGAAACCGCCAGAACCATTGATGTAGAATTCTTGCCCGTCACTCCATTTGAAATAGAGCCTTTCGAACTCGTAGACGACCTCGCTTGGTGGTGTTTCGAATGCTTCAAGGACTCGGATAGCATGTGATCCAAAGCCCACATGGGGAAGGTCCGTTTTGCCTATCTCGTAGTCGATAACCAAGTTGTTCGTGATGACATAGAGCTTGCCGCCCAGCGCATGGACCCAGTTCTCGACCAAATCACCGCGCCGCTGCACGAATGGCCGCAAGAAGGTTAGACCGCTCACAAAGCCCGGTGGCAGCGCATAGCGTTTGCCCTTCGCCTCTATGGGCGAGAGCGGTTGAGCATATGGGCGCGTATTTTCGAACGTCTGCAACATGGTCGCGGTTGGCAAGCCTCTGACGAGAAACGATTAAACGAATATCTTCGTCAATCGTTAACCAATTGAGGTTACCAAAACGTTAACAGAATCAATGAGCGGCAAAACCAGCCTGCGTTTGAAAAATGTTTGAAAACCGCTCGCCGCCCGCTGCGCGATTTCAGGATTTTTGTTCATTTTCAATGAGTTAAATGGTGCCCCCACACGGACTCGAACCGCGGACCTACTGATTACAAATCAGTTGCTCTACCAGCTGAGCTATAGGGGCAAACCCATGAAATGCAAACTCC
>PDWI01006546.1_pt1 | contig 14558 bp, 10 predicted proteins | sample 1430891 | NCBI WGS metagenome assembly PDWI01 (sample SAMN01162508, study PRJNA174530) | Oral metagenome, whole genome shotgun sequencing project. | biome: Marine environment; feature: Marine mammal; material: Swab sample of the gingival sulcus; isolation source: swab sample of gingival sulcus... | reverse complement strand
CGTATTCGCCGGGCATGATGTGGGGGCCCAGATGGGACAACTCCTGCGGCAGCGGAAGCTTTGCCGGTTTTATTTTCCATGCCGGAAAGTTGAACAGTTCCGTTATGCTGCCGCTTTGCTTCAGGAGGGCCTGAAGCACTGCCGCACCGAGGGCTGAGGCCCGGGAGGGTGTAAAATAGAAGTCGGTAACAGGGGGAACGGCAATTACTGCTGATCTTATTTTTTTTGTTCCTGAAGGGTCCATGTTTTCAGCATGTCGGGCAGGGTTCCTGTTTCCGGGTTTTCGGAGCATTGATCCAGCAGCCATGGAATAATTACATCAGATCTGATGTCCTGCCATTCTGCCGGAAGATTTGAAGGAAAATTAAGGTATTCCTGCGGGGGTATTTTACCGATCAGCCTTTTGTAGAATGTCGGCATTATAAATTCATTGACATTAATCACTGATGAGAGACCTCCGCATATTCCAAAACCCCGGCTTCGTTTAAACTGTGATGATTCAAGAAGCATTTTCTGAGTATTTTCATTCATCATCCATACTATAAATTCTTCTGCTGTTTTTTTCTTTCTTGAACGGCTTGGAATTCCTATGTAAACAATGTCTTCGCATACCGGAATTCCTGTGCCGCTGCCCAGCCAATTGAACTCGAGCGTTGAACGGTCTTCTGCGGGTATTGTGAAGAAAGATCTCAGATCTGTATAGTAATAGCCTATTCTGCCTGTATTTAATAGTTTGTAACCCGGATCGTAACAGTAGGTTATTGTGAAGTCTTTTTCTTCCTGATAGCCTGAGTTGATATTTTCTGTCCATTCACGGCAGAAATCTATTGATTCGGCAAGTTTTGAATCGTTCCATATCAGGCTGCCTTCTTCGGTTTCTGAAAAATCACTGCCCGCGGCAAAGGCGTTGTAAAGCAGAAAATCTGTATCCCATGACGGGGCAAATCCGGTAACCCTGAACCTTTCGGTTCCTGATTTGTTGAAAACCGCTGATTCGGCCTTTAACTGCTCGGGGCTTATCTTGATTCCTGAATGGTTTCGGGAAACACTGTCCTGCCGGTACATTATTGCGGGAATATTGAATGACACAGGAAGCACCATTGTATGTTCTCTTTTACAGAGACTGTAAAGATCTGCATAGAGGCTTTCTTCATTGATTCTTCCCTTTTCTATCAGCTTATCGAGCGGAGAAAAGGCTTCTATTATTGCGTTTGAGGCAAGATTCTCAGATAGTACTATATCAGGGGCACCATCTGAAACAAGTCTTTGATACTCGGAAGGATCTTCGGCATATACAAGCTCAACCCTGAAATCTGTCTGTGAGGCATTATAAAGCTCAACATATACGGCGGCCTCAGGAATGTTTGTCCATAATATAACTGTTTTCTGATCGATTAAAAAACATCCGGTTAAAAACGGAATAACGGCAGCCGCGGCAATTAAAAATTTCTTCATACAAAATTAATTTAAGAGTATTGATGCGGGTTGTCAATCCCGGTTGTATTACGGATAATACTCCTGTGGAAAATACTCCGTTTACAGCCTACGGCCGCTACCTGAAGATGAAATACGGTGTACCTGCCTTCCGTGTAGGTATTGATGCAGGATTTTCATGCCCTAACCGTTTAGACGGCAGAACAAGCCCCGGCTGCAGCTACTGCGATGCCTTTGGAGCGAGGGCAATGTATCAAAGAACAGAGGGCTCTCTTTCAGATGATGTAGACGAAAATCTGAAGGCTGATATTGCGGAACAGACTGAAAAGGCTGTAAGATTTTTAAAAAAACGCTACGGTGCCAGGATTTTTCTGCTTTATTTACAGGCTTTTTCAAATACTCATGGCAGTCCTTCTCATTTGAAGGCTGTTTATGATTACGCGCTTTCGCTTCAGGATTATAGTGAATTGATTATATCCAGCAGGCCTGATTGTATTGATCGTGAAAGGGCAGAGTTGATGGCTTCATACAAGTCACAGGACCTTGATGTCTGGGTTGAACTTGGTCTTCAGTCGGCAAACAGCAAGACCCTTGAACGAATTAACCGGGGACATAGTGTAGAGGATTTTACTGCAGCCTTTGAGTTATTGCGTCAATACGGTATAAAGGTAGCCGTTCATTTGATTTTTGGCCTTCCCGGAGAAGGCGCGGATGATATAAAAAATACATGTAGATTTGTTGCTTCACTTAAACCAGAAGGGGTAAAGTTTCATAATCTTCATATTCCGTTTAATTCTCCGCTTTATCAGGATTATCAAAAGGGGCTTGTTGATGTTCCCGGCAGTATGGAGCATCTTGAGTATGTTATTTCAGCAATTGAGATGATGCCTCCTGAAACCGTTATTATGAGGCTTACCTGTGACAGTTCAAAGGATGAGCGTGCGGCTCCGGCTGATTTTGTAAAAAAAACAGAATTTTACAGTATTCTCAGGAATGAGATGAAAAAAAGGGATACATTTCAAGGGCGACGTTATAATAATAATCTGATATAATAAAATCTAATGGAGTAAATATGCCAGTTAAAAACACACAAGTATTCAGTATAATAAGTCGAATCAGCGAGCATTATCAGCAAAATATTTTCAACAGATACCTTCGAAAGGCATTTACCGATCTCACAATAGAAAAAAAAGATTGGGAAAAGATTGAAAAATTGACCAAGCTGAATGAGTATGATCGGCTTCAGGGGTACAGCTTTAATGAGCTCTATGACAGTATCTATTCGATTGCCGTATTTATAAAAAAGGTTAAGGCAGAGGTTGCTCCTAACCTCCGTTTTATGCTTGGCAATATGAGGCCTTCCGGAAATGAAAAGCTTTTGATGGATATGGCTATTATCAATTTTAACGATAATCTCGGCCTTCTTGCTGATATGGTTAATGAGCTTTATCTGAAAACAATTGAGCTTGACACAGTTGAGGCCAAGGGCCATATGCCGGTTTATAAAACCAGAGCCGAGCTTGGAGAAATCGGTAAAATGCTGGTCGGCTATTGATAAAACTGTTTTTACAGTTCTGAAGCTGCCTCATATATCTTTGAAAAACAGTCTGGTATATTCTCCAAATCAACAGAAGAAAACGCAACCCTCAAGAATTTATCCTGAATAGATATTGTTCCTATACCGTATTCGTCAAGAAGTTTTCTTCTAAGAGCCTCAGCCGAGCCATTTTTCATTTTATAGCTCATGAAATATCCTGAATTGAACGGAAGCGGTTCAAGCACCGGATTATCACCTTTTTCTTTAAGAAGTTTCTTTATGGCTGTATATCTTTTCTTTATTTCCTTTTCATATTCCGCTTTTTCTGCCGAATAGTTCGGATTCTGCATTGCTTTTAGAAGCAGACTCTGAGACGGTCTTGAGCAGTTTGAAATTGAGGCTCTTATTGAGCCTGATAGTTTTGTTTCAAGAACCTTGTATTCTTCAGAGCTCATTCCCTTTGAGCCGAATGTTACAAAACCGACCCTGAAACCCCAGACAAAATGTTCTTTTGTAGCCCCGTCAACCTTTACTGCAAGTATATTTTCGTGGGCATTGTAGAGTTCATTGAAAAGCGAATGTTTATAGGTATCTTCTTCAAAAAATAAGCCGAAATAGGCATCATCTGTAATTACAAGAAGTTTATAGCCTTCTTCTGCTATTCCAATCAGGGCATTTTTAAGTTCTTCCGCCTCTGTCTTTGTTGGAGAATAACCTGTAGGGTTATTGGGAAAGTTTACTACTGCAACAGCCTTATTATTTATTGAGTTCTTTTTTATTGCCTCTGCAAAACCCGCAACATTGAGTTTTTTATCCTCGGTGTAAAATGGAAAGGCGGCAACAGATGCCTCCCTGCGTTCTTCAATCATAAGCCTGTAATTACCCCAGAACATATCAGGAACAACAACGGTTTCACCTTTGTTTACAAAGAGTTCCATTACAAGAGAAAGTCCGTTTGTAAGACCTGAGGTGACTATCGGGGTTGATATTTTTTCGGGATCAACAGCGGGATTCTTTTTTACTATATCTTTTTTCCAGAGTTCAACAAGTGCCGGATCCCCGCCTGTTGGAGCATAGTTAACAGCTTCAGCGGGCTTCAGCTGCGGAAGTAATGTGCTCATTGAATCAAGCTCTATTGCCTGCCCTCCGCTGGTTGCCATGCCTATTGTGGCATTATACAGTTTTGCCTTCTGCTTTGCTTCGGCTGACTGTGCTACAATCAGTTTGGGAAAATACATTCTTCTTCCATAGTCCGAGAGAAGATCAAACGCGGTTTTGCCTGAAATTATTTTGTTAAGTTCTGTTGCCAATTTGTTCATTGGAGAAAGATATATTTGATGACTGAATGTGTCAAGGTAAGCATGCCCATGGACTTTTTTTCTGTCATTGACATGCGCTTGTTTTTAAAATAACATTGGAGCTGAGGGTAACCTAGTGAGAAGTCCTGAAGCTAAGTCAGGTTTTTTAGGAAAATTATTATCGGTTTTAACCAAGGCCTCAGATCCGGATAAGGACAAGAAGAAGCAGCTCAAAGAGATTGAGAAGCAGCTTAAACGGCATAAGTTCAAATTTTATAAGCCTAAAACCGGAGAAGCCCTTTCGGCTATGGCGAAGTTCTTTTATGAGATCTACAGTATTGTCGGACCCGCAAAGATTCTTCTTGATCATGCTGAAGCCTCAGTTGTATTGAAAACCATTATTATCGAAAACTACCTCACAGAAGAGCAGCTGAAAATGAAGGAATCATTTGAAGATGCGGAGATTCGTAAGGCAATAGAAAACCAAAAAGGTGATGTTAAGGCTGTAACAGAAAATCTTAAATCCAATCTTGTAAACTTTTTTTCAATATTTGATAATACAAAGGTTCAAAAGATAAATAATACATTTAACCTTATGACTCTTTTTCTGGATTTTATATCTTTTGATTATTATTTCCTTCTGAGAAAATTTGATTCCCGGTTCCCTGAAAATGATTTTACATATAGTCCCCGTTTTGAAGATATAAACGGAGAATATATCGTTGAGGATCTGAAAGATTTTATTATTCTTATTCCCTTTTTGGGACTTGATGAAGAATGGGACAGTCTTTTTGATGTTCTTTCTGAATACAAGGGCACCGAGATTATCAATAGAAAGAATTGGCAGAAGGTGTTGAGAAAAAACCGTGATGTAAGGGTTTCTAAAATAATGGAACTGATAATCAGGGCAGTTGATAAGGACCCCTCCTATACGTTCACTGCTCAAAAACCGAATAAACGCATTGTTGAAGACTATCTTAATAAGCTTAAGAGTCAGGTTGAGCTTTCTATTCAAAAGGTTCTGAAAGAAAAGCAGAACAGAAAGATAGAGGGCCTTGCCAAAGAGGTTTTCGGTACCACCGCAATCTCAAGAATGAAAAATTACACAGAAAATGCCAATATTGCTTTTTCCAGGAAAATGCTCGGCGGTTATACCTACGTTACTCCTGTAAACTACCTGAAGGCATTTCTGATAGATTACTGTAAAAAAGATATACGTGAAATAAGTGATATTCTTCTCATAAGGGGTAAATGGACCACCAATATAAGTTCTCAGCAGCTTTCTGATGCGTTTTACGGCCTTATGTCTGCAACTGAAGAGCTTATAGCCTTTGATGAGCAGCTTTCAGAAGAGGGTAAGCGCGGCTCAGAGATTAGTAAGCTTTTAAAGCGGCGGGATGCTGATAAGAGTAATATAACCCTTCTTAGAAAGATGCTGAAAGATATTAATAATGACGCGCTTAGGCTGATGAATACCTCCGGCGGTCATCTTGTCGCGATAGCAAAGAGTTTTAAACTTGTTTATGAAGATTATAACAAGAAACGCCCGGAACTTATAACTAACTGGAAAGAGATCGGCCCGCAATTTGAGGGCGGGGTTGCTCCCTGTCTGACTGAAGCCTATAAAAAGAGTTACTACTTTGTTCAGCTTCTTCAGATGTATACTAAGAAGAAGTAATATTAAAGCTAATCAATTTCTGAAAAGGTCTTAAACTAATCTGTAAAATCTGAAATGCCGGTTTCGCCAACAGGTTTTCTGAACCTTGAAAACAGTAAGGCAATAATAATACAGTTTATAACCGAGGCTGCGGCAAAGATGTTCCATTCCGGTGCTCCGGACGCAATACTGCCTACAAAAGAATAGAGTTTTACGCTTATTGTAAACATTTGATCATCATTTAAAAATAAAAGCGGGGCCATAAAGCTGTTCCATGCTCCAAGCACTGCTGTCATTACTGCTGTAATTAGTACCGGACCTGATAAAGGCAGGATGATTTTTGTCATGTATGATATTGAGGGCTGTCCCTCAAGCAGGGCAATATCTTTGAAAGAGCCCGGCATACGCTCAAGCCATGCCGTAATTGTGAACATTGCAAAGGGGATGCTGTGATAGACTGATATAATTACAATTGGAAGATACGAGTTTACAAGGCCTGCCCGCCTGAAAGAGGCATATAGCGGAATTAGCGAGTGCATGCCGCCTGTTATGCTTAGTATCTGTATTATTGTAAGTGCGGCAATTGTTATGCCCTTTCCCCGGCTGTTAAGCCAAATTGCCGCGGGGAAGCATACTATAGGAACTGCTATGCCGGTTAAGGCTGCTATAAATATAGTGTTTTTAAAGTATAGAAAGATGTTCTCGTCAAATATTACAGAGCTATATCCTGAAATTCCTGCATGGGGCGGCAGGGGAGAATCGATATAGCATGCGCTTACTCCGGAAAAGCTCATCCAGATAAGCAGGTAGAGCAGGGCTGCAGCAGAAAATATCAGAAATATGCCTGAAGCTGTCTGCAGCCCTATGTTAAGGCCGTCAAATAATCTGGGCTTAAGCAGTAAGGGCCTTTTTTCTCCGGGCAGGTTTTTCATGTTGATAGTAAAAATAAGGACAAAGACTGCGGGAAATATTCCCGGACTGAAGCCTTCCAGAAAGCCTGCTGTAATCAGGCCGTATATAATCCAGCCGGCGTGAACAGCCACCGCAGCCTTAAAGAAGCGTCTGTTTTTGACGGCTGCAAGATACAGTAACGCGGGAATTACCCCGGAGCGCCCCTCAAACAGGATCTGAATTGCCGCAGCAATTAAAACCAGAAGGCGGTAGCGTTTAACGGCGCTGAAGCTTTTATTTTTGGAAACAAACCATATCAGCATCAGCATTATTACTATAGCTGCCATTATTACCGAATACGCTGATGATATTCCGTAATCTTCAAGGTTGTTGAAGATGTCATACAGAAATATGTCCATTGTTGTTGTCGCGCCGATGACAAAGCGCTCGGTTATTCCTGAGATAAGGGGCGGCCCCCCGGCGGTCATTAAAAACAGAAGGGTGAATTCCTTGAAGGCCTTTATAAAGTTAAGGATTGCCATAACGGTGAGTGTTGGTTTGATCTGCGGAAGATAGATCTTTGCGGCAATCAGTCCTTTGCCTGCCCCGTCTATGACCGCCGCCTCAATACAGCTTTTAGGGATCTTTTTTATTGCGCCGTGAAGAACAAAGGCGGTAAGCGGCACTGTAATCCATATATTTACAATCATACTTGCGGTAAAGCCCGCAGCAGGATTAAGCATCAAGTTTGCCTTTATCCCGAAGACGGCTGTAAGTATTGAGATTCCTCCGTTACCGTGTATTAATGCCCGCCACAGGGGTACGGCAATGTATACAGGTATTCCCCATGGAACCAAAAGTGCCGCGTATATGATTGATGACAGCCTTTTTTTATTTGAAAGCAGCAGTGCTGTTATAAATCCTGTGAAGAGACTCAGCACTGTGCTTATAACCGCCCAAAGGGCTGTTATATTAAGGCTGTAGGAAAACCCCGCGTCTCCGCGCAGAAAGCGGAAATTATCCAGTCCGCAGAAGACTCTGCTTCCGTATGTGTCGTGGAAGAAGGATGTTGTAAATGCCTCGAAGAATGGAGAAATTCCCGCCACAGCAATTATAAGCAGGGCGGGGATAATAAAATAATTCTTTACTTTAAGGTTAATCTTACTCAAGTATTATTTTTTCTATATTTCTTACTTTTTTGATTCCTGCAGGAATCTGAGCCGCGTTCTTGTCCCAGGCAACAACAAGCGGAAAATCCTTATCGCTAAGATCTGATCCGTCGCCCTTGAACATTGCAATAATAACATCGTCATTTCCCTCAAGTTCGGATGCGGAAAGACTGATCTTAAATCCATCGGTTGCCACAATGTTTACCTTGCTGTATGTTCCCTTATATTTTTCCAGCAGCATGTAGATTGGCATTCCCATATATGATTTAAGTTCTTTTTTCTTTTTATTCCACATCTCAACCACTGTCCTTGAGTTTGTAACCCCTGACATAAGGGTCTGGGCATCCATCACCTCGGTACCAGCAGGAGTTATGATCTCAAGATCAAAGTCTTTGAACGGTACATCTTTTATTATGATTTTTTTAACCATCCGGGCTGAAACATGTCCTGTAAAATTAGGTTTTTTAGGGCCGACTTTAACGAGTCTTATGTATCCCGGATCTTCGGGCATGTATTCGCCGTCTTCTTTAAATGCAAGTATCCAGTCTCCGTCACTATTGTCCAGAAGCTGTTTTCCGCTGTAGGTCATTGCATATCCGTCCATTGCCTCAATTGTTACACTCATATCGGGAGTAAGCTCTGTATAATTATTAATCATATCAACGATCTTTACCCCGCCCCATTTGTGAGCGAATGTGTTGTTGTGGCTGTTTGTAAAACTGCCGTTGTCTTCTATATAGCAGTCCATCTTTTCAAGATCACCAATCAGAAATGATCCAGCCTTATCGCCTACTTCAAATACAAGCTCAAAATCGTTGTTTGTAAGTGATACCGGTTCAAGAGAAGCGGTTATTTCTGCAAGTTCTCTTACCCATAGCTTTCCGGAAACGTTACCGCATACCATCGGGGCAATCTTTTCACCATTAAGCATGTCAGCAATATAAAGCTCATCGGTCTTGTATTCAGCGGTATTAATTGTTGCTGTATAACCATCGGCAGCAGCCATTGAAAGATCATAACCGCTTTCCCAGAGATCTTTTTTGAAAGAATACGGCATTGTTCCATCCGCGTCATCAATTATGGCTGCTATCTTAACAAGCGGTACAGCCATGACTGTCATCATCTTTCCCTTTCGCTTAAACTGATGCTCTGCGTAGCCGGAAGCTTCCATTTTTTTCCATTTGTCGAAGTTGGATTCCCATACCTCGTCAGTACGGACACCGCTTACTTTAATAAGCCAGCCCTCTCCTTTCGGTGTAGCGTGGGAGGTGTCATCGACAGTTGTCGCACAACCTGTCAAAACCAGAAGTGCAGCTATCATTAGCAGCATCATCATTTGAAAAAATCTTTTTTTCATCAAATTCTCCTTATAATACCTGCAAGGATGCAGGTTTTTAATTCCTTATAATAAAGCCGCATTTATGCGGTTATTAAATACCAAAATAAATCGGAGCCATTTTAGTATTATTACTGTTTTAGATCTTCAAGATTCTTATTTACCAGTTCCTGTGTTTTTTTTAGAACCTGTTCTGCAGGCATCCTGCCTGAAATTGCGAATCTCAGCATTTTCCACATTGTGTTTTTATATACCGAATATGCCTTTGCTGTTGGAATTATAATTCCGGCATTTGAACTGATTTTCAATGTTTCATACCATGGGTTTTGATCGGCTGATACAGACCATGCCGATTCAAGGGCCGGAAGTTTTGAAACAGCCGGTATAAAACGCTGCTGAACCCCTATGCCGCATAGATATTCAATCAGCCGGCCCGCTGCCGATGTATTTTTTGAACGCTTTGGTATTGCAAATGCCTTGAAATCCAGAAGCGGGGCAACCCTTCTGTTTGTTTTTTCATTTATTGGCAGCGGAACTGCGCCGAATTGTATTCCAAGCTCCTCAAAGTGAGGGATGCTGTATGAGGCGCTGATAATCATTGCTGCCTTACCGGATACGAATAATGAGGTCATTGCATCCCTCTCCATCGGCTGCATTAAACCCTTTTTCTGCAGTTTTAGGATGTATGATAAGGCCTCAAGGGTTGGTTTGTCATCTATGATAATTGAGTAATCATCTTCTATAAGCCGGCTTTTTCCAAAGGCAAACTGAAATGGGATCAGAAATGATGCTGAGTATGAGTTCCATGCAGAAGGTATTACCCCCTTTTGCGCTGCCTTACTGCAGAGTGTTTCAAAATCTGTAAGAGTCCATTCATTTTGAGGCTTGTCAATTATTTCAGGATTATAAAAGAGCATTTGGGCATCATAGTAGAATGGAACAGCCCAGGTTTTTCCGGATAGGCGAAATGCCTCCCTCCCCTGTGGAACCATTCCTTCCGGATACATATAGTCTATATTCTGAATTGTTCCGGATTTTGCCAGTCTGTATATATAACTTGACTGTACCATTATGATATCGGGCACACTTCCCATTGCCTGCGAAACTGATACGAGCTTTGAATCGGGCTTTGGAACTTCAGTTACCTTTATTTCAATATTATGCATTTCGGCATAGCGCTTGATTTCTGATCGGAGAAGATCTTTTCCTTCCCAGTTTATCCATATTTCTATGGGTGATTTGTCGAGTATTTCGCATTCAAGGCCGAGAGAATTAATTTTTGTATATATCCGGTTGTTGTATAGAAGAGACCAGCTGTTATTATCATTTATAATGAAAATTCTACTTAGGTTCTTTCCAATGCCGGGGCCGGTAAGATTAATAATTTCGGATGAGGCAGATTTAAGTTTTATTTCCCATGCTTCAAAAACAGCCGGAAACAGCTCATCTAACGATATTCCTCTATATGAACGGTTTTGAAACGGAATGGTGTATGAAAGTGCTTTAAGCTCATTATCCGCATATTCTTTCCACAACGAACCATTGACTTCAAAATTTATTGAATAGAGGCTTAATGTAAGGAGAAAGGTTGTAAATGAAAGAAAAATTTTTTTTATCATAGAACTTCCTTTCCAAGCACGGGAGGCGTTGCTGTTTCCGGCAGAACCCTTCGACCTTTACCCATAGGCAATTCAGAGACTGCCCTAAGGAATAAAGATTAGGAAGATTTAAGTTGGATCAAGTTTATTCCCTGCTTGAGAAAAAATCAAGCAGGGATTTATAATTTTAACTAGTATGCGTCTTTTTCAAATTCTTCTTTTCTTATTTCTGAAGCAGATCAAAATAGGCCTTGAGCACAGAGATATCCTCATTAGCGGAATGACCAAGCAGCTTTTTGGTAAGGAGCTTGCCAAGCTGAACACCTTCCTGATCAAATGAATTGATATTCCACGCGAGTCCCTGAAACATAATCTTGTTTTCAAAATGTGCCAGCAATGCTCCAAGGGTTTCAGGGTTTAGATCCGGACCGTATATAAGGCTTGACGGGCGTTCTCCGTTAAACTGTTTATTGGGGTTGTCTGAGTTCTGCCCCAGCGCAAATGCTGTGATCTGCGCGGCAAGGTTTGCGTTAAGCTTTGTCTGGCTGTTTGAGCCCTCTATATCAAGATCGTATCCGCGCTGAGGGCTTCTAAAACCAATAAACTGCAGCGGAACTATATCTGTTCCCTGATGCAGGAGCTGATAGAATGAGTGCTGTCCGTTTGTTCCCGGCTCACCGATGATAAGCGGGCCGGTTGCGTACTCTATAGGAGAACCGTCACGGTTTACACTTTTTCCGTTTGATTCCATATCAAGCTGCTGCAGATGTGCCGGAAAGCGCGAGAGTGCCTGACTGTATGGAAGTACCGCTGTGGCAGGATATCCGAGGATGTTACGTTCATATAGGCCTATCATTGCGTCCATCAGGGCTGCGTTCATCCTGATGTCGGCCTCAAGTGCCATTATATCTGCCGCATGTGCTCCGGCAAGCAGTGCGTCAAATACTTCAGTGCCGAATGCAAGGCTCAGAACAGTTCCTCCGACGGCACTTGTTGATGAATAGCGGCCGCCGATATAGTCATCTATATAGAAGCTGTCCAGAAATTCGTCTGAATCGGCAAGCGGGCTGGTCTGGCTTGTAACTGCAATCATGTGCTTTGAAGGGACAAGAGCTTCGGGCCCTGTTTTTCCTATAATATCAAGAACGAATGCCCGGTTTGCGAGGGTTTCCTGGGTTGTTCCGCTTTTTGATACAAGGATAAAAAGTGTTGTTTCAGGATCTATAGAGGCCGCGGCAGCTGTTGCGTCATCCGGGTCCACATTTGAGATGAATAATGCGTCCATCATCAGCTTACTGTTAACCTCTGCCCAGCCCTCAAGCGCCATATAGAGGGCACGGGGGCCGAGATCCGAGCCGCCGATGCCTATCTGAACAACTGTGTCAAATTTCCTGCCGGTTGAGCCCTTTATCTGCCCTTTATGAATCTTATCCGTAAAATCAGCTATCCGCTGTTTTTGTTCGTTGTAAAATGCTCCGATGTCTTTTCCGTTTTCTGTAACGGCCTTGATTGTCCGGCCGCGTGTTAATTGATGAAGAACCATACGGTCTTCTCCGGTATTCATACGTGCTCCGGAAAGAAGCTCCATATACTTTTGAATAAGCTCCTGTTCTGACGCGAGTTCTGCAAGGGTGTCAATTATTTCGTCACTTACTGCCTTTGCTGCATAGTTATAGGTTAGGCCTGCACCGGCATTTATTGAGCAGGAAGAAATCCTCTCTGTTGTAAGAAGATCCTTTAATGAGGGTTTTGTAAGTTTGTTGAGTTTGTTAAAGGCCTCTGTTTTATTGAGGTTGTTGAATTTTAGATTTTCCATTATTTACACCTTATGCATTTCTATTTGACCTGATTCAAGCCGGTTTATTGTTCTTTGAACCCAGAATATAGATAAAAACATTGTTAGTATTCCGCCTGTCAGAATTCCCGTCCAGACCCCCCATATGCCCATATCGAAGATAAAAACAAGAATAAGTGATATCGGAATGGCTATAAGTATTAATCTTAAAAGGGTTAAAAATAGTGCCGGCATGGGGCGGCCTATTGCCTGGAAGAATGAACGGCTGGTTATTCCTATCAAGGCTGTGAGATATGAAACACCAAGTACCCTGTACTGTGTAACAGCATACCAGTGGATCTTTTCAACATCGGTGAATGGTTTAAATATCCAGGGCGCAAATGAAACCATTATTCCTGAGATAACTCCCACCGCAATAAGTCCAAGAATCCAGGCCTCTTTCATTGTTTGTCTGACCCTGGGGAAATTACCCCTGCCTCCGTTTTGTCCAACTATGGTAACAATGGCTGCCCCAAGGGCAAATGCGGGCAGAAGCATCATCTGCTCAAAGCGGCCGCAGAGAGCAAATGCTGTAAGAGCCAATGGATCTATTGAAATTACAATTCGATTGAAAATAAAAAAGCTTATCGACATTATTATCATTGCAAAAGACTGGGGCATTCCTATTGAGGCTATATTCTTAATGGTTTTTGTTTTGATATTAGAGACTGACCAATGAATTTTGATAGATGATTTATTTCTTATGAAAACGGTTATGAGGTATATCAATGCAATAGTCTGGGCAATGACTGTTGCCAGTGCGGCACCTCTGACCTGCATATTCAACAGGAATATAAATAGAGGATCAAGCAGTATATTTAATATGGTACTCATTATTACCGCATTCATAACATACTTCATCAGGCCTTCGCCCTGAAGCATTCCCTGAAAGACAGCAGAGAAAAAGAGGAGGGGGCCTGCAGGAATTACCCAGATCAGATACTCAAGACCATGAACGAAGTAGTCGCCTTCTGCCCCAAGGGCCCTTAGAATATTGGGTGAGAATGGAATTATTACTGCCAACATGATAACCGAAAGAATAAGGCTTATAAACATCCCCGATTCAGCAGTTGAGCTTAATATTTTCAGATTCTTTTCACCAATCGCGCGCGCAACAAGTGAGTTTACTCCAACAATAATACCGTTACCGAGAGCAATATACAGAAATATAAGCGGAAAGACAATTGCGCTTCCGCCCATGTAGGATGGGTCGGAAAGATCAATTCTTGCAATCCAGAAGGTGTCGGTTACATTATATAGAACCTGAACAATGGAGCCGGCAAATATCGGTATCGCCAGTTTTAATAAAACAGGCTTTATGGGGCCCTCAAACATTCCGCGAATTTCTTTTACCTTTATTTCATTACTCACTATTACAGAATGTATAGATTAAAAATAAAGATCAAGGAGAGTTTTTAATAAATTTGGTTTTTTTAAGAATTATAAGGCTTTGGATTTTATGGGCAGAGATTCCCGCGCTTATATTGAAATTACCATGGCTGTTTCGTCACAGTTTTCAAGTTTTGGACACTCTAAACATTCACGCCAGAGTTTTCTTGGAAAATCGTTTTTATCTCTGATCTCAAACCCCAGCTTTGAGAAAAACTCAACCTGGTAGGTCAGGGTGATAACCTGAGGCATCTTTAATCTTTGTGCCTCTGCTATCAGATGATTCACAAGCTTTTTTCCAAGGCCCTTGCCCTGCCATACCGGATGAACCGCAAGCGCGCAAACCTCGCATAGATCTGTCCATAATGGGGCAAGCGAGCCTGTTGCTACAATCTTACCGCTTTCATTTTCTATA
>PDWI01013837.1_pt1 | contig 14559 bp, 9 predicted proteins | sample 1430891 | NCBI WGS metagenome assembly PDWI01 (sample SAMN01162508, study PRJNA174530) | Oral metagenome, whole genome shotgun sequencing project. | biome: Marine environment; feature: Marine mammal; material: Swab sample of the gingival sulcus; isolation source: swab sample of gingival sulcus... | reverse complement strand
AACTTTGGTATAGTTGGTCTGTATGACCGCAAGGCCAGCAAGGAAGAAGAAATACTCCAGGCCAATAAAGATATTAACCTTCTTGCCCTTATTGATTTTTCCCGTATTGAGAGTCATCTGGGAAAAACCCTGCATATTATAAATCAGAACCGGCAGCTGATATTTCAGGGATTTCTGGCGGATAAACTGGTTAACCGGATGACCGGCTCTTTTCAGATTGACAACCTGGATTATCTGGTGTCGCCGGTATACGGAGGTTTGCTGGCTATCAGCCTGGTCCGCATGGGTAAAATTCCGGCGGAAGACAGACACAGCGTTCAGATGGGGCTCAGTGAACTGGTTCTTAATTCCATTGAGCACGGAAACTGCGGTATCAGTTACGCTGAAAAGAGCGACTGGCTGGCTACGGGAGAATCCATTTATGAACTCATTGCCGAGCGCTGCAAAGATCCGGCCGTAGCCCGGAAAAAAGTCCGTCTTTCCTGGGACTTCAGCGAAAGCCAGGCCCACTTCATAATACGTGATGAAGGAAACGGTTTTGATGTTATGGCGTTTCGTGACAAGCTTAAAACAGATTCCCGGGACAGACTGCACGGCCGGGGCATAATGATGGCTCAGATGGCTGCCAGCCGGCTGTATTACAACAAAAAGGGAACCCAGGTTTCCATGATTGTAAAATTCAAGCAGGATGTAGCAAACGCGGCACCGGCCGGTTTTTCTCAGGAAGAACTTATACAGGTTAAACCCGGAGAGGTTCTGATGCGTGCCGGAGAGTTCGGCGATTGTATCTATTACATATCCAGCGGGAATTTTACCGTTTATCACAGGGACAATCCTGTAGGAAGGGTTACACCTGCTGATATATTTATGGGTGAAATGGCTTTCCTGCTTAACAACGCCCGAAGCGCCACAGTGGTGGCCGATACCCCGGGAACTGTTATAAAGATTCCCCGGAAATCGTTTATTGAGGTGGTAAAGAATTATCCCCAGTACTCAATCTTCCTCTCCAAAATACTGGCTCAGAAGCTTGTGCGTTCCAACGAAAGTGTCGCAGCTGAACATCAGGCCAGTGCGCTCGGTAGCGAGAAAGAAGAAGATATGGAAATGGAAGAAGTTTCTTTCTAGGATTCTGCGCCTTCTTCCTCTTTCTGAATGACAGCCAGATTCAGCTCTTTAAGCTGCTGGATATCTACCTTGGAAGGGCTTTCATCCATGGGGCTCTGTCCCAGGGTGTTTTTGGGAAAAGCTATAACATCGCGTATGGTGTCTGCCTGAGCCATAACCATAACAAGACGGTCAAATCCCACGGCTATACCGGCGTGCGGAGGGGCGCCGTAGCGGAAAGCCTCCAGAAGAAAACCAAAGCGCTTTTCGGCTTCTTCCCGGGGGAATCCCACAATATCAAAGACACGCGACTGTATTGCCGGATCGTGGATACGGACAGAACCGGAAGCCAGTTCATTGCCGTTGAGTACCATGTCGTACAGATTGCCCAGTACGGCTCCGGGATCTTTTTCCATGCTGTCGAGGAACTGACGCTGCGGCATGGAGAACATATGGTGGGCCGGTTCCCAGGCGCTGGTTTCTTCATTTTTCTCAAACAGGGGAAAATCCAGAACCCAGCAGAAGCGGAAATCTCCCGGAGAGGTCAGGTTCAGAATTTCTCCCAGACGGGAACGGACAGCACCCAGAGATTCAACAGCGCATTTCCAGCCGGCACCCATAAGCAGAATAAGATCGCCGGGCTGCGCGTTTAATTTTTTGCATATTGCTTCAGACTGGGGGGCAAAGAATTTGGCAACTCCTCCGTCCAGTCCTTCGGATGTTACTTTCATCCAGGCAAGGCCTTTGGCGCCCCGGCTTTTGGCCACATCTTCCAGCTCTGAAATTTTCTTGCGGGAAAAACTGTCCGCGCAGTTTTTGGCGGTAAGGGCTTTGACCGCGCCTCCGGCTTCCAGAACAGACTTAAACACACTGAAGTCGGACTGTTTTGCAAATTCTGCAAAGTCGGTCATTTCCATTTCAAAGCGCAGATCCGGCTTGTCCGAGCCGTAACGGTCCATGGCCTGCTGCCAGGAGAGGCGGGGGAAGGGAAGGGGAATGTCAATATTCAGCACATCCCTGAATGTGCGCTGCATCATTCCCTCGGCCAGTTCCAGTACGTCTTCCCTGCCTGCAAAGCTCATTTCCAGGTCGATCTGGGTGAATTCAGGCTGACGGTCACCCCGGGCGTCTTCGTCGCGGTAACAGCGGGCCATCTGATAGTAACGGTCGGTACCGCCGGCCATAAGGATCTGTTTATAGAGCTGCGGCGACTGCGGAAGGGCGTAAAAATGTCCGGGATTAATACGGGAGGGGACGAGGTAGTCTCTGGCGCCTTCGGGAGTGGATTTTATAAATGTTGGTGTTTCAATTTCCCAGAAGCCCTGTTCGGTCAGATAATTTCTTACCGCCCATGTGGTTTTATGGCGCAGTTCCAGTCTCTGGCGCATTCCCGAGCTGCGCAGGTCCAGATAGCGGTATTTCAGGCGGAGATTTTCGTTGGCCTCGTCGCCGTCTATCATAAAGGGCAGGGGCGGGCAGGTGTTCAGGATGTCCAGGTTTTTTATAACCAGTTCCACCTCTCCGGTGATCATGTCTTTGTTGATCATTCCCTCCGGACGCGCGCGCACTGTTCCTGTTACAGCAATGCAGTACTCCATTTTCAGTTCTTCCGCTTTGGATTTCAATTCCTGAGGTGCGTCTTCGTCAACAACGGTTTGAGTAATGCCGTAACGGTCGCGGAGGTTTATAAAGTGAATACCGCCATGGTTTCTGCTGCGGTGTACCCAGCCGTTGAGGGTTACTGTTTTTCCGACATGTTCTATTGTTAGTTCGCCGCAAGTGGCGCTGCGCCTGTTTTGTTCCATAGACAGGATATTACACGGAGCAGGGCTTTTGTATAAGTAGGCAGTGCCGCGGATCCTTCCTGGCCGCTTCAGACGCCTTCCGCCGGCGTCCTGCCGGCTCCTCCTCCCTGTTCGGTCGGCGGCGTTTTCGGTTCAAGTCCTGCGGATTGCCATAAAAAAGACCACCCACCTGCGGTGAATGGTCTTTTTTGGGCCCACTAGGACTTGCCTTCCAGTCGCCAACATCGTGTTGGCTCCTTCCAGGCCGCTGGTTCGGGTTGCCTCGGCATCCCTGCCGCGGCTTGCTCCCTGCTCGGTCGCAAACACCCTCACCCTTCAAGTCCCAGCGGGGCCTCCACCAATAAAAAAAGCACCCGCTGGGGTGCTTTTTTATTGGGCCCACTAGGACTTGAACCTAGGACCGTTCGATTATGAGTCGAATGCTCTAACCAACTGAGCTATAGGCCCCTGCCGGTGTAACCGGGCTGGGCAACATACTAACCGGCCCGGCTTCCGCAAGTCAATCCGTCAGAGGCGGAAAAAACCGGCCCTTCCCTCAGCCCTTCCTGACCGTTAAACTACAGTAGAATCCAATCTTCTGCGAGGAACTCTTTTATGAACGATAATACTTTGAAAACAACGGCTAATCAGATCCGGATCCTGTCAGCCGCTATGGTGGAAAAGGCCAAATCGGGCCATCCGGGCGGAGCTATGGGCGGTGCGGAGTTTATTAATCTGCTGTACGCGGAATATATGAACTTCGATCCTTCCGATCCCTCATGGTTTGAACGCGACCGTTTCTTTCTGGATCCCGGCCATATGTCTCCCATGCTCTATTCTACTTTAAGTCTTTACGGTTTTTATTCCAAAGACGATCTGAAAAGCTTCCGCCAGTGGGGCAGCCCCACGCCGGGGCATCCGGAAGTGGATGTTATGCGGGGTGTGGAAAATACTTCCGGTCCTCTGGGGCAGGGGCATGTGTTTGCCGTGGGTTCGGCCATTGCCGACAAATTCCTCCAGGCGCGCTTTGGAGACTGGATGGCTCATAATCATTTTGCATTTATTTCTGACGGCGGTGTTCAGGAAGAAATATCCCAGGGTGCCGGACGTCTGGCCGGGAAACTGGGACTGGATAACCTGATAATGTTTTACGATTCCAACGACATTCAGCTTTCTACCGAGACAGGATCTGTTACCAGTGAAGATACGGCGGCCAAGTACCGCGCCTGGGGCTGGAATGTTATGGAAGCCGACGGTACGGATATTGCCGCGCTGCGCGGAGCTCTGGATTCCGCCCTGGCTGAAAAAAACCGTCCTTCCCTTATTATCGGGAAGACTGTTATGGGACAGGGCGCGGTGGATGCTGATGGCGGCTCTTTTGAAAAGAAGGTTTCCACACACGGCCAGCCTCTGAGTGCTGCCGGAGCGGATTTTGCCAAAACAGTTGCCAACCTGGGCGGTAATCCGGAGAACCCCTTCGCCGATCTGCCGGGTGTGGCCGAATTCATGGCGGAAATTATAGAGAAAAAGAAGGCTGCAGCCGCGGCCCAAAAAGCTGAAAAGGCCCAGTGGGCTGCCGCTCACGCGTCTGAAGCCGCGCAGCTGGCCGACTGGATTGCCGGCAGGCTTCCCGCTCTGGACTTCTCGGAAGTGGAGCAGAAACCCGGCATAGCCACCCGGGCCGCTTCCTCTGCCGTTCTTTCCTGGCTGGCCGGTAAGCTGGGTAATATGATCGTTTCCTCGGCCGACCTTTCCAATTCGGATAAGACGGACGGTTTTCTGAAGAAGACAAAGGCCTTTGTTCCCGGAGATTTTTCCGGAGCTTTTCTTCAGGCCGGTGTATCCGAACTGACCATGGGTGTTGTCCTGACCGGTATGGCCCTGCACGGCGGAGTTATTCCGGCGGGAGGAACCTTCTTTGTTTTTTCTGATTACATGAAACCTTCGGTGCGCATTGCGGCATTAATGGAAAAACCGGTTATCTATGTATGGACTCACGACGCCTTCCGGGTCGGAGAAGACGGTCCGACTCATCAGCCGGTGGAACAGGAGGCTCAGATACGCCTTTTGGAAAAACTCAAAAACCATTCCGGAAATCCTTCGCTGCTGGTTCTGCGCCCGGCCGACGCGGCTGAAACAACTGCGGCCTGGAAGATGGCTGTGGAAAACCGCAGTACTCCTACGGCGCTTATTCTGAGCCGTCAGGGTATTAAGGATCTGCCCGCGGCGTCCGGTAACCGCTATCAGGAAGCTCTTCAGTCTGAAAAAGGCGCTTATATTGTGGAAAACTGCCAGGGCACTCCGGATATTGTTTTCCTGGCTTCCGGTTCCGAAGTTTCTACAATGGTGGGCGGTGCCGCCCTTCTCAGGAAGGAGGGAAAGAAGGTCCGCGTGGCTTCTGTGCCGTCTGAGGGGCTGTTCCGCAAACAGGATATTTCCTATCAGAATTCGGTTCTTCCGCCGGGAGTTCCCAAGCTGGGTTTTACCGCGGGTCTTCCGGTTACCCTGGAAGGGCTTGTGGGTGCTGACGGCGCGGTATTCGGTCTGGACCATTTCGGTCATTCGGCGCCGGCCGGTGTTCTGGACGAGAAGCTGGGCTTTACAGCGGAAAATGTTCTGGCTCAGGCAAAGAAGGTGCTGGAGAAGTAATTCGGTATGCCGGTACTCTTAGCGGTGCCGGCGGACGCTTAATTCAGGGGGCTGTTACAGCCCCCTTTTTATTACTGTGCCTGCTGTTTCTTTTCCCGTTTGCCGAGGATAATCCAGAGCAGGGCTCCGGAGAGTATCATGGCCATACACAGCAGCTGTCCCATGCTGAAGCTGAACAGGACAAATCCCAGATGAGCATCCGGCTGGCGGGTGTATTCAATGAAAAACCGTAATACTCCGTAGCCGATAAGGTAGGCTGCAAGCATGGCGCCCTGGGGTTTGAGTTTTTTCCTCAGGCTCCAGAGAATCACCCAGAGAACAACGCCTTCAAAAAAGCCTTCGTAAAGCTGGGACGGATGCCGCAGGGCCTCTCCCGGAGCGGAAGGAAAATACATACCCAGAGGGAATTCCGTTACCCGGCCGTACAGCTCTCCGTTAATGAAATTCCCCAGACGGCCGAAGGTATAGCGCCGCAGATAAATAAGGGCCCCGGCAATAACTCCCAGCAGTCCGCCGTGAAAGGACATTCCCGCAATGCCGGTAAAATGCCAGCCGTTGTTTATCTGGAAGGGAAGAATTATTTCCAGAGGGTGCGCCATGTAATAGCGCAGGTTGTAAAACAGCACATAGCCGAAGCGCGCGCCGATAAGCAGGCCGAAAATCATGGCCATCATTAAAGACTGAAGAGTTTCCGAATTTAGTTCAAAACGTTCTTCCTTTTTCAGGCGCTGTGATGCCAGAAAATAGGTTATGGAAAAGGCCACCAGATACATCAGTCCATACCACTGTATGGAAAAATTTCCTATGCTGACCAGTACAGGATTCATTCGGAAGGGAAGAGTCTGCCACCAGGTGGCCGAAGCGTTTGTTACCATTTCAGTACCTCCTCCGGGACATGAGCCAGATTTGGACATACCCAGTGTGCTTTCTGCATTTTCTCCGCGGGGTTGGTTGTTGTCAAACCAAGCACCCGGGCTCCGGAAGCAAGAGCGGCGCTCAGGCCCGCTGCTGAATCTTCTATTACAAGACAGTTCTGCGGGGACGTTTCAATACGCCGGGCCGCTTCCAGAAAGATATCCGGATACGGCTTGCCCCGTTTAACGTCCAGACCGTTCACTGTGGCATCAAATTCTTCCGGAGGAAGATTAATTTCATTCATAACATCGTTCATTTTCTTTTTATCCGCTCCGGTTGCCAGAGCTGTTTTCAAACCAAGCTCCCGGCAGTGCAGAACAAAGTTCACCGCGCCGGGAAGGGCTTTGAGCCGTCCTTTTATTATTTCTCCGTGAATGGCGTAGGTGCGCGCCTTGTCCCGTTCCATGTCTATGGGAAAACCGTACTGCGCCGCAACATTGCCGAGGTAGCTGTTTTCTCCCGTGCCCACCCAGGGAAGGAAGTCTTCCGGTTTTACCTGAACACCGTGTTCGGCAAACATGGCCATGGCTGCTTCGCAGATGAAGGGCTCGGAGTCGGCCAGAACACCGTCCATGTCAAATATTACTGCTTCAATCATGGGTGCCAGTATATAGGGAAAAAACGGCGCTCAAACACCCCCCTCCCGCTGCCCTGCCTGATATTTTTACGGCGGGTCTTTGCGGCGCCCTGTCTTCTCCGTATACTCATAAAATGATTCTTTCTTTTGTGGGCGACAGTCTGACGGCCGGAAACCTGGGGGTTCCCTATACGCGGTTTCTGGAACTTCCTCCGGAGACGGAGCTCCGTATTCATGGAGTAGACGGAGACACTGTCCGGGGTGTGCGGACGCGTCTGGAGACAATTCTGGAGACCGACAGGCCGGATGTGCTGCTTCTGGAAGCAGGCGCCAATGATATTTTCATACCGGCCATGGCCCGGAAAAACACGGACTGGGAATTGTTTGTTCAGGAACTGGCCTCTCATGGCAGTGTTCCCTCTCCCCGCGCGGAAGATTTTCTTTCCGTTTACCGGGATGTTCTTGCGGCAGCCGGACGGCAGGGTGTGCCGCGGATTATCTGTATGACCATTCTGCCTCTGGGCGAGGATCTGGAATCTTCTTTGAACAGAGAGCGCCGGGAAAAAAACAAGTGCATACGCCGGGCCGCGGAAGAGGCCGGGGCGGAGCTGCTGGACGCGGCGGAAATATTTGACAGGACACTGCGGGGCTTTCCAGCCTGCTCCGGCTGGCTTTTTGAGTCGCCAAAGGACTTTATTGCCGATCTGCGCCGCATGCGCCGCGAAAAGAGCGCGGCCGGACTTTCAGAGGAACGGGGACTGCACCTGACAATGGATGGAGCGCATTTAAACGAAGAAGGGGCCCGTTTACTGGCCCGGGCGGTTTTGTCTGTACTTTAGGCACTATTGATGATAAGGGCCGAATGTCTTTGTTTACTGGCCCGGGCGGTTTTGTCTGTACTCTAGCCAGGCTGTGTTCTAGGCGAGGCGCTGTCCCTCTATGCCGTAAAGGCCGTTCCGTCCATTGTGTTTGGCCAGATATGTCCGGCTGTCAGCTGTTTTTAAAAGAGAATCAAGGGAGCGTACCCGGTTCTCCGAAGAAAGGGCAAGTCCGGCACTGACAGAAAGCGGAATTTCCCGCGTCAGTTCTTTGGCTCCGCATTCCTTAATAAGCATTTCACGGATCTGGTTTGTTGTGAAATCGCGGAACTGCAGTTCAACAAACAGCCAGATAACCCGGTGGAACTGGGAGTCAATTTCAGGGAAAAATTTGTTAAACAGAATTTTTTCTTCAATTTCTTTAACAACATCGTTTATAATCTGTGACGCTTTAACGGTAGTACCTTTGGATTCCTTTTCCTGATTGGCGTTGTAGTACTTCCATACATCCACTACATGCAATTTGGGAGACGCGTGATTTTTAACGGTGTATTCGTTATACGATGCCTGACGGCTTCCGACGTCGGGGCGCATCATTCTGTGAAGAAAGGTAATCAGGTTAATTTCCATTATATCTGCATCGGGGCGGTCTTCCAGATAAAAACTCACCTGCAGGGGCGTCTCTGTAATTTCCCTGAAAATATCAACGGCCGCGGTTTCAAATTCGGCTCTGTCCATTCCCCGGACAAGAAAGCAGAATTCATCTCCGCCGAAACGGCCCGGTGTTGCTTTATTGTTTAAATTACGGGCTGCTTCCAGCAGACGGTTAGCCAGAGCAATGAGCAGTTTATCTCCAAAATCATGACTGACCGCGTCATTAAAGATTTTGAAGTTGTCCATATCAATGAATATAAGTCCGGTTTTTTCTCCCGGTTTGAAAAATGACTCGCGAAGCAGGAATGTTAAATGCTGCCTGTTGTACAGTCCTGTAAGGTTATCCCGGCGCCCCCGGATATAAGCCAGACAGGATTCAATATTTTCACTGAACGTGTGAAACAGCTCCAGAAAACGTCCGTACCTGTTTAAAATGCTTTCTCCCAGAACCAGCAGTTCTTTACTGTCCTTTTCATTGCCCCGGACCGGCAGCCGGCGGGAGAGGTTCTTCTCCAGGGCTTTCGGATTATCCGTAAGACATTCTGTAACAAAAAAGAACAGATAATCCTTCAGGTCGGTAATGCCCAGCAGAAGCGCGTCTTCATTGACGCCGTTCCATAGTTCTGTACCCATAAGGTACTGGTTGGGATCCTGAGGATTCTCGGGGCGGTTTCCGGTAATGGGCAGATTCATATAGAGAATAATGCGGCCGCCGTAGACGTTACTCAGGGGAATAACAAGAAACTGTTTTTGGAGAATATCGGAGGGGCTTAAAGGTTCTTTGTAAACCGAATAGGTTCTTTCAGCCGTATCCGAACTGTCAAAGAGGCGCAGCATCCGCAGCAGATCCGAGTCTTCCGAGTAGAGGTAGAAACGGGAAATACCAAAGAAGTTTTTCAGGAGGTTCAGATAAACCATCAGAATTTTGTGAAGATTCTCCCCGAAATTCAGTGCTCTGAGCCGGTGAATATCCAGGAAGGACTTCCAGCGGAGATTCCTCTCAATTTCTTCCTGCCGCATAACCGATACAACAACATCAATCAGTTTCCCGGTATATTCGGTAAAAATCCGTATAAATTGATGAGTCAGATTTTTTTTACGGGGATTAAGATAGCCGGTCGAACGGCTGATCATTTTCAGGCTCAGCCGTGAAACTTCTCCGGACAGATTCTCCTGCCGCAATTCCATGTCGTTATTGGAGAATTCCTTGCCGTTGTTTTTTGCCGGGGCGTAGTGTTTATCCATTCGATCAAAACGCTGCCGGCGAAACCCGAATTCATCAAATTCCACCTGGAGTGAGCCTGTGGTTATGAGTTTTTCATCTCCGGCGGCTTTTATATAGACTTCACAGAGTTCCAGATCGAAAAGTGTCCACGCGTAATTCAGAATTTGATGGATAATGCCGAAGAATTTCTGACTTCGGTTTTTTTCCTTGAACCAGACAGCCGGATCTGAATTGAAGGAATACAGGACATGAAAGAAATTCAGCATTTCCTTCAGCTGCAAATCTTCCAGTTTAAAACGGATCAGTTCAATAAGTTCCGGGCAGGGCAGGGAATGAAACTGGAAAGATATCAGCAGAACGCCCTGACGGAACCAGTATTCATTTTCGGTAATGGCCAGATGCGTGCTGTAGTTTCCCGGTTCCCTTCCGTACATTATATCCAGGAATAAACTGACTTTTGGCCCCGAAGGCAGGGGACTCCACAAAAGGGTTTCCAGTTTGTTGAATATGGTTCTGTCATTGTATGCAGGACAGCTAACCGAAAAGTCCTGCGGCGAGGAGAGAGTGCGGAATCTCCAGGTAAGGGCATATCTGCCCCGGGAGAAAGAGCGGCAATAACCCCGCTGAATCAGTACTTTCAGTATTTGATCCGCGCTGTCCCTGAAAAGCTGTTTAAGGTCTTTTTCTGTCAGAATTCCGGTTTCGAGAGTGTCTTCTCTTGCTTTGGGATGTTCTTCAACGAGTTTATACGCTGAACGTTCGTAGGAGCCGCCGCTTCGCAGGTTGTATGTTCGGATCCGCGCAATATTTTTGGACAGATTCAGCAGGGAATCAATACCGTATCCCTGAATGGGTTGAGACTCTACATTAGTTATCCCGGCCGAATTGTTCACAAATGCTCTAAAACCTGCTGCACATCTCTCAGTTGATACATACGGTACTGATTATGGCGCATTTCAGGGGGGAATGTATATGTTTATATGGCAAAAACAGCTCAAAAATCTTTTGCCGTTTTTAATTAAACAAATATCCGTTTACCAGGCTTTCCAGGTATTCCTGCCGGCCGCTCCTTACATCCGGCTCTCCCTCTTCTCCCAGGGCTGCCAGTTCTTCCAGACTGAGAGTACCGGCTTCAAAAGAGGCGCCCGCGCCGGAACTCCAGCCTGTGTAGCGGTTCTTGAGCATTTCGGCTATTTTACCGTCTTCCAGAATGCGCCAGGCTGCCTGCAGTCCCAGGGCAAAGGCGTCCATGCCGGCAATGTGGGCCAGGAATAAATCCTGCGGGTCGGTGGAGTTGCGGCGCCGCTTGGCGTCAAAATTCAGTCCGCCGGTGGTAAATCCGCCCATTTGCAGAATTTCAAGCATGGCCTGGGTGGTCTGGTAGACATCTGTGGGGAATTCGTCGGTGTCCCATCCGTTCATAAGATCGCCCCGGTTGGCATCGACACTGCCCAGAAGTCCGGCATCGCGGCACACGCGTAAATCGTGAGCAAAATCGTGTCCGGCCAGAGTGGCGTGATTGGCCTCAATGTTGCACTTGAAGTCTTTATCCAGGCCGTAATGCCGCAGAAAACCGACAACGGTTGCCGCGTCAAAATCGTACTGATGCTTACTGGGCTCCATGGGTTTGGGCTCAATGTAGAAGGTTCCGGTAAAACCGGCTTTTCTGCCGTAGTCGCGCGCCATGCTCAGAAAACGCGCCATGTGGTCCAGTTCCCTTTTCATGTCGGTGTTCCAGAGGGTCATATAGCCTTCCCGGCCTCCCCAGAATGTGTAACCGGCTCCTTCCAGCTTAATGGTGGCGTCTATGGCGGCTTTTACCTGGTGTGCCGCGTGTCCCAGAACGGCGAAGTCGGGATTTGTGGCCGCTCCGTTCATGTATCTGGGGTGGGAGAACATATTAGCCGTACCCCACAGAAGTTTGACACCGGTTTCCTTCTGCCGCTCTTTGGCCATGTCTGTAATGCGTATAAGATTTTTCTCGAATTCCGCCTGTGTTTTTCCTTCCGGAGCCATGTCGACGTCGTGAAAGCAGTAAAAAGGCGCGTCTATTTTGGTAAAAAACTCAAAAGCCGCGTCCAGTTTTTTTCTGGCGGCTGTTACTGGATCGGGATCTGCCCAGGGATAAAAATGCGTGGCCTTTCCGAAGGGATCGGTACCGTCTCCGCAGAAGGAATGCCAGTAGGCAATGGAAAACCTCAGGTGTTCTTTCATTGTTTTACCGCCCACTTTCTGCTGGGGGTTGTAAAATTTGAACGCCAGCGGATTATCCGATGTTTTGCCCTCGTACTGTATTTTTCCCATACCCGGGAAATACTCCTTATCTCCTGTAAATACCTTATTCATAAATAATTTCTCCTTTTCCAATTTTAATTTTGATTTTTAACTCCTGATTCCCTCACTTCCCTACTTATCGGTACAGCGGGGAGAGGGCTTCCAGCCAGCTCAGATAGCGGCTGTAGGCTTCCGTGTATGCCGCCTGCAGGGATGTATCCGGTTCGCAGAAAGCCTGCTGGTCCAGCAGAACGTGTTCGTCGGTGAGCTCTTCGAGTTTCTGCTGACCGCCGCCGCTGAGCATCCATGCCGCCTGTAAAGCGGCGCCCAGCGCGGCGGCTTCGGTCTGAAGGGGAATACGCACCGGCACGCCCAGAACATCGGCTGCCATCTGGCGCCACAGAGAACTTTTAGCTCCGCCCCCGATCATTCTGATTTCCCGGACTTCAAATCCCAGCTCCCGGAAACGTTCCAGACCTGTTTTCATGCCGTACACCGCCGACTCCAGAGACGCGCGTGCTATGTTCTGAGGTGAATAATTGGCGGCTGTCAGCCCCATAATACTGGCCTTTCCCCGGGGAAGGGCCGGCACTCTCTCTCCGTTAAAGAACGGCAGCATGGCAACCCCTTCGGCGCCTGCCGGGGCCCGTGATGCTGCCTGATCAATTTCCTTCACTTCCATATTGAAGAGTTCCCGTGTCAGTTCCGTCGCTACAGTGCAGTTCATGGTACACAAAAGGGGCAGCCAGCCGCCCGTTGAAGAACAAAACGCGGCCAGTACACCCCGGGGATCCACCACAGGGCTTTTGCTGAAACCGTAAAGGGTTCCGCTGGTGCCCATGCTCATGGTAATAACGCCGTCGCGGACGCATCCGGTACCCAGAGCTCCCATCATGTTATCGCCGCCTCCGCTGGAGACGGGAATGCCGGGTTTCAGACCCCACAGCGCGGCAGCCTCTTCGCTGACGCGGCCGGCCTCTTCATCAGGTTCAACAAGCGGAGGAAGAGCGTTCTTTAAATGAGGATCAATGGCCTGAATAAGATCTTCCCGCCACTGTTTTTTCCGGATATCCAGAAGCCCTGTTCCCGAGGCATCGCCGTATTCCATAAAGGCCCGGCCGGTCAGCCTGTAGTTGAGGTAGTCGTGGGGAAGCATAACCCAGCGCATCCTTTTGTAAAGGTCTGCGTGGTGTTTTTTCAGCCAGAGAATTTTTCCGGCAGTGTATCCCGGAGCAATAATGTTGCCCGCCGCTGAAAGGAGTTTCTGCTCACCTCCGAACGCGCGGGTAATTTCACTGCATTCGGAAGCGGTGGATGTATCGCACCAGAGTTTAACCGGATAAAGCGGCGTTCCATTTTCGTCTACAGGAACAAATCCATGCTGCTGCCCGGACACCCCCACGGCCTGAACCTTCAGGCGGAGTTCCGGATCGATCTGTTTCATGCAGTGAGTGAGGGCCTCTATCCACCATTCGGCTTTTTGTTCCCGGGTACCGTCGTTTTCAGCGGTCAGTTCATGCGGGGCCGACGCAAAAGCCAGTACCCTGCGGGAATCCAAATCATAAAAAAGGGTTTTAGTGCTTTGAGTTCCGTTATCTATGCCAAGAACAACTTTCATGCCAGACTTCTCCTGAATCCTGAATAAAGAATAAAAGTCATCAGAATGGAACAACATAGACAAAAGAGAATAAAGATACATATAATTGAACTCAATTATGGTTGAAATTCGGGATATTGTGTTTGTCTACCGCCTGATGGAAGCCCGCAATCTGGCCCTGCATACCCGTTATCACAGCCACGGTCCTGACTGTTTTGAGCTGCATTACATTCTGGGCGGCCGCGGTTTCTGCCGTATGGAGGGTGTCAAACTGGCCTTCGGTCCCGGATCGGTTATTATCTGTCCTCCGCAAATGCCGCATTCGCTTGAACCGGGTGATATGGATAATCCTGTTTCCTATTACGCCGTGCTGTTTTTTGTAGAGGATAAGCCTGAAAACCGGCCGCTCCGGGAACTGCTTTTCCGCGCAGCCGGGAAAAAGCCCCTGAACATTGGACTGAATTACCGCTTCTGCTTTGAGGAAATTAAGGAAAATAACCTCTCCATGTCGGAAAATCGGAGACTTTCGGCTGTTCACCGTCTGCTGGCTTTTATTTACACTTTGGAAGATTCGTACTCTTCCGGCAGTGAAGCGGTCAGTATTCATCTGGAAAAGGCGCTGGATTTAATGCAGGAGAGGGTGTTTGAAAAGCTCACTCTCAAAAGCATTGCAAAAGAACTGCAGATAACAGAGTCTTATCTTATCCGGCTCTTCCGGCTGCAGCTGAACGTAACTCCCATGAAATATTTTACCCGCCTGAAGGTGGAGGCGGCAACGTCCATGCTGCTGGAAACGCAGAAGCATATCAATGAAATTGCCGACATTCTGCGTTTTTCCAGTGAATATCATTTCAGCCGGGTGTTTAAACAGTACACCGGATTTGCCCCCACCCAGTACCGCAGTCTGCAGTACTGCCGGCATATCAGTTATCAGGACGGGGCCTTGCCTTCCCGGCCGTGAA
>PDWI01006544.1_pt1 | contig 14562 bp, 14 predicted proteins | sample 1430891 | NCBI WGS metagenome assembly PDWI01 (sample SAMN01162508, study PRJNA174530) | Oral metagenome, whole genome shotgun sequencing project. | biome: Marine environment; feature: Marine mammal; material: Swab sample of the gingival sulcus; isolation source: swab sample of gingival sulcus... | reverse complement strand
AAAGATGTAGTTTCCTCTCTCTTTACACTTACATACATTTATACCTCCCCTTTATTCAGGTTCGGGTAAGGCAAGTTTGGTAAAAATATCAGAAGCGATTCTGTTGTCAAAGTACGATAAAATTGCAGCGGTTCTCTTGTATGAAAAACTTTTTAGTAAATCAATAGCCATATCTTCATCAGAAATTACTATTTCATCACCATTTTTCAAATTGTAGATTGTCGGCTTTGATGAGTTTAAATACAGGGTTTTAATCATCTTTGCCGCACTTTCTTCATCCATCTCAAGATAAACGCTTACAAGCTCATCCATCTTATCGTCATATTCCTTATAAATGTTTAGCGCTTCTATCAGATTTTCACTAAAAGTATCTACTCCTTTCAGTAAAATTTCTCTATCTCTTATCTTTTTAAGCATTTCTTTGATAAATTCGTCATCTTTTGTTTTAGCTAACACCTCTCCGGTCTTTTTAGGACCAAGCTCGTTAAAAATACTAACTAGTTCTTCTTTACTATATTTTGAATTTGGTCCCAACGTTTCAGCTAGTTCTTTTGCCTCAATAGGTTTAAAGACAGCCGCCATATTTTTTAAGTTATCCAAGCGTTCTTCTTTTTCTTTTAATTTTTTCTTATAATCAAGTGCTTTTTGCGGTTCAAATTTGTGGATTATAGCATCCCTGTCCTTTTCCTTCAACAAAACTAATATATCTAAGACAGAATCTTCAGATAACGATTCAAATATTTTAGCAATTTTTTCATGGGCATTAACATCTTCGTCTAATATTTTTTTGATTTCTTCTAACTGATAAGACAAACTAACACTTGCTATATAATCAGCATTCATCTTATTTTCAGCTTCTTCTTCCTCTCTGATTTTTTCAAGCGTTGTAATAATTGGCGAATCTTGCAGTTTTGACTTTCTCATTGCATCCAACAATTTAGCTGTCCTATTTGGATCTATACGGTTCATGTGTTTTAACAACAAGTCATATGTTTTTTCATCGGTACTTTCAGCAACTAAGAGTTTATCTACTGCTCTATCAACCTCTGCATCCAACAAATAATCAGCAACTTGTTCAATTTGCTTATTGACTTCTTCACTATCAGGGATGGTTCTAAAAGGCTCGCCAATAAAACCAGGTACCTGAGCTAGTACATTATTAGCAAGCTCGGTAAAAGGTTCGATCGTAAAATACAGTGCCACCATCACAGCTAATGGCACAATGATCAATATTAACAATATCATTAAAAACTTCTTCATTTAAAACTATCCTTTTGTTATATAACGTTTACATATTCTTTGATGACATAAACGATACCGCTTCTTCTATCATCTCGTTCATCGCTTTTTGTTCGTTAAACTTGTACTCATTATAGGCATTTTCTTTTAGTTTTTCAATTTTTTTAACTTCTTGTGTTGCTAACATTAGTTGGCTTCTCGCATATTTAACAGCGTGTTTTGCTCCTTCTAGCATCATTTCAAAATTATTGATTTCATCTCGATACCATTTTTTAAATCTATTGTAGCTAGCTATTCGCTTGGCACCCACGCCCTCTTTCATTTCTTCTAATATTTTTTGTTCAAAAACCACTTTATCATGCTTTGTTTTTCTCAATTGCTGCTTTATTCGTTCCATATCAGCAATCTTACTAGCTAAAACTTTTTTCGCCTCGTCTTCTTCACTAATACGAATTTCTAACACCTTTTGATATCTAAACTTAAAAGCCATACTATCTACCTATGGCATCTTGAAGCATATTTTCAATTCCCTCTAAGTCAGACTTTTCACTAACGCCTTGTCTTAAAAAAGAATTTAAGTAATCTATTCGTTCAATCGAATAGTCAATTTTAGGGTTAGAACCACGTTCATAAGCACCAATGTTAATCAAGTCTTCAGACGTTTTATAGGTCGCAAAAATCTCGTTAAATTCCCTCGCTACGCTAAGATGTTCTTCACTAATAATATTTGGCATAACCCTACTAACACTTTGCAAGACATCAATCGCAGGATAGTGTCCTTTATGCGCTAACGCCCTGGATAAAACAACGTGACCATCAAGGATACCACGTATTGCATCCGCCACAGGCTCATTCATATCATCACCATCAACAAGCACAGTATATAAACCTGTAATAGACCCTTTATCAGAGTTGCCAGCCCTTTCTAATAAAGCAGGCAGCTTGGTAAATACCGACGGTGTATATCCTCTAGCAACAGGTGGTTCGCCAACTGCCAAGCCAATTTCCCTTTGCGCCATTGAGAACCTTGTCAACGAGTCCATCATCAACATTACATTTAAGCCCTTATCCCTAAAAAACTCGGCAATTGAAGTTGCCACAAGCGCAGCATTTACCCTAACAAGCGCCGGTTTATCAGAGGTTGCAATTACCAGTACAGAACGTTCTAAACCTTCTTTACCTAGGTCGTTTTCAATAAATTCAGATACCTCTCTACCACGCTCGCCAACTAGAGCAATCACGTTTACATCAGCCTTTGTATTTCTGGCTATCATGCCCATCAGTGTAGATTTACCAACACCTGAACCTGCAAAGATACCTATTCTCTGCCCTCTACCAACTGTCAGCAGACCGTCTAAGGCTCTCACCCCCAGTGATATAGGTCTATCTATTTTCATTCTTTTTAAAGGATTTGGCGGTTCATTATTCACCGGATACCTTTGTTTTAAATCTAATAAAGGTCCGTCATCTAAAAAATCGCCTACACCATCAATAACTCTACCTAATAGCGCCTCACCCACTCTTACACTCAACAGATGACCCGTGGCATAAACCTTGGAACCAGGGCCAACTCCTTCCATGTCACCAAGTGGCATCAACAAAACCTTTTCAACGCTAAAACCAACAACTTCGGCAACAATAGGCACATCACTTTTTAAAGGTAAAATATAGCAAACTTCCCCCATTTTTACCTGAGGTCCAAAAGATTCTATGGTAAGCCCAATAATTTTACTTACTCTACCGATAAACCTTACTGTCGTAGATTCTTCAAGGGTTCTAAAGTATTTCTGAAACATCGTGATTTTCCGTTTCTTGAGGTTCTACGTATTGCTCTTGCTTAGTTCTCTCGACTTCGCCTTCGGCTTCGCTCGAGATGACAGGTGGAGTATTTTCAGCTTCGCTCGAGATGACAGAAGGTTTCAATTCAGCGTTTTCTTCCTCTTCTTTAAATTCTTTTTCGCTGGTCGCTAGGATATTCATAAACATATCTTCTATACTTTCAAGCTGAGTTTTTACACTAGCATCTATGCTACCAGTATTAGTATCTATCATCAGTGAACCATGAGATAAAGCATAATCTATTTTTATTTCTAAATTTTCTATTCTTTCTGCCATTGCAAGTATTTTAGGTTTAGCAAAACTTGCCGCATCAAAGTCATATTCTGAAACCCTGATCACAATATCCGTTGCATAATTAAGGTGCTTCATCGCCTCTTTGATTAAAGACTCAATATAGTCAAATTCTTGAATTTCCTTGCCAATAACTTTTTTAGCTATTTCAAGTACCATCTTTATCATTTCGGCTTCTTTATCAATATAAAATTCTTTATCTTTTATAACAAATTCTTTTTTTATAGCTAACACTTCTTCTAATTCAGCTTGCGCCTGGGCAATAAGCTCATCCGCCATCGCCTTCCCCTCAGCATAGCCCTCATTATAACCTGTATGATAGCCTTCTTCACTTCCTTTTTTTCTGGAATTTTCATATACTTGATTAGTGTTTTCGATAGCTTCTTCTTCAAGCTCTCTAGCAGACTGTCTGGCATCAGCTATCAGATTATCTGCTAGTTTTTGCGCATTATCCATTATCTCAATTGCTGCAGCTTCCGCTTTTTCAATCAAAGCTTCTGCCGTATATTCAGAATCACTGGCATTATTTTGAGCGTTTTCTTCATCGCTAAAATCTTCACTCTCTGCCTCTTTATCAGGAACTACCTTAGGAATATACGCTTCCTTACTAATAAAAACATCTGAACTTAGCTTATATGATGCCTCAGATAAATTAACCCTATTAGACTTGATTATTTTAGACAAAATAACAATTCTCCACTAAATTATAAGATGATTTCATCTTCACCGCCTCTTGAAATAACAATTTCACCAGCGTCTTGCAATCTTCTAATGACACCAACAATCTTCTGCTGAGCTTCTTCAACATCCTTCAGTCTAATTGGTCCCATAAACTGCATGTCTTCTTTTAGCATCTCAGCCATTCTCTTAGACATATTAGAGAAGATATGATCTTGCAACTCTTCTTTAGCCGCTTTTAAAGCAACTGTTAAATCGTTGTTTTCGACTTCTCTTATGAAACGCTGAACATACACAGCATCTAACTTTAAGATATCTTCGAATACAAACATCTTCTGACGAATTTCTTCGGCAAGTTCGGCTTCTTCTACTTCTAACGTTTCCATAATAAACTTTTCTGTTGTTCTATCAACAGAATTTAAGATATCAACAATAGCTTGGATACCACCAGTTGAAGCAAAATCCTTTGTAACCATTGATGATAATTTCTTTTCCAAGATAAATTCCACTTCTTTAATAACTTGTGGACTAGTAGCTTCCATCGTCGCTATTCTCATAGCAACATCAGCCTGCTTAGTTTGCGGTAACGCACCTAAAATGGCCCCCGCTTGTTGCGGATTCAAATAAGAAAGCACAAGAGCAAGCGTTTGCGGGTGTTCGTTTTGGATAAAGTTTAATAGCTGAGTAGCATCTGCCTTTTTAACAAAGTCAAACGGTCTAACTTGTAATGATGCCGTAAGTTTGTTGATAATCTCACTTGCTTTTTCACTACCCATCGCTTTTTCAAGTACGTCTTTCGCATAGTTAATACCGCCCTCAGACATAAATTCTTGAGCAAGACAAATTTCATAAAACTCCTCTAAAATTCTATCTTTTTCCTCTGGCGTAACCTTTCTTACATTGGCAATTTCTAGTGTTAGCTCTTCTATTTCTTCATCCGAAAGATGCTCAAAGATTTTAGCAGAGCGTTCTGGTCCTAGTGTTATTAGTAATATAGCGGTTTTTTCCTTACCAGTAAGTTTAGCAATTGCTTCAGACATCTTTTATCCTTTCTAATCATCATTCATCCAAGACCTAATAAGCTGTGCCACAACTTCTGGTCTTGAGTCAATAAATTTCTCAATTTGATACTTAGGCGAAGACTTGTCTTCAAAGTCGGTTCTAATTTCTTCAAGTTCTTCTTGTTCTGTTTGTATTTCTTCAATGATTTCTTCAGATTCTTTCTTACGCTTTTTAAGCATTAGTACTGTAACGATAATTACAGCAAGAACTGCAACAGCAATTACTATCCATACCCAAATCGGTACACCTAACAGTCCTGCCTCTTCTGTTTCTAGAGCTACAACTTCTTCTTCCATAAATTCCTGAGCCATTACCGTTATATTAGAATGTTTTTTAAAGTCATCAGCAGACGCCTTTACAAGTTCAATTAACGTATTTTTATCTTCAACCGTTAACGTTTCATCAACCAAAGCCTTTTTATTAACTATTACCGCAACTGAAATATTGCTGATTTGTCCTTGTTCTTTTTCTAGGTGTTTTTTTACATTATTGATTTCATAATTGATAATTTCTTGAGATTTTTTGTAACCCGAGCCCGAATCATCACCTGTCGGATACTGCGGCACTTCAGTGGTATTACTGTCTGTGCCAGGAGCACCCTGCACATCTTTGTTTACAACATTTTCTTTTAATGTGTTAATAGAGCGGACGATACCCTCAGTAGAGCCATCAACGGATGGTGAATACTCATCTATATCTGTTATTTCAGCATTAAAATCAAGCTTAACAGACGATTTTACCTTAACATTTCCTTCGCCATAAACCGTCGCTAAAAAGTCCGTAACGCTCTTATCAATTCTTTTTTCGATTGTTACTTTTAATTCATCTTGACTTGTCGAATCATAGATCACATCACCGACTTCTTCATCAGTATTTAATTTAATACCATTTTGGTCTAACAGGGTAACTTTTTCAGGTTCTAAACCCTCAACAGAATTTACAACAAAACTAAGGATACTGTCAATTTGTTGCTTACTTAGTTCCTTATCTTTTTTTAGAGTAAGTACAATCGATGCACTAGACATATCTTCCGTTAAATTGACAAAGGTACTAGATTTTTTTATATAGAGTTCAACTGCTGCACTTTCAACCGGTTCTAAGACAGATAAAGAAGCCGCAAGGTCCCGCCTCTTTTTTTGTAAGAATATTTTATTTCTAGTTTCACTTGATGCTGTAAAGGGAATATCTGCATAAGTATCATCATAAGTTAAAGCTTCAGATGCTGAAAAACCAGACATCGCAAGATTCATTCTAGCTTCATTAACTTTTTCTTTATTTACCAAAACGGTGGTAGCATTGTCAATCACTTCGTGTTCGATATTTAGTTCAGTTAGTTTAGCACTAATTCTACCTGTTTGTTCAGGTGTTAAATCCCTGTTAAACACTACATATTCAACGCTAACTGCATTAAGAATTAAAAATACAACTATTAAAACAAACAAGACGGCACCACCAATCCATAAGATTTTAGCCCGTCTACTCAAAGCTGTAACTTTGTCTTTTATCCATGCTCCTAGTTGCTGAAGCTTTTCAGCCATAGTCATTCCCCTATTTTTTATTTTTACCTGTGCCTATTCTTAAACTTGAATTCTCATCAGTTCTCTGTACGCATCAAGCACTTGCCCTCTAATTTCTAGAGCCAAGTTTAGAGTAAGTTCTGCTTTTTGTGCAGCTATCATCGCATCATGCAAGTTATCAACTTTACCAAGTGCTAACTGCTTGTCAAAAGCATTAGAAACTTTTTCAGCGTTATCAACTTTGTCGATTGCATCAGATAAAAAAGATGCAAAAGAAAATTTTTCAAGTTTTTCTGTATTTGTTTGTTCTGAAGGTATATACCTTAACTTATTATCTATGCCTTGTATTTTCATTTCTTACCTCTATTTATCTATTTTTATAATTTATCTACCTAGTTCAAGTGCCTTCATTGCCATGCTCTTGGCTGTGTTTAAGCTAGTGACATTTGCCTCATAAGATCTGCTAGCAGATATCAGGTTAATCATTTCAGTAACCGTATCAACATTTGGCATTAAAACAATGCCTCTTTCATCTGCATCTGGGTGATTTGGATTATAAACTTCTTTAAACGCTGACATATCGTCAACAACATCAACAACTTCTACACCTTCAAAATTATTAGCTAATTTTGAAACAGAAGTATCAAAAACATCTCTAAATGATTTACTACTCTGCGATTTGAATATCGGAACTTGTCTTCTGTATGGCGTTCCTGTTGCAGTTCTTGTTACATTGGCATTCGCTATATTTCTTGATATAACGTCCATTCTCAAACGTTCTGCTGTAAGCCCCGAAGCACTAACATTGATTGAATTGAACATATATTACCTTCCTCCCTTAATAGCATTCTTTAATCTTCTGATTTGAGAACTTGTTTGGGTTATAAGTGCATCATACTTAATGGTATTTTTAGCTTGGTCAGCCATTTCAACGTCTATATTTACATTGTTGCCGTCAATTCTTTCGCTGAAAGCTGATAGGTCTTCATCAACGTAATATGGTAATGAATTTAGTGATGTATCCATATGCCTTTGATGTGTTTTTTTCATCTGAAGTTTCATATTATCCATCGAATCTTCCAATAAACTTTCAAAAACGACTTTTTTTCGTTTGTAACCAGGAGTTTCAACATTAGCAATATTATTTGCAATAACTTCTTGCCTTAAACTAGTGGCGTCTAAGGCTCTTTTTTGAAAAGATATTCTATTCATTACATTTTTAAGCATAATATACTCCTTTTATCAACCTTTATTATAACATAATCAGCCCTTTTTATGCAAGCTGATACACTTTATAATATTACCTGTTGAAAAACCCTTGTTTTTTAAAAAGTTGACAAGCTTTGCTTCTTGTTTTTTATCAAAGCCACCCTGAATTTCTAAGCTTTCCATTTTCTTACTTAGTAGTTCTAAACAGACCTGATATTCATCTACATAAATATCATCAAGTACCCTAGATATAACATCCTTATGTACACCTTTTTGGATAAGGCGGTATTTCACCTTGTTTTTACCTTCTTTTTTCAGCTTATCTTCTGCAAACCTAAGGGCTAAATCATAATCGTTCACTAGTTTTTTACTACGTAGTTCTTCAATTACATCTACACAAATAGAATCTTCATAACCCTTTTTCTTTAATTTTTCAATAAGTTCAGCTTCAAAATGAAAGCGCACATCCAAATAGCGATAAGCTTGTTCCTTAGCGTGCAAATAAACGTGATTTTGATTACTTTCCACCGTCATTACCTACGTCTTTATCTTCAAGGTTATAGACCCTTATAGTAATATCGTCAATCTCTGTTTTTTGCTTAGCTGATAAACCGTAGCCGTGCAGCCAAATCCTGATATTATTTCTTTCCAAAGGCACACCATTCACAGTGTACGTTTTATCACCAAGTTTGTAATCAATTCTGCCAGTATAAGCATCATAAAGCACTTCTTCTTTAAACCAAGTATTAAATATAGGAGTAATTAGTGAATACGTATCAGTTTCTTGCCAATTAGAAGGCAAAATTCTGATGTTGTTTTTACCCGGCCTAGTGCTTTTACCAGTCGGATCTTTGGCATATTCAATCATAAAAAGAGAAGTCCCAAAAGGAAGCTTCTCTTGCGGGTTGATTTCAAGGTTTTTTGAATTGGTTTGAAACACTACTAAACCTGCTGAAAAATAGGACTTAGCTGGATTAAATCGAACGTTTCTTTTAATCGATAATACTTGCTTTTTTCCTAGATGAATTGGTTTAGATAAAAGATACATATCTTCACCCTGTAAATCTTTTTTCAAACACAAAATACCGTCTTTTATATCAACTTGATTCGATGTATTTAAATTGGTTTGCATACTGCCAGAATACCAAAATTCTGTATTTAAATTAGCAAAGTCGTCCTTATAGAAAAAGTTTTCACTATCCTTTTTAAACATCGGCTTTACGCCTACATAATACAAACTGATAGCTACTACGAATACAAATATGAATATATAAAGTCTACGTTTTTGCATTATCTTATCCTTTAATTAAAAAACGCCATAAATGCCATTGGGGTTAGTGTCAAAACTAGCATGATAACTAAGACCCACGCCACAATTTTAGTGAACTTTTTATTCATTTAAAACTCCTTGTCTACTTTCTTATTTCAGCACCAACTGCTTTTTCTAGCTTAGATAAAATATCTTTTATGTTCTTATCTACTTCTTCTGACTTGAGTGTTCCCGTATCAGAACCCATATAAACTCTAAACATAATAGACTTTTTGCCTTCTGGAATTTGCTTACCTCGGTACTCATCCATGAATTCAATTTTTTTAGCGCCTGCATAAATCGCCTTATAAATTGCCGACCACTTCACTTCCTCATTTACCATGACTGATAAATCTTGCTCCACAAGTGGATATTGTGGTAAGGCTTCAAATTTATTGGTTCTTGATTTTAAGGCAATTAGTTCATCAGTATTGATTTCAAAAACAGCTGCATTAAAGTGCTTAATACTAGCCTCGCTAAGCGCTTTCATTGATACCAAACCGATTGAACCTAAAATAGTATTTCTTGTCATGATATTTAGCCAAACTTCTTTGTCTGCCCAAGCTGGTTTTTCGCGGCGTTCAAATCTGACAGGTTCAATAATAAGATGAGTTGATAAGTGTTCAACCACACCTTTTAAATCATAGAAGATTTTTTCTGCATCTTTGCCTACGCAAGCTGCAACCAAGTTGTTAGTTTGTACAGGAAGCACCTCATCAGGCGTAGATGGGCTATACTCACCCTTGTTAAATACTTGTGTTAACTCAAATATCTTAAACTCATTAAAATACTTAATATTATGCTCGATCGCCCCTAAAATACCAGGAACTAACGATGCTCTAATGTTTGCCATATCTGGTGCAGGTGGTGCCGCTAACTTAATATGGTCTATATCTTCCATGCCAGCTGCCTTAATGTACGTATCAGACACCCATGGATAAGTGAATATTTCTCTAAAACCACATCTAAATGCCAAATATTCTTTAAGCTGTCGTTGTATATCGTGATCTTTTTGATTTATCGCATCATTCATCACCACGCTTGGATTAACAGACTCAAAGGTATCATAACCTATCATTCTGCAAAGTTCCTCTAAAATATCATCTTGAATAGAAATATCACCTGTTGCACGCCATGTTGGCACAGCAACATTTACCGCATCGCCATCAATAGTTACACCAAAACCAAGTGGACTTAACATCTTACCTATTGTTTCATCATCTAAAGTTCTACCTGCACGAGTTTGTAAAAATTCCTTAGAAGCCTTCACCGTCAAAACACCAGTGTCTACTGGGTAAACATCATTAAAGGCAACAATTTTTGCCTCAGGTAATAGTTCTGCAAAAAGTTCTACTACTAAGTTTAGTGCCACATCAACTCTTGCTGTATCAAGATTCTTCTCAAATCTAATTGATGATTCTGTTCTTATATCAAAATTCTTCATGCTATTTCTAACAAAGGTGTTTGAAAAGTTGGCAATTTCAAATACTATATTCTTGGTATCATCAAATACAGAATCGTTTTTACCACCCATAATACCAGCAAAAGCAATTGCACCCTTTTCGTCAGCTATCACTAAGTCATTATCTCTTAATTCAATAACTTCATCATCTAATAATTCAAGTTTTTCACCTTTTTTAGCTAATCTTACGTTGATGCCACCACTGATTCTATCCTTATCAAAGGCATGCGTCGGCTCACCTGTAACAAGCATCACGTAATTTGTAATATCTACTATATTATTGATTGGTCTTAAACCAACATTTGTTAAAAAGGTTTTTAGCCAATTTGGTGAATCCTCAACCTTAACATTTTGAATTTCTAAAGCCATATATCTACGACAAGCTTCCTCAGCATCTATTTTAACTGGGAATTTTGGTAATTTTTCTAATTCAGCCTTTTTAACTTCCTCTTTATAAGGTGCTTTTAAATCTAAATTGTATATCGCAGCTAATTCTCTAGCCATACCATAATGACAATATAGATCCGGTCTATTCGTCAGCGACTTATTATCGATTTCTAGAATACAATCATTCATATTTAAAACATCAGCAATGTTATCACCAACCTTGCAATCAACGCCTTTTAAATCAACAATTTCATGTTCTTCTTTTGGTGGGAATAAATCCATCAAACCAACTTCATTGGCACCACAAATCATACCAAAAGAGGCTACTCCTCTTAGTTTTGATTCTTTTATTAAGACAGGTTCACCCTCACCATGCCACACAACATAGCTTCCTGGTAGTGATACCACCACCATTTGACCTTCATATAAGTTCGTTCCGCCACAAACAATTTGCACGGGTTCTTGTTCACCAATATCTACTTGGCATACAGATAATTTGTCTGCATCAGGGTGTTTTTCAAGTTTTAAAACCTTAGCTGCAATTATTTTATCATAACTATCAGCCTGAGTTTCCCAGCCCTCAACTTCAACCGTTTTCATTGTCAAATCATGCGCAAGCTCTTCTAAAGGAAGCTCACTTGGAATATCTATATATTTTTTTAACTGATTAAGTGATAATTTCATCTTTACGCCCCCTTAATTGAACTGATTTAAAAATCTTAAATCTGCACTGTGGAATAATCTCACATCATCGATACCATAACGCATCATTACTAGTCTATCTAAGCCAATGTTCACATAAAAACCTGAACATTCGTTAGGATCTATGCCAGCTGATTTTAAGACATTAGGATGTGGCGTACCACCAGGCATAACTTCTATCCAACCAACATGCTTACAAACCTTGCAACCTTTTCCCTTACAAACTCTGCACTTCATGTCGATTTCAAAGCCAGGCTCCACAAATGGGAAAAAACCTGTACGCATTCTAGTATCGACCTTTTCGCCAAACACTTTTTCTAAAATAGTGTCAATAAAAAGCTTACCTGCCGAAAAAGAAAAGTCCTTATCTACCATTAACACTTCGTACTGATAAAAGGCTCTTTCGTGCCTTGCATCAGTTGCTTCATTTCTAAACACTCTACCAGGATAAACAAATCTAGACGGGAAACCATGCTTTTGTAAGTATCTAACCGAAGCACCTGTTAAGTGTGGTCTTAAACACAATCTTTCAGTACCTTTTTTGTTTTCTGTACCATCTATCCAATACGTATCCATTGACTCTCTAGCTGGGTGATCTGGCGGGAAGTTTAGGTTATCAAAGGCAAAAAGTTCACTAGTAATTTCATCACCACTAAAAATTTCAAAGCCCATAGACCTAAAAGCGTCATTAAGGTCGTAGCACATCTGAGTAATTGGATGTAAGCCACCACCTTCAATACTATTTCCTGGTCTTGATAAGTCTAATTCAAAATCTAAAACAGTGCTATCAGAAATTATCTTATCTTTTTGAGTATCAATTTTTGCTTGAAATTCAGTTTTCATTTCGTTTGCCATTTTACCAAACTTTTGCTTTTCTTCTGGGCTAAGTGCACCAAGCCCCTTTAAAATGGCAGTAAGTTCACCTTTTTTACCCATAAGCTTGTGTCTTATTTCTTCAAGCTCATCTATGCTTTTTGTACCCAAAATTTCAGCATCAGCTTTTAATTTGAGTTCTTCTAGTTTTTTAAGCATAATTCCCCCCTATACACATATAACCCCAAAACATCGGGGCACTTAAAATCACAATAATTCCATAGAAATAATGTAGCACAATTTCGCCTTATAGTCAAACAAGATAGCCTAGTTCACTCTATTTTTGTTAATATTTTAAGATAAAATAATAATTTAACAGCTTGTTTCGGTATATTGTATTTGGTATACTGTTTAGGTGAATAATTTATATAAACAAGTAATAATTATTGAAAGGACGGTATTAAATGTTAGACAGTATTAACAATGTTATTTCACAAATAAACGGGATAATTTATTATCCAGTTCTTATTATCCTATTGTCAGTAGTTGGTCTATACTTTACTGCTAGAACAGGACTTATTCAATTAAAACTATTCGGCGAATCAATTAGAGTAGTGATGGAGAAACCTACTGAAAAGGGTGCCGTTTCATCTTTCCAAGCACTGATGGTTTCAACAGCTTCAAGAGTTGGTACGGGTAATATAGTCGGCGTATCAAGCGCCATCTGCTTAGGTGGCTACGGCGCAGTATTCTGGATGTGGATAGTTGCCATTATTGGTGGCGCATCCGCTTTTGTGGAATCTACTTTGGCGCAAATTTACAAACGTAGAGGCAAAGACGGTAGTTATGGCGGACCTTCGTACTACATAGAGAGCGCCTTGAAAAGTCGATTGTTAGGGGTTATTTTTGCAATATCTTTGATCCTAACTTATGGTGTTGGTTTTAATATGTTAGCTGCCTTTAACTTACAAACTAGCTTTGAAGTATATAGTTTTTATGATGCCAATGTCACGCCATATATAATAGGAGGCGTTTTAACACTACTAACAGCTTACTGTATTTTTGGTGGTGGTAAAAGAATCATCAAATTCGCTAGTACACTAGTACCAATCATGGGTATTATTTACATCCTACTGTCAATCATTTTAGTCTTTATGAACATCAGTTACATTCCAACTGTATTTTCTAAAATATTTACAGATGCCTTTGATTTTCAGGCGATTTTTGGTGGTATTGCCGGTTCAAGTATGATGTACGGTATAAAAAGAGGTTTATATTCTAACGAAGCTGGTATCGGTTCGGCACCAAACGCTGCAGCCGCAGCTGATGTTAGCCACCCGGTGAAACAAGGCTTAGTACAAATGCTATCAGTATTTATAGATACTTTAGTTATTTGTTCAGCAACAGCATTTATGTGTTTGATTTCAGGCATAGAACCAAATGCAGATATCGCTGGTGCACCATATATCCAAAACTCACTTTCTACATTTATAGGCGACTACGGCAACCACTTTGTTACAATATCACTGATTTTATTTGCCTTTACAACGCTTATAGGTAACTTATACTACGTTGATAACAACCTAAACTACATCTTCAAAAAAGTTCCTAGTAAAGCATTTATGACAGGGTATAGATTTTTTGCAGTAGCAGTTATCTTCTTAGGTGCTATCACAAAACAAGCTTTTGCTTGGAACGTAGCAGACATGTTGATGGGTATTATAGCACTAATCAACTTGCCAGCAATTATGGTACTTGGTAAAACTGCCATAAACGCTTTAAAAGATTACGAATCACAACGTAAAGCAGGCAAAAATCCAATATTTAAAGCAAGTTCAATTGGGCTAGATGATGCAAACTTAGACTACTGGCAGTAATTTTTAACTTTTAAAATTTAATATACATTAAGAGAACCGTTCAAGTAACAGCGGTTCTTTTTTTAATAGAATTTAAAATGTTAGTGTAAAATAAATGTAGGAAAAATTAGAAAAAGAAAAAGCCACTTATGTTATGATGTAAGTGTAAAGCAAACATTCGAAACATAAGGAGGCTTT
>PDWI01006763.1_pt1 | contig 14563 bp, 13 predicted proteins | sample 1430891 | NCBI WGS metagenome assembly PDWI01 (sample SAMN01162508, study PRJNA174530) | Oral metagenome, whole genome shotgun sequencing project. | biome: Marine environment; feature: Marine mammal; material: Swab sample of the gingival sulcus; isolation source: swab sample of gingival sulcus... | reverse complement strand
TTAGTTGCCTGTCTTTGTCCATCATTGAAGTAAGCTGGTACAGTTATAACAGCCTCTGTAACAGGCTCTCCTAGGTAACTCTCAGCGTCAGCCTTAAGCTTTTGAAGTACCATAGCTGAGATTTCCTGTGGTGAATACTTCTTACCATCTATATCTACCTTATGATTTGTTCCCATTTCTCTCTTGATAGAAAGTATAGTTTTATCAGGATTAGTAACTGCCTGTCTCTTAGCTTGGTCACCAACCAATCTCTCACCATTTTTAGTAAAAGCTAAGTAATAACTACTGGCTTTCCACCTTCCATAACTGCTACACATGAATTTGTTGTTCCTAAGTCTATTCCTATAATTTTTCCCATAATAATTCTCCTTTTTTATATATTTAGCGTGTGCATTACCCCCCATTCAAGTAGGTAACATTTTAGTAAAACCTATCAGCCCACTACACACAGCATCCTTATTTACATCTTAATACTTATTAATTAGCTACACTCACCATTGCATATCTTATGACCTTGTCCCTGTAAGTATATCCTTTTTGCATAACTTGAGTAACTGTGTTTTCTTCATACTCATCATTTTCTTCATGAGAAATCGCATGATGCAAGTCTGGGTCAAAAGGCTTATGCAAGGCATCTATTTCCTTTACATCTAGCTGGTCTAAGGTGTCTAAAAGCTGCTTATAGATAAGCTCTACACCCTTTTTATAACCATCATCTATCTTCGTTTCTACTTCTAATGCCCTCTCGAAATTATCTATAATAGGGAGAAGTTTCTCTATTATTCCAGTAGCTCCTTTTTCAAACATCATGGACTTTTCTTTTTCAGTCCTATTTCTGAAGTTATTGAACTCTGCCATATTGCGAAGCAGCTGGTCATTTAACTTAGCTATCTGAGCGTCCTTTAGAGCTATCAGTTCTTCATCAGCCTCTACTACTTTCTCCTCTTCTAGCTCTTCATTTTTTTCCTCTTCTACATCTTCCTTACTTTCTTCAGTCGCTTGCTCCTTAAGTTCGACCTCAGTTTTTAAGTCTTTTTCTTCTTCTTTTTTCTTCTTACTCGCCATCTCATCACCTCTCTTGTTAATTACCATTCATCTTATCCTCTATGTCCTTAATCAGACATTTCAAAGATGCGATAACATTTGCATAATCCATCCTCTTCGGACCAATAACGCCCACTATTCCTAGTGGTTTGCCATTTATATGATATGATGTAGTGATTAAACTACAGTCATTCATTGCCTCAATACCATTTTCTGAACCAATCCTTACCGTGATGCCATCACTGTTCTCTTCATCGTGCTCAGTAGAAAGCAACAGGGATTTAATCTTGTCCTTCTTCTCAAAAGCCTCTATCAAGCTGGAAGCCTTTTCGAAATCTCTAAACTCAGGAGACTTCAGAACATTTAGTGTGCCACTTGTATAAATCTCAGTCCCATCCTTGTTCTGCACTGACTTGAAAATCGCTTCCAAAACCTTGTTTACGACTTCTACATGCTCACCTACTATAGATTTCAAATCTTCTATAATAGGAAGGTTTATCTGTTCGACCTCCAGTCCTCTAAGCTTCTCATTTAGCAGAATCGAAATAGCGTCTAACTGTCTTTGTGTAATCTTGTTATCTATATCGAAGATAAAATTACTAGCAACATTACCCTCAGTTACTATCACGACTAATATCTTCTTCTCATCGACCTGCATAAGCTGTAACTTCTTCACCCTACTTCTCTCATAACGAGGCTTAGAAACCACTGCTGTGAGATTGGTTCTCTCAGCCAGGACATTGGCAATCTCCATCAGGAGATTTTCTATCCTATTAGCTGAAGCTATAAGTGAAGACATCTGCTCTAATTCTAAGAGCTTGCTTCCACCTGTCTTCATAAGAGTATCTACATAAAGCCTATATCCCTTATCAGAAGGAATACGTCCTGATGAGGTGTGGGGTTGAACTATAAATCCCAGCTCCTCCAAGTCACTCATCTCATTTCTAATAGTCGCTGGTGAAATGCCTAGGTTATAATTTTTAGAAATCGTTCTAGAACCAACCGGCTCTGCTGTATCTAAATAATTAGAAATAATGGCTTCTAATATCTTAACTTTTCTTTCATCTAATTCCATAAACTCACCTGCAACTCATCTGTATCTACTGTTTAACTAAGCTTTCATCTAGCTTTTTTAGTTATTAGCACTCGTTTATGTGGAGTGCTAATATAGTCATATTACACCCCCTAAGCTTTAATGTCAAGCTAAAAAATATTAAAAAACTATAAAAAGAAAAAGTCACTAAGTCGTGACTTTCAAAATATAACATATATTTAAACCTATACAATTAACATTACTTATCTTTATCCATAATCTGTATAGATATCTCATTCTTATAAAAAGCACCAGCTTCCAAAGAAACTATACCCTTCACATCCTTAAGTAGCACTACCCCACTCTCTTCGCCTACGAGTCCAGTCCATGGCTCTACACAGACGTACTTAGCCCTCTCATCAGGAAGCGTCCATATAGCAACATAGTCCATATCAGGATATTCCATATAAATCTCCTTATCAACCTTATCAGAAGAAATCCTTACGGACTTAGGTGCATTTTTCAAAATAATAGCCTCATTTTCAAACATTTCTCTATTAAGCTCTATCTTAGAATCAGTAAAATCACTATATCCACCAGTCAAGAATCCTGTCAAGGTAATCTCTACCCTTTCCATACCATCAGCACTAGCGAAGTCTAAGTAATAATCTTCAAACTCAGTCTCATCATCCATAGGAAGCTTAAAGCCAGGATGGAAACCTAGGGCAAAGTACATAGTCTTATCATCGCAGTTCTTAACTAAATAATTCACTACTAACTTATCACCACTGAGCTCATAAACCACAGTCATCTCAAATTCAAAGGGATATGACTTACGAGTGTTTTCATCACTTTTAAATGTAATACTTATCCTGGTATTATCATAATAATCCACCACTCCCTCGGTATTTCTTAGAAAACCGTGTTTAGTGATTTCATACTCATTTTCTTCGTATATATACTTACCATCCTTCATCCCTCCGATTATAGGAAAAAGAATCGGTGACCTGCGAGCCCATGTATTTTCGTCACCCTGCCATATATACTCTATATCCAAGTGGTCACGCAAGTTCATGAGCTCTGCACCCACGCTTGAAACATTTACACTTAGCCTACTATTTCTTAATTGATATATCATATATCCTCCTTTAAAATCCTAGTCCCTCTCTAAAAAATATTTAGCATCAGGTACTAGCGTGCTATTTGGATAGTCATTTATTAACTGTTCAAAAGTCTCTGTCATCCTAGGCAAATCTCCCTTTTTAAGATAAGCTCTACCCTTGTAATATAGGGCATTCTCAGCTGGATAACCGTCCTTTTTAAATGAATACGAAGTATCAAAGAACTCAATCGCCTTATCAAACTCACCTCTTAAATATGCATTATATCCACTTACATAGACTTGCTCTGCCAATACAGGCAATACACTAGTCTTCATAGAAATAGTGAACTCCTTGAGTTCATCACTTAAGATGTCTTCATCAATGTTTACCAAAATATTTCCAGCCTTTGTAGTATCAGCTGGAGCGATATAATAGTTCCTTAAAACATTGGATAGTTTCTCTGTCTCAGCTAGTTTTAGCTTGTTTTCAGATAAGACATTAGCCTTGTTTTTTAACTCCGCATCCAAACTCGCTATATCATTATCCTTAGTATTAAGACTTGCATTTAAGCCATCCACCTTGTCCTTGAGTTTCTCTATTGCCAGCTCCTTCTCACCTATCTGCGAATTTAAATCCTTTTTAATGCTAGGAACTAGGGCTAGATAAACTACAAGTGCACCCAAAACTATACCAGATAAGACATAAATAAACTTGTTTATCGGACTGGTCTTAGACCTCCTTACAGTCTTTGGTGCCATATTTGCATTGGCTTTATTTACCTTAACACTTTCACTATTTTCTGTTTCTTCGCTACTAAGAGTCGCCAAATAAGACTTGGCTGGCAAATTACCCGAATCTATTTTTAAAAGCTTATTCAATTCACGAACAGCATACTGCTCCTTACCCTCTTTTACATAGCAAAGAGCAAGCAAAAGCCTAGCCTTTACAAAGCGCGGATTTATGCTGATAGCTTTTTTTAGGTTTACTATTGATAAATCAGCACTACCTGCCCTCGCATGCTGCAATGACTTATTATACTTCTTAAAACTCTCGTTATAGTCATTTAGCTTAGCCTTATTTTCTCTAACCTGTTCTAAATAATAAGTAGCCTTGTTATCACTAGACCTAACGTTTTGGGAAATCACCCAATGCCTAATAGCCAGAGGAATCTCCCCTACATTATGATATGCAAGCCCCAACAAATTATGGGCATGGTAATTATTTTTATCCAGCTTAACTGCATTATTTAAGTAGGAAATAGCACTAGACATATCCCCACTCTTTATCTTCATATAAGCAATATAAAGAAGCTTCTTAGACAAAAGCTTAATTTTATTTCTAACCCTAGCATCCAAATCATCTGAGACGATATTAGGGTTTTCTTTGATTTCTATATTCATATTATTTCCACCACTACCTAGTTATCTCATCCAAAATCTCTGCCAATAATTCCACGACATCCTTCTTATTATAAGAATATACATCTCCCTCTATATCATCTACTAAAATCGACTCTTCAAACTTCTCTATCTCTTTATCAAAATCTATCATCTCGTCCTCCTACTCACCCCTCCAATATAATAATATACATAAGTTGAAGCAAATACAATACCTTTAGTAAAAATTTAATATTTTCCTAACTTTTTTATGTTTTTTTTATAAATACGCCCTATTTTTGACACTTTCTACGCATATACTATATATAGTACAATGCAAAAAAAGTATTGACATAAACATTATACAAGATGGAGGTATAAAATGAATAATTTGGAAAAGAAAAAAGAAAACAAAGTCTTAAAAGGCGTACTGATAAGCATAGGAGTCATAGTTTTGAGTTTTTATTCAATACTGGCTATTTTCAGCTTAGCTACAGCAATAAATTACATTAAGACTAACGAGGCTTCTGAAAGCTCAGCAAATCAAGCAATAGAAGTCGAAGCCGCTGAAGAACTAGACTATACTGGCGATGATTTTTTAAGTGGTGTACTCACAAATACAGACGATAGGGCTTTTAACAAGGCACCTACTATAGTATTAGAAAACGAAAATCAACTAATTCCTACTATAGTGGAAAACAGTTCACCATCCATTGTCACCATAGAAAACATAGTAGAGATGGACAATACGCCCTTCCCTGTATATGACGGCGGCGGAACAGGCAGTGGTATCATATTCGAAGCTACAAAAGATGAGGTTCTAATAGTTTCCAACAATCATGTAACTAGTGGCGACGGCAAGCTAGAGGTCGTATTTAAAGGCGGAGAAACAGTTCCAGCCAAACTACTAGGATATAACTCGTTAAAAGACGTAGCTGTTCTTTCTGTAGATACTAATGACATAGATGATACTTCGCAAATAAATATAGCACAGTTTGGAGACTCAGAAAAAATCCAAATCGGCGAAATGGTAGTCGCCATAGGTAACCCTCTCGGAACTGAATTTTCTTCCACAGTAACCAGTGGTATCATATCAGCTCTAGAGAGAGAAATAGACTTCAATGACGGCTCAAACCAAACCAATCTTATACAAACAGATGCAGCTATAAATCCAGGCAACTCTGGTGGAGCCTTACTGAACTCAAACGGTGAAGTCATAGGTATAAACAATGGTAAATACGTAGCAGAAGCTGTCGAGGGTATTGGTTTCGCCATACCTATCAATGATGCAAAAAAGGAAATAAAGAAAATCCTAGATAGTAGAAACGGTAGCGATATAGCCTTTAACTTAAGCGATGATAGACCAGTATTGGGTGTCACTATCCAAGATATTGATCCACAGATAAACTACGAAACAGGCATGACCTTTGGTATATATGTAGTAGAAGTATCTAAAAATAGTGGAGCTTATGAAGCTGGCATAAAGGCAGGCGATATAATCTATGGAATGAACGGCTCCAAAATCAGAAACAAGAGAGACCTCTTTGCACAAATGGCAGAACTAAAAGTTGGGGATACTGTAAGCGTAGACATACTACGAGATGATGAACTAATCAGCTTAAAGGTAGAACTCTACAGTCTAAAAGATGTAGAATAAGATATAAAGAAGATAAAACAAGACCTAGCCCACTATGGACTAGGTCTTAGTATTTTATTTAAATCATTTTATATTTCATATTTAAAGATGTGTCTTAAGCTTCCAAAATATTTCTTAAATACATTACTAAGTTCTAAACTAGAAGTATCCCTTCCAAGGAATACAAACTCATAATTTATATCATTTCTCCTAAGCAATTGGGATGACTCCCCAAAACCTTGCTTAGCAGCTAGCTCTCTTCTTAATTTAGCTAGACCATCTGATTTGAACATAATAAGTAAGTTCTTCTTGCCATATATAGATTTTAATCTATCAATTACAGATTTTTCGTAAGTCAAAAAGTCCACACCTGCTACAGATATATTAAATAAAACTAGTGCAGTATTTCTATGATATATTACATATGTAAGACCTATCATCTCTGCGCCATTGTAGACAGCTAAGAAATCAGCTCTCTTAGTCTTAGCCTTGGATACTAGCAATCTAAAAGGCAATCTTTCTGGCTTAGCTAGACTGGAGCAATACAATGACTTAGCAAGTTTTTCCAAGTTCTTATTAGAACTTACCCTTCTAAACTTAAGTTCTAAAGTTCCACTGACACTAGCACCATCATATCTCTTAGATAATCTATCGGTAAGATCATCTATTTCATGTTCTAAGTTTTCTTCAGACATCAATATCTTATCCGTATCAAAGGCTTTCTCACCAGCTTCACTAGCTGCCAAAACCTTATCTACAGTTGGTAGTTCTTCCTCTTCAAAAACCGGCTCTTCTATCATGAGCTCTTCAGCCTCTACACTAGGTCTCATAGATAGGCTAGGTTCAGCACTTTTGATAGGATTTGGATTGGTAATAATCCTAAAACCATTGCTTCCATAAGTCATAGTCATAGGTGATGCCGATAAGGCAACTGCACCTGAAGAAAGTGGCGTAGATGATGGAACGAAGTCATCAGTATAAGAAGCAGCTGTATGCACTGATACAACCTTTTGTCCCTGCTCCAATTTCGCTATTCTTTCTTTTAAGTCATTTTCTTTCTTTTCTAAAGCATCTATCTTATTAAGAAATTCTTTTTCTTTTTTCTCTATTTGAACCAAACGCTCTGCTATAGCGTTCTCTTTCTCTAACATGAACTTGATTCGTTCTTCTATCTCTTCCTCTTTTTTCTTGATATCTATAAAGGAATAAAGTAAGGTATCTATCTTTGCATGCAAATCAAAGTAGTCATCATCATAGCTTGCATCTAAGCTTGCAAAAGTCTCTTCACTTAGCACCTGCTCTTCTACTTGTACTTCCTCTTCACTTGCCACTGGCTCTTCCGCATGAACTTCTTCTGTACTTTCTACAGTAGCATCAAGTTCTATTTCTTCTGAAATTTCTATAGCCAATTCTGGCTCTTCATAATTTTTAAGCTCAAAATCGGCAGGTCTTCTAAGAACAGTAAGCACCCTTTCCTTATCCCCTAGACCTAGGGTATGATGCTTGGACTTCTTCACAAATTCAAATTCAAAATCATCATTTATAGAGTCAACTACTTCGTAAGCCTCATAATATCCTCTATAAACTTCTTCTACCCCTAGCTCATTAAAACAATAGTCTATGATTTCAGCAAAAGCTTCTTTTTCTATACCCCTACCCCAATAGTTTACATTCAACACATGACCTAGCTCTATACCGTCACCATTATGCATAAGACCTAAAGAACCTATAACTTTAGCCTCTTCTTTTAATACTATGGCATAGACATTCTTGGCACGCATAAGCATATTTAAAATAATCTCGCTATCTTCCATACTCTCATGATGCTTCCAGCCAGCCATCTCAGCTATCTCAGGCACACTAGCATATTCATATAAATCTTCTAAGTCACCCTCTAAAAAAGGTCTAAGAATTAGTCTTTCAGTTTCAAAAAACTTCTTATCTAAGTCTATCATAGCTACTCCTTCACAAATGTCTTTTCAACACCTAGGGGTATTATACCACAAACCCACTATATATAGTAGTGTAATTTTAAAATTTTTCTAAAAAATCTAATTTTATTTTTCTTTATGCCGATAAACATTGTTTGCATCAGCATTTACGAGTCTTTGGTAATTTTTCACAAAAATAAAGGTGGAGAAATTACTGAAATTTCCGCCACCTTTATCTCTATATACCTTGTATAAAATACATTAGAAAGCTTCTTAAATTTTATTTTATATCATTCAAATAATCAAAATAGTCACTATCTTTATCTATGAAAACAGTCTTGCCACTCATAGCCTTATATGCCTTCATCCTCTCGATAAACCTGTAGAACTCAAGGTCGACCTTAAGAGCTTCCTGATAGGTCCTAATAGCCTCAGCGTCAGCTTCAGCCTTTATAACAGCAGCCTCTTCAACAGCATTAGCTATAACTATAGCCTTTTGCGCATCTACCTGAGCTACCTTTTGATTATATTCAGAATCACCCTCAGCTATGGACTGAGCACTCTCCTTCTCTATCTCTTTAGCCATCTTCTCCTCTATGGTCGCTATATTTGACTCAGGGAAGGTCTTTCTATTTATACCGATTACACTTATTTGTATACCTAACTTAGACTCTAACTGTTCATTTAGTTCTTCCTTCTTCTCTATCAAGATATTTTCTATCTTATTTTGATAGAAGAACTCATTGAAACCTAGGGCATTGGCAGAGTTTATTACAGTCTTATAAACGTACTCATCCATACGACTATTGGCCTCACTCTTATTACCTACAACAGCATTAAATCTGACAGGGTCTATTACCCTATACTGGGCATACATCTGTATTTTTAACCTTCTATTATCAGCTGTATTTATAAGCTCTTCATTAGAAATATATGTAAGGTACTTAGCAGAATACTTCTCTACTGACTGGATAAAAGGTATCTTGAAATGCATACCCTTTTCAGTGATTATATCTACACCACTAAGCCCATTAGCTTCTAAATTCCTAAGCACGACTTCCTCGTCCGCTCCAGCTATAACTACACTCTTTACCTCAGAAAAAACCTTGCTTACTGCGACTTCACCCTCACCCACTATATAATATGAACTATTTAATAAAACAAGGGCAAGAACTACTATTACAATCAAAAATCCTTTATTTTTCATCTTATTCTCCCTCCATTATATCAAAGTGTTTAAGGTAGTCTCCATCCTCACTCATATCTATTATAACCCTATTATTCTTCATGAATTCATTCATGGCATCTAGGTAGTATCTCTCTTTTAAAATCTGAGGATTGTTTTTATATTCATCATAAAGCGCTAGGAAACTAGCTACTCCAGCCTTGGCATCTGCCTTAACAGTAGCTGAATAAGCATTGGCTTCCTCCACTATCTTTCTAGCCTCCGCCTTAGCCTGTGGCACTACAGTATTTTCATACTTCTCACCATCTTCTATCTTACCATTTTTATATTGGTTAGCATTTTCTTTTTGCTGGTAAGCTTCCTCTACGCTATCTAAGAACTGAACGTTTTGGGTACCTACTAGAACTATCTCTAGTCCAGTATCATACTCATCTATCTTCCTCTGCAGCATAGGAGTGATTTCCTTATCTATAAACTCCTTCTTAGTCTTAACCTCATCTAGGGTAAAGGCCTGTACAGTCGTTCTGATAACATCTTCTAAAGCTAGTCTAAGAGTACCCTCCACATCATCTACCTTAAATAAATAATTAAACGGGTCTTTTATCTTGTATTGTATGATAACTTCTATAAGAGCTATGGAAGCATTGTTATTGGCTCCATCAACTATTACATTGGCCTCAGTAAAGTCGTCCCCATATACAGGCTTAGACTTCTCATCACCGTACTGCTCAGTCCTAAAGCCATACTCCATATTGTAAATCTTCTCTACATTTAATATCTTAACCTCATCTATTACAGGTATCATGAAATGAAGTCCTGCCTCTGTCTCAGTAGTCAAGTATCTACCTAGCCTAAGCACTACAGCATCTTCCTTAGTATCTAGGGTATAGAAACTATTTAAAGCTATATAAGCTATGACTAAGAGTATCACTATTGGAACTAAGACCTTCTTCATCTTCTTGCCAGTATCTCTTAACTTAATATCGATAACTTTTGCCTTGTCGTCAAAATTATTGTTGAAATTATTATTTTCGTCCACTTTGTCCTCCTGTTAAAAAAATATCCATATAAGAGTACAACACAATATTTAATAATTTATAAATATTGTGTTGTTTATTTCTATCAATCTGCCTTTTTCTCAGCTAGTATTACACGTATCCTCTTACCAACAGCAGTCTTATTATAATATCCTTTAATATCATATTTTCCAGCTTTTATAGTATCTAGACTTACCTGTCTATAAGCACCATCTTCTTTTACGTAAATCTCTTTCATATCAGAAGATATAGTCATGTCTCCCTCTGGAGTCTCAGCCTTTCCACCTGAAAAAGCATAAACTTTTATCTCCTCTAAGTCTCTAAGCAGTTTATCTCTGCTATCTGATTCACCAGACTTCATGGAGTAATAAATCTCCACTCCACCCCTTTTCACATCTGCAGAAAAACCATATGGATGAAGTTCTTTTTCCATACCATCTTGCATATAGTAATAGGTCGATGAATGAACTGTCATCGCACTTCCACCTTCACCACTTGAATCACCATGAACACTATAAAGTAAACCGTACTCCCTAGCATTTCCAGTAACATCATCTAAGATAATATTTTTAATATCATTGTTATCATCAGTGTCATAGAAGAGCACATCTGAACTGCTTAGTCTAGCATCTAATATATCGCTGATACTGATATTTTTTATCTTATTCTCACTTTGTTCATAATACTCTTGTATACTTACCCCAGGAGCGAATCTCATATCACCTATACCCTTAGCCGTAACCTTACCACTAAGCGACCTCTTTGGCATACTGCTTACATCCGTACCATCTTCATTAATTTTCACCTTTACAAATGAACCTGGCTCTATACCTGTGCTATCTATATAAAAGTCACGAATATCTCCATCTGTACAAAGCACTGTAATCTTAGTGAAGTATTCGGTCTTTCCGTTCACTTCACGCTTATTATTTTTTTCCTTCTTAGATAACATACCATAGTAGGTCATATTTACAGAAGCACTATCTATAACACCTACTACATTTTTACCACCCTCTGCATCTGGAATACCAAGTAATACAGCTACTGTATCACCCATCTTATACTTACCTAGAGATGAAAACTGCACCTTGGCATCATAGCCTTCTAGGGTGTATTTCACACCATCAATACTTATGCTCTCTGGATTTATAGTATTTGGTAAAATATGGTCTATTCTTCCGACCTTTTTATCATCGAAGACAAAGCATCTATTAAGTCCTTTATTATGATAATAAACATCATTTATATTAAGCCTAGAAACAGGTCTACCCGCCTTGTAAATATCAGCACCACCAGGTGCCGCTCCATCACCATGCATATAAATAAATGGTCCTTCCAAGTCCTTATATAACATTGATAGATAGTCTACCTCATCATTACTTATCGGTAAGCCTATATTCTCTCCATAAACCTTTCCCTCTGGGCCTTTTGCCACCATCATATTATAAAACAAGGTTTTACACTGCTTCCTTGTAAGATCACTACCTCTAAAACCAGAAAGGTTTTTAAGAAGCCCTATTTCCCTAGCCTTATCAAGTTGCACATTAGGAAATACACCAACTGCCTTAGAAAAATCATAACCCATTATTCTAAGTACAACAGTTATCCCCTCTTCGTATTTAATAGGGTTGTTAGGTCTGAAACTACCATCTATGTATCCGGTAAACCAACCATTATCCACAGCCAGCTTTATATATCCAGACGCCCAATGTTCACTTCTTACATCACTAAAGAGTGAAACATAGGCATTACCAGACACATTATCTCTAAAGCTAGAAGCCATGGTCGCCATCTTAGCAAACTCAGCTCTGGTGACATCCTTAGAAAGCATCAAGTCACCATTTTCATTTCCTCTAATTATCCCCAATGACCTCACTACATCTAGCTCCCTATCACCAGTCTGCGCATATGCTACCGACATAGTGAGCACCATAGTCAAAATCACAGCTATAAGTTTTTTCATATTTTTCTCCTATCCATTAAATCTAAGAGCATCTATCGGATTTAGTTTAGATGCCTTCCACGCTGGTAAAAATCCAAAAAATACACCAATAAATACCGAAATAGCTACAGCGAGTATCACCGACTTAGAATCAGGTGCTACAGTAATATTAACCCCTGCTAGCTGCCTAACGACCATGGTGCCTATAAAGCATAGTATATACCCAAAGGCTATGCCAAGCAAACCTCCGAAACCACTAGTCGCAGCTGCCTCTATAACGAACTGAAGTAAGATAAACTTATTCTTCGCGCCAAGGGACTTCCTAATACCTATCTCCCTAGTACGTTCAGTTACAGACACCAACATGATATTCATAATACCTATACCACCTACAAAGAGCGATATAGATGCTATTACTATAAGCACTGTAGAAACCGTACTTACCATCTTTTCTTGTTGTTTTATAATCTCATAAGCACTATCTACATAGAAGTCTATGCCATTAGGACTGAGCCTTTCCTTCAGGTAGCTTTCCAGTTCTTCAGCCACACCCTGAGGGTCTATGTCATCCTTGGTAAACAGCTTATACTCGCTTACATTTTTTTGCTTAGACATCTTCATAAGGGTAGTATAAGGAATAAGAACACTTGCGTCCTTACCATACTCACTAGGAAACATACCCTTACTAGTCTGTTTTAAAGTACCTATTATTTCAAAGGTCACACCATCAATAGAAATCTTTTGCCCTATTACATCAGTACTAAACCACCTTTTAGCATAAAAAGCACCAACTATACAGACTCTCTTTTTATTTTTGATATCAATATAACTTATATTTCTCCCTCGTTCAAGTTCCTGATTTTGCAAGCTTAGAAAGTCTTCTTGAACCCCCTGTATACGGCCATGGTTAGACTCCTTCTTGTATTTCAAAAACTTAGAAGTAGAAATATTAGGTGTATATCCCTTAAATATATCCTTATGTTCTTCCACATACTTAGCCATATCTTCCATCTTAAATGGTATCTCTGGCTCCTCTCCATTTGGACCATAGTTCTGTGGGTACATACTCACACCAATCTCATTTGAACCCATCCAAGTAAAGGTCTCTTTTACGAAGGACTTCATCCCATTACCCATACCAGCTATGGCTATAACTGCAGCTACACCGACTATGACACCTAGCATGGTAAGAAAGGAACGCATCTTAGATGAAAATATATTTTTCATAGCCATAAGTAAGGCCTGTGCTATCGCCATATTATACGTCCTCCTTATTATCTTTTTCTACTTTTTTATCCAAGTCTGAAGCATCTTCTTGCAAATCAACTGCTGCACTTTCTTCTAGCCTTGCCTCTTTTTCAGCCTCTTTTTCTTCAAAGATTTTAGATCCTATCACTTCAGCACGTTCAGTCTCATCAGTAATAAGCCTATCTTCTATTATCTTACCATCCATCAATCTAATTATCCTGTTAGCACTAGCAGCTATCTCTATATCATGGGTGATAAGCACTATGGTATGCCCCTTGGCATTTAGTTCTTGAAGAAGTTTCAGTACATCCTTACCAGTCTGCCAGTCAAGTGCTCCAGTAGGTTCATCAGCAAGTATAATATCTGGTTCAGCTGATAAGGCTCTTGCTATTGATACCCTCTGTTGTTGACCTCCTGATAACTGGTTTGGCATATTCTTGTACTTCTCTGCTATATCTACTTCTTCCAAGCCCTTCATAGCCATCTCACGTCTTTTTTTCTTACTGTAACCAGCATAAATCAACGGCACTTCGACATTCTCTATCACAGATAACTTAGGCAAAAGATTATACTGCTGAAATATAAACCCTAGGGTCTTATTTCTAATCTCTGCAAGTTTGTTCTTAGACAATTTTCCGACATTTTCTCCATTTAAGAGGTAGTCACCACTGGTAGGTACATCCAAGCATCCAATTATATTCATACAGGTACTCTTACCACTACCAGAGTGTCCTATAATAGCTACGAATTCACCCTTGTCTATAGTCATGGAAACATCATCGACAGCCTTTACCACATTTTCGCCCATATGGTAATACTTGCAGACGTTTTTAAACTCTATTAAATGTGTCAATCTATATACACCTCTTTCGTAACTACTCCACCGCCGAAGCCTCCGTAGCCTCCCATGCCATTATCTACATATTGATAACCTACTACGTCACCCTCTACTAAGCCTTCTTTAATCTCTACATAATCCCTATCACTAATACCAGATACAACTGAGACATATACATAGCCCTCTGGA
>PDWI01023767.1_pt1 | contig 14568 bp, 15 predicted proteins | sample 1430891 | NCBI WGS metagenome assembly PDWI01 (sample SAMN01162508, study PRJNA174530) | Oral metagenome, whole genome shotgun sequencing project. | biome: Marine environment; feature: Marine mammal; material: Swab sample of the gingival sulcus; isolation source: swab sample of gingival sulcus... | reverse complement strand
CGCTCGGGGCTGACCAAGTCCGGCAAGGAAGCCAAGCGCCTGATCGCCGACAAGGGCGCGAAGATGAACGATGCCGACGTGACCAATGCCGGGCTGATGGTCACCCCGGCCGACCTTGCCGAACCGATCAAGCTCTCGGCGGGCAAGAAGCGCCACGCTCTCGTCGTTCTGGAAGGCTGAGAGGCCAAAGCTGGGGGTTTCACACCCCCAGACCCCCGTGAGGTATTTTCAGACCAAAGAAGGAGAATCGCGTCAACCGTGACTGCTTCTTTGGTCTCCAAATACCTTGGGGGAGTTTGAGGGCCTCCGGTTGCCGGCCCTGAAGGCCGTCCGGGTTTTCAACCAATAGTGCGCGCGTGAGCGCTCAATTGGATTGCGCTTCGGCCTGGGCGATGGCGGGGCGGATGGTGTTGCCGTCGATGATGAAGGTTTCGGGCACGCCGTAGATGCCCCAGTCCAGCCCGGTGCGGCCGGTCGGGTCGGCGGAGAGGCGTTGGTAGGGGTTGCCCAGACCGTCGAGGAAACGTTGCGCCTTCAGCGGGGTGTCCTTGTAGTTGACGCCGAAGATCTCGACGCCCTCGCCCGCGAGCGTCATGAGTTGTTCGTGTTCGGCGCGACAGGGGCCGCACCAGCTTGCCCAGAAGTTCACCAGCACCACGTCGCCGGCGGCGAGGTCTTGCGTGGTGAAGGCCGGGGCGCCGCCGAAGCTGGCCAGGGTCAGCGCCGGGGCCGGACCGCCTTCGCGGGTCGAGGGCAGCGCGTTCGGGTCTTCGCGGCCCATGCCCCACAGGAACAGCCCGGCGAGCGCGAAGAACAGGATCGGTGGCAGCAGCATCAGCGGTTTCATGTCAGTTCCCCTGCGCGGCGCGGCGCGCTTCGATGGCTTCGAGGTCGCGTTTGGCGCGGCGCGACTGGAGCCATGTCGCCACGATCAGCAGGCCATACAGCACGAAGGCGACGCCCCATGCGGCAAGGATCGCGCCGGCGTATTTCCCAAGTTCAGGCATCGGACATCCTTTCGCGAAGTTCGAGCGCGTGAATGCGGCGTTTGCGGATCTCGGTGCGGGTGCGCACGAAGATCATCGTCACGAAGAAGAGGAAGAACCCGACCAGCGCCATGACCAGCGGGATCCAGTAGACATCGGCGATGTTCTCTTCCTTGTCGAGGGAAAGCGTCGCGCCCTGGTGCAGGCCCTGGTTCCAGAAGTTCACCGCGTAGCGCGACATGAAGGCGAAGACCGAGCCGACGATGGCGAGCACGGAGGTGAGGTCGGCGGCGGTGTCGGGATCGTCGATCGCGGCCCAGAGCGCCATGTAGCCGAGGTAGAACAGGAACAGGATCAGGAAGGAGGTCAGGCGTGGATCCCAGGCCCAGGGGGTGCCCCACATCGGCTGGCCCCAGATCGCCCCGGTGAGCAGCGCGACCAGCGTGAAGGTGGTGCCGACGGGGGCGGCCGCCCTGGCGGCGAGGGCCGAGACGTGGTGACGCCGCACCAGCCAGATCAGCGAGGCCACCAGCATCATGAACCACGCCGAGACAGCCATCGTCGCGGAGGGGACGTGCATGTAGATGATCTTCACCGAGGAGCCGAAGTTGACCGCCTCGGGGGTGAAGAAGAAGCCCCAGACCAGCCCGGTGCCGGTCAGCAACACGGTGAGGCCGATCAGCCAGGGCAGCAGGATTTGCGAGAACCACATGAAGCGGACGGGATTGGCCCATTCCCACAGCCAGTTGATCCGGTCGCGGGATTGTTTCGTGCGGGTGGGCATTGGATTGGTCATGCGCGTTACCTACGAGAGCGTTGAGCGTTGGGCAAGGGGCGGCGGGGGCAGTTCATCGGATGTTGATCCTGAGCGCGGCGGCGGCGGCGAAGGGCAGGAGCGCGACGGAGGCCGCGGTAATCCCGGCCAGAAGCAGCAGCGGGGTGGTGTTGTCGAACCCGTCGATCCCGCGCGACACCGCCTCGGCGCCGAAGATCAGCGTCGGCACGTAGAGCGGCAGGACGAGCAGCGAGAGCAGCAGCCCGCCGCGCTTGAGGCCGACCGTCAGCGCCGCGCCGAAGGCGCCGATCATCGACAGCGCGGGCGTGCCGATCAGCAGGGTGACGAAGATCCAGAAGTAGCCCGGACCCGCCATGTTCATCAGCGCGCCGAAGGCCGGCGCGGCGAGCGTCAGCGGCAGTCCGGTGACGATCCAGTGGGCCAGCGCCTTGACGGCGACGGTGCCTTCCATCGGGATCGGCGCGGTGGCGAGGAGGTCGAGCGAACCGTCTTCGAAGTCGAGCTGGAAGATGCGGTCGAGCGAGAGCAGGCAGGCCAGCAGCGCCCCGACCCACAGGATGCCCGGCGCGATGCGCGAGAGGATGTCGGATTGCGGGCCGACGGCGAAGGGCACCAGCGTGACCACGATCAGGAAGAAGGCCAGCCCGAGGCCGAAGCCACCGCCGGCGCGGATCGCGAGGCGGAGGTCACGGATCAGCAAGGCAATCATGCGAAGGCCTCGTCGAACGCGGTGGGTGTGGCGTCGGCACGGGCCTTGAAGGGGCCGACATCGAAGACGCGGGCCTCAAGGCCGAGGTCGATATGGGTCGCGATGAGCGCGGCACCGCCTTGCGCGACATGTGCCTGCACGGCTTGCGCGAAGAGCGACACGGCGGCGGCGTCGAGCGAAACGGTGGGTTCATCGAGCAGCCAGAGGGGGCGCCCGGTCACCAGCAGACGGGCGAGTCCGAGGCGGCGTTTCTGACCGGCGGAGAGGTTCTGTGCGAGGCGGTTGCGCAGGGCTTGCAGGTTGAAATGGTCGAGCGCGGGCTCGATGTCGCGGGTGCCGTGGACACTGGCCCAGAAGGCGAGGTTCTCGGCCACGGTCAGCGTCGCTTTCAGCCCGTCGGCATGGGCACTATAGGCGATCGTCTCGGGGGGCAGCGAAATCTCGCCCGCCAGCGGCGGTTGCAGCCCGGCGAGCGTGCGCAGGAGCGTCGTCTTGCCCGACCCGTTGGGGCCGCGCAGCACGAGGATTTCACCGGCGCAGAGGCGAAACTCCAGCCCTTCCAGAACCGGCACCCCGCCGCGCGCGACTGTCAGCCCGCTGACCGCCAGTTCCATCAGTCGATCTCCGTCACCGGCAGCACCGCGAGCGCGACACGGCGGCCTTCGGCGAGCAGCATGTTGTAGGTGCGGCAGGCGGTCGGGCTGGCCATCGGCTCAAGCCCCATCCCCGCGGCCTCGATGGAACGGGTCAGCGCCGCGGGCACACCGAGCATGGCGTTTCCGGTGCCCAGCAGGATCACGTCGACTTCGCCGGCGAGCGCGCCCTCCATGCGTTCGGCGCCGATGCGGAAGAAGCCCGGCCCATAGCCCTCGACGGGGCGGGCGTCCGGGTATGTGATCTCGCGGATTTCCATACGCCTCTGCTAACGGGTTTGTGCGGCGATTCCAACACCTGTATCCGTCGGGCCGATCTGCTATAGGCCGCGCATGGAACACGATTACGACAATCTCTACCGCACCACCCCCGACGCCCTCGGCGCTCCCACCCCTGCCCTGACCGACGCTTTCACCGCGTTGCTGACGCGGCGCACCCGCGTGCTCGACATCGGCTGCGGACAGGGGCGCAACGCGATCTGGCTGGCGAAGGCGGGGCATTCCGTCCACGGGATCGACATCGCGCCCCACGGCATCCGCGACCTGATCGGGGTGGCGGTGATGGAAGGGCTGGACATCGGCGCGCAGGTGGAAGACCTCGTGACCTTCCGGCCGGAAGAGAAATATGGCGCGCTGCTGTTTGACGGTGCCTTGCGGATGGTGGCCGACGAGGCCACGCGGCATGCGGCCTTGCGGCGCTACCTCGGTTTCGTGAACCCCGGCGGGTTCTTGTTCGTCGCGGATGAGGCGGGGAATGTCGATGGGCTGCGGGCGTGTCTGCCCGGCGATTGGGATGTGTTGGACAGCCCCGACGGGTGTCTGTTTGCCCGGCGGCATGGCGCGGATTGAGATCGTGTGGCCGGGGGGCCAGCCCCCCGGACCCCCCGAGGTATTTATTGACCAAAGAAGGGGATGTGGGACTCGTCGAAAACGGGGAGGCCAGTGAGGATGGAGGCGGCGATGACGGTGAAGGCGAGGCGGCGGTAGAGCTTTTCGCGGGAGGGGGCGAAGAGGCGTTGGCCGACGAGGAGCGCGGCGCTGTAGGGGAGGAAGAGGATCAGCGCGAGCCAGATGGATTTCGCGTCGATCAGGCCGGCCAGTGAGAGGTTGACGAGAATCACCACGTCGATGGCGGCAAGGAAGAGGATGGTGTTGGCGCGCACGGTGGCGGCACCGGCGGCGCTGGCGAGGTAGAACAGGATGACGGGCGGGCCGGCCAGCCCGGTCGCGCCGCCGATCAGGCCCGATGCGGCGCCGATGGCGGTCAGGCCGGGGGCGGTGAGGCGGCCGTGAAAGCGCCAGCCGGAGGTCAGGGCCAGCAGAGTGATGGCGGCGACCAGCGCCACGGCCCAGCGCAGCGTGCCCTCGTCGACCCATGTCAGAAGCCAGACGCCCACGGGGGTGGCAACGATGGCGGCCAGCGCCAGCGCGCCGACTTCGCGGCGGTCTGCCTTGCCCCATGCGCCGGGCACGACCAGCGGCTGGATCAGCATGTCGACGACGCCGAGGATGGCGATGGCCAGCGGCAGCGGCAGGAACAGCGTGGCCACCGGCATGGCCACGAGCGCGGTGCCGAAGCCTGCGAAGCCGCGCACAAGACCGGCCGCGACGAAGATCGCGGCCAGCCAGGGGAGGCCCGGGGACGACAGCGCGTCCCCGAGTGCCTCAGGCATCAATATTGGCGAATTGCGTGCCCGCCTCGCCTTCCGGCTTCGACCAGTCGCGCTTCACGCCAAGGCGCAGCAGCGCCGCCGAGGCGACGAAGATCGACGAGTAGGTGCCGACCACCACACCGAAGATCATCGCGAAGACGAAGCTGCGGATCACGTCGCCGCCCAGCACCAGCAGCGCGATCAGCGCGATCAGCGTGGTGATGGAGGTCATGAAGGTCCGGCTCAGGGTCTCGTTGATCGAGAGGTTCAACACTTCGCGCAGGTCCATCACCTTGTAGCGGCGCAGGTTTTCGCGGACGCGGTCGAACACCACCACCGTGTCGTTCAGCGAGTAGCCGACGATGGTGAGCAGGGCCGCGATGGTGGCGAGGTCGAACTTGATCTGGAACACCGAGAAGACGCCGATGGTGATGATCACGTCATGCACCAGCGCCGCCACGGCGCCGAGCGAGAACTGCCACTCGAAGCGTAGCCAGATGTAGACCAGCACCGCCGCGATGGCCGCCATGACCGCGTAGATCGCCGTCAGCACCAGCTCGCCCGAGACCTTCGGCCCGACGCTTTCGATCGACGGGAAGGTGATCGCCGGGTCGACGGCGCTCAGCGCGGCGCGGATCTCGTCGATCGTTTCCATGGTGATCGCCTCGGCACCTTCCTGCGCCTCGATGCGGATCAGCGCGACGTGCTGGTCGGCGGCGAAGGAGGGGTCGAACACCTCGGTGATCGAGATGTCGCCCAGACCCAGCGCGCCCAGCGCGTCGCGGTAGACGCCGACGTCGACGGACTGCGTGCTCTCGGTGCGGATCGAGGTGCCGCCACGGAAGTCGATGCCGAAGTTCAGCCCCATCGCGAAGAAGGCGACGATGGAGACCACGATCAGCGTGCCCGACAGGCCCAGCGTCACGACGCTGCGCTTGAAGAAGTCGATGTTGGTTTCGTGTGGAACAAGTTTCAGGCGCATGTCAGACCTCGATCGTCTTCGGGCGACGGCGTTCGAACCAGAACACGATGATCAGCCGCGTCACGTAGATCGCGGTGAAGACCGAGGTCAGGATGCCGAGCGCCAGTGTCACGGCAAAACCCTTGACCGGGCCGGATCCCATGATGAACAGGATGGCGGCGGTCAGGAAGGTGGTGATGTTGGCGTCGATGATGGCCGAAAGCGCCTTCTCGTAGCCCAGTTCGATAGCTCGCGCCGGGCCGCGGCCAGCCTTGAGTTCCTCGCGGATGCGCTCGAACACCAGCACGTTGGCATCGACCGCCATGCCGATGGTCAGCACGATGCCGGCGATGCCGGGCAGCGTCAGCGTCGCGCCGATGGCCGAGAGCAGGCCGAACACCAGCGCCACGTTCAGCACCAGTGCGATGTTGGCCACGAAGCCGAACATGCCGTAGCTGAGCGCCATGAACACCAGCACGCCCGCGAAGGCCACAAGCGAAGCCACCATGCCGGCGTCGATGCTGTCTTGCCCAAGCTCGGGGCCGATGGTGCGTTCTTCGAGGAAGTCCAGCTCCGCCGGCAGGGCGCCCGCGCGCAGCAGCACGGCGAGGTTGGTCGATTCCTCGATGGTGAAATTGCCGGTGATGATGCCGGAGCCGCCGGGGATCGCCTCGTTGATGCGCGGCGCCGAGATAACCTCGCCGTCCAGCACGATGGCGAAGGGGGCACCGACGTTGTTGGCGGTGTATTCGCCGAACTTGCGCGCGCCCGAGACGTTGAACTGGAAAGCCACCGCCGGGCGGCCGTTCTGGTCGAAGGTCGGCTGGGCGTTGTTCAGCTCCTCGCCGGTCACGACGGCGCTCTGTTCCAGCACGTAATAGACGCCATCTTCATCGAGCGACGGCAGGATTTCCTGGCGCGGACCGGGCGCGGCGGCGCGGTCGGTGGTGCGCGAGATGACCGGCTGGAAGGTGAGTTGCGCGGTGGTGCCGATCAGGTCTTTCAGCTCCTGGCTGGAGCCGAGACCGGGCACCTGGATCAGGATGCGGCGGTCGCCCTGACGCTGGATCGTCGGCTCGCGGGTGCCGACCTCGTCGACCCGGCGGCGCACGATCTCCAGCGACTGCTGGATGGTGCGGTCGTCGGTGGCAAGCTTCTCGGCCTCGGAAAGCTGCACGGTGATGACATCGCCCTGCCCCGAAACCTCGATGTCCTTCGAGCCGATCCCGGTCAGCGAAACGACATTGCGCGCCAGCCCGCTCACCGCTTCCATCGCCGTGGCCATGCCCTCGGGATTGCCGATGCGGACCTGCAAGGTGCCGTCGTTGTCGTCGATCCGCCGGATCGCACCCACCACGTCGCGCTCGGCCCGCAACACGTCGCGGACCTCGGGCCAATAGCCGTCCATGCGCGCGGCATAGACGTCTTCGACCTTGACCTCCGCGAGCAGTTGCGCACCGCCACGCAGGTCCAGCCCGAGGTTGACGAGGCTCGACGGCATCCAGCCCGGCCAGGCCGTCAGGTCGGCCTCGCGCTCGGGCGTGGAGCCGGATTTCTCGATCGCCAGGGCGGCGTCGTTATGGATCTCGACACGGCCGTAGAACAGGTTGGGAAGCGCGCCGAGAAGCCCCAGCACGACGATCCCGATCACGACGATACGTCGCCAGAGAGGATATTGAAGCATGGTGTCCCCGCTTGTCCGCCGGGCTTAACCCTCGGCGGGTTCCGTCTTGGAGAGAACCTGCAACACGGCAGATTTCACGAAATGCACCTTCACGCCATGGGCGATCTCGACCTCGATCTCGTCGTCGTCCCTGACTTTGGTGATCTTGCCGATGATGCCGCCCTGGGTCAGCACCCGGTCGCCCCGGCGCAACGCGGCGCGCATCGCCTCGTCTTCCTTCATCTTCTTCTGCTGCGGGCGGATCATGAAGAACCACATGATGCCGAAGACAAGAACCATCGGGATCAGCATGGACCCCATCAGACCACTGGCCGGAGCCGCGGCGGCCTGCGCGTAAGCGGGCGAAACGAGCATTTCATTTTCCTTGTATATGCGGGGGTTGCCCCCGTGAATTGGCGCGCACCCTATATGGGGGGCGTGGGGTTGGCAAGCAATGGCGCGCCCTGCGGGCCGGGCGAATTGCCCTTCCCCTGCGGACGCGATTGCGGCATACGGGCGCGAAACAAGGCCGAAAGGAAGCCCCGATGCACGACATCCGCATGATCCGCGAGAATCCGCAAGCTTTCGACGCCGCGATGGCGCGGCGGGGGCTTGGGGGCGTGTCGTCCGAGGCGCTGGCGCTCGACGAATCCCGCCGCGCGGCGATCCTCGCCGCCGAGACGGCGCAGGCGGAAGCCAACCGTTCGGCGAAAGAGATCGGCGCGGCGAAGGCGCGGGGCGACGAGGCAGAGTTTGCCCGGCTGCGCGCGCTGGTGGGCGAGAAGAAGGCCGAGATCGCGCGTCTCAACGACGAGGCGAAGGCGCAGGACGCCGCCCTGCACAAGCTGTTGATGGGCCTGCCCAACATCATGGCCGACGATGTGCCCGACGGGGCCGACGAGAGCGAGAATGTCGAGATCAGGCGCTGGGGCACACCGCGCGTCTTCGACTTCCCCCCGAAGGAGCATTACGAGCTGGCCGCCACCCGCGACGGGCTGAATTTCGAGATGGCCGCGAAGCTGTCGGGCTCGCGTTTCGCGGTGCTGTCGGGCGCCGTGGCGCGTGTCCACCGCGCGCTGGCCCAGTTCATGCTCGACACCCATGTCGAGGAGAACGGCCTGACCGAGGCGATCACCCCCGTGCTGGTGCGCGAGGAAATGATGCTGGGCACCGGGCAATTGCCGAAATTCGGCGAGGACAGCTACAAGACCGAGGAAGGCTGGTGGCTGATCCCCACGGCGGAGGTCACGCTGACCAACTTCGCCAACGGCGAGGTGCTGGACGCGGCCGAGCTGCCGATGCGCTACGTCGCCCATACCCAGTGTTTCCGCTCCGAGGCGGGCAGCGCGGGCAAGGACACGGCGGGGATGCTGCGTCAACACCAGTTCGAGAAGGTCGAGATGGTGTCGATCACGCGGCCCGAAGAGTCGGAAGCGGAACACGCGGCGATGACCGCCCGCGCCGAGGGCATCCTCGAGAAGCTCGGCCTGCCCTACCGCACGGTGGTGCTGTGCTCCGGCGACACCGGCTTCGGCGCGCGCCGCACCCATGACATCGAGGTCGATGAACGCCCGTTTCCGCCCCGAGCCGGGCGCCAAGCCGGAATTCGTCCACACGCTGAACGGCTCGGGCCTCGCGGTGGGGCGCTGCCTGATCGCGGTGCTGGAGAACGGACAGGAGGCCGACGGCTCGGTGACGCTGCCCGAGGCGCTGCACCCCTACCTGCGCGGGCGCACGCGGATCACCGCCGAGGGCGTGTTGGGCTGAGGCCCCCGCCCCGCCCGGAGTATTCTTGCAAAGGGCATCCCTGTGCTTTGCGGCCGGGGCGGTTTTCTCGTTGGCAAGCGGCGCGCGAGGCCGTAAACCCGGGTGACCGAAAACGGAGACCGCATTCATGTCGATGAGCACCAACAAGTTCAGCCGCTTTTTCATCTGGATCATCCTGGCGCTGGTGATGGTCGGGTTGATCGGCTTCGGCTCGTTCAACTTCGGCGGCAGAATCGATTCCGTCGGCACGGTGGGCGAGACGGAGATCGGCGCCGACCGCTACTTCCGCGAGGTCAACAACCAGATCCGCGCCTTCGAGGCGCAGACCGGGCAGTCTCTCCCCTTCGCGCAGGCACAGGCTTTCGGGCTGGACCAGCTGGCGTTGCAGACCGTCATCGCGCAGGTGGCGCTGGAGGATGAGACGGCGCGGCTGGGCATTTCGGTGGGCGACGAGGAACTGGCCACCCGTATCCGCGACATCGAGAGTTTCGCCGGGATCGACGGCCGATTCGACCGCGAAACCTACAGTTTCGTCCTTGAGCAATCGGGGCTGACCGCCTCGGAATTCGAGGAAAGCCTGCGCGCCGAGGTGGCCCGCACCATCATTCAGGGCGCTGTGGCCAACGGCATCGGCTTGCAGGGCATCTACACCGACACGCTGTTCGGCTGGGCCCGCGAGGCGCGCGATTTCACATGGGCGAAGGTGGGCGAGGCCGCGCTGGACGCGCCCGTTGGTGTCCCCGACGACGCGCAGTTGCAAACCTATTACGAGGCCAACCCGGCCGATTTCACCCTGCCGCAGGTGCGCAACATCACCTATGTCTGGCTCACCCCCGAGGATGTGCTCGACGACATCGCCGTCGACGAATCCGAACTGCGCGCACTCTACGATTCGCGGATTGACGAGTATCGCCGGCCGGAGCGGCGCATTGTCGAGCGGCTGGTGTTTGGCACCAAGGCCGAGGCCGAAGACGCCGCCGCCCGTCTCGCCGCGGGCGAGAGTTTCGAGATGATCGTCGCCGAGCGCGGGTTGTCGCTGTCCGATGTGGACCTCGGCGACATGACCGCCAACCAGATCGGCACCGGAGCGGAAGATGTTTTCGCGCTGCCCCTGCCCGGTGTCACCGGCGTCATCGAGAGCGACCTCGGCCCGGCGATCTACCGCGTCAACGTCATCCTCAACGCGCAGGAGACCACCTTCGAGGAGGTGGCCGACCAGCTCAAGGCGGAATACGCCGCCGACGCCGCGCGGCGGCTGCTGTCCGACCTCGTGCTGGACCTCGACGACGCCCTCGCCGGCGGCGCCACGCTGGAGGACCTCGCCGCCGAGCGCGACATGACGCTGGCCACCATCGCCTGGACCGGCGCGCAGACCGACGGCATCGCCGCCTATGACGGCTTCCGCGAGGCCGCCGACAGCGTGCGCGAAAGCGACTACCCCGAGATCGCCGACCTCTCCGACGGCGGCCTCTTCGCCCTGCGGCTCGACAGCGTCGAAGCGCCGCGCCTGCAAACGCTCGACGAGGTGCGCGACGCCGCCATCGCCGGTTGGCAGGCGCAGGAACGCGGCAAGCGGGTCTTTGCCGCCGCCGAAGAGATGGTCGCCGCCTTCGCCAAGGGCGAAACACCGGAGAACTTCGGGCTGACCGAGAACACCGAGAAGGGTCTCACCCGCGATGCCTTCATCGGCGGTGCCCCCGCCGCGCTGATCGACACCGTGTTCGAGATCGCCGCCGGTGAATGGGCCGTTCTGGAAGATGCCGAGGGCGCTGTCCTCGTGCGGCTCGATGCGGTTCACGCCCCCGATTTCGACAGCGACGAGGCCCGCGCCATCCGCGCCGCCTTCGCCGAGAGCACCGCGCAGGCGCTGGCGCTCGACGTGCAGGCCGCCTTCGCCACGGCGCTGGAAATCAAGGCGGGCATCACCCTCGACCGCGCCATGATCAACGCGGTCAACGCCTCCATGCAGTGACGCCGATGGCCCTGACCCCCTCCTTCGACGCCTTCGCGCGCGGCTGGAACGCCGGGCAGAACCAGCTCGTCTACACCCGCCTCGCCGCCGACCTCGACACCCCCGTCTCGCTGATGCTCAAGCTCGCCGAGGCGCGCAAGGACAGCTTCATGCTGGAAAGCGTCACCGGCGGCGAGGTTCGCGGGCGCTACTCCATCGTCGGCATGAAGCCCGACCTCATCTGGGAATGTCGCGGCACGCAGGCACGGATCAACCGCCACGCCCGGTTTGACGCCGACGCCTTCACCCCCATGCAGGGCGACCCGCTGACCGCCCTGCGCGCCCTGCTGGCGGAATCGCGCATCGACCTGCCCGACGACCTGCCCGCCGCCGCCGCCGGCCTGTTCGGCTACCTCGGTTACGACATGATCCGGCTGGTCGAACACCTGCCCGACGTCAACCCCGACCCGCTCGGCCTGCCCGACGCGATGATGATGCGCCCCTCGGTGGTGGCAGTGCTCGACGGGGTGAAGGGCGAAGTCATCCTCGTCTCCCCCGCCTTCCAGGGCAGCGGCCTCTCCGCCCGTGCCGCCTATGCGCAGGCCGGCGAACGGGTGATGGACGCCCTGCGCGACCTCGAACGTCAGCCCGCCACGACGCACGACCTCGGCGAAGCCGCCCCCGCCGGGGAACCGGTGTCGAACTTCAGCAAGCCAGACTACCTCGCCGCCGTCGAGAAGGCGAAAGCCTACATCCGCGCGGGCGACATCTTCCAGGTGGTCCCGTCGCAGCGCTGGACACAGGATTTCACCCTCCCCCCCTTCGCGCTCTACCGCAGCCTGCGCCGCACCAACCCCTCGCCCTTCATGTTCTACTTCAACTTCGGCGGCTTCCAGGTGGTGGGCGCCAGCCCGGAGATCCTCGTACGGGTGTTCGATGGCGAGGTCACCATCCGTCCCATCGCCGGAACCCGCCCGCGCGGCGCCACGCCACAGGAAGACAAGGCGCTGGAAGAAGACCTGCTCTCCGACCAGAAGGAACTGGCCGAACACCTCATGCTGCTCGACCTCGGTCGCAACGACGTGGGCCGCGTGTCGCGGATCGGCACGGTGCGCCCCACCGAGGAATTCATCATCGAGCGCTACAGCCACGTGATGCACATCGTCTCCAACGTGGTGGGCCAGCTCAGCCCCGACCACGACGCCCTCTCCGCCCTGCTCGCCGGCCTGCCTGCGGGCACCGTGTCGGGCGCGCCCAAGGTCCGCGCGATGGAAATCATCGACGAGCTGGAACCGGAGAAACGCGGCATCTACGGCGGCGGCCTCGGCTACTTCAGCGCCGGCGGCGACATGGACATGTGCATCGCCCTGCGCACCGCCGTGGTGAAAGACCAGAAACTCTACATCCAGGCCGGTGGCGGCGTCGTCCACGACAGCGACCCGGAAGCCGAGTTCATGGAGACGGTGAACAAGTCCAAGGCCCTGCGTCGCGCCGCCGAAACCGCCGGCATCTTCGCCAAGCGTTCCAACGCGTAACTCCCAATTCCCTCTTCATCTTGGCCAAAATACTCCGGGGGAGCGCGAGGGGGCTGGCCCCCTCGCCCCATATTGGAATGTGCGCCTTCGGCGCGCATTATTCCTGAGGTGGGGGGCCAGCCCCCCACACCCCCCGAGGTATTTTCAGACCAAAGAAGCACAGGGGGACCGGACTACTGGTTGGTGCGTTCTGCCTCGATTTCGCGCCAGCGGGCAACGTTGCGGTTGTGCTCGGCGAGGGTCTTGGCGAAGGCGTGACCGCCGGTACCGTCTGCGACGAAGAAGATGTAGTCTGTGTCCGCCGGGTTCAGGGCCGCTTCGATGGAGGCCGGGCCGGGGTTGGCGATCGGCGTGGGGGGCAGGCCGGTGACGACATAGGTGTTGTAAGGCGTTTCGGCGCGCAGTTCGGACTGGCGCAGGCCACGGCCCAGTGCCCCCTGCCCCTTGGTGATGCCGTAGATCACCGTCGGGTCGGTTTGCAGCTTCATGCCCTTGCGCAGGCGGTTGACGAAGACCGAAGCCACCTGCGGGCGTTCTGCCGCCACGCCGGTTTCCTTCTCGATGATGGAAGCCATGATCAGCGCTTCTTGCGGCGTGCCGTAGGGCAGATCCGGGGCGCGGTTGGCCCAGGCGAGGTCCAGCCAGGCGCGTTGTGCCTCGGTCATGCGGGCAAGCACGGAGGCGCGGCTGTCGCCGGGACGGACTTCGTAGCTGTCGGGGGCGAGGCTGCCCTCGGGGGGGATTTCGCCGCTGCTGCCTTCCAGCACTTCGACATCGGACGATCTGCCATGACGTCGCCCCTTCGGCCACCGCGACGCGGTAGCGGGTGTCCGGCTCGCCGCGCAGGCGGGTGTAGGCCTCCGGGGGCCGGGCGCTGTCGGGCGCAAATTCGGCACGAACGACGAAGCGCTGCGTGGCCGGGTCCAGCTCGCGCACCTGCACCTCGTTCTGCAACACGCCGATGCGGTAGACGATTTCGCTGCCGCAGGTGGAGGCGCCGCCACGGGTGACGAGGTCGACGATCTGTTGCATCGACGCCCCCTCCGGCACGAGGAAGCTGCCCGCCTTGAGCTGCCCGCTCCTGCCACCGTATTCGGCGCCAATGCGGAAGATCGCCGCCGAGGTGATCGCGCCATCCGCCGCGAGCCGTTCCGACACGCGGTTGAAGTTGGAGCCGGGTTTCACCTTCAGGCAGATCGCCGTTTCAAGCGGGCCGGTGCTGGTATATTCGCGCTGGCCCCATGTCACGAGGCCACCCGCAAGCACCAGCAGCAGCACGAAAAGCGAAAGCGCCGTGGAGGCGATGTTGCGCCACATCAGTCGTCAACCTTCCCCATCACCAGCGAGGCGTTGGTGCCGCCGAAGCCGAAGGAGTTGGACAGGGCCACGTTGATCTCGCGTTCTTCTTTCGCGTTCGCCGCCAGCGAGAGCTTGTGGTCCACCGCCGGGTTGTCGAGGTTGATCGTCGGCGGAGCGACCTGGTCGCGGATCGCGAGGATCGAGAAGATCGCCTCGACGGCGCCCGCCGCGCCCAGGAGGTGTCCGATGGACGACTTGGTGGACGACATGGTGGCCCTGGCCGCGTGATCGCCCAGCAGACGCTCGACAGCGCCCAGCTCGATCGTGTCAGCCATGGTGGAGGTGCCATGGGCGTTGATGTAGTCGACATCCGCCGGGGTCAGGCCGGCGCGTTTCAGCGCGGCCGACATGGAGCGGAAACCGCCGTCACCGTCCTCGGAGGGGGCGGTGATGTGGTAGGCGTCGCCGGAGAGGCCGTAGCCGCGGATTTCGGCGTAGATCTTCGCGCCGCGCGCCTTGGCGTGTTCGTATTCCTCCAGCACGACGATGCCGGCGCCCTCGCCCATCACGAAGCCGTCGCGGTCGGTGTCCCACGG
>PDWI01006541.1_pt1 | contig 14569 bp, 16 predicted proteins | sample 1430891 | NCBI WGS metagenome assembly PDWI01 (sample SAMN01162508, study PRJNA174530) | Oral metagenome, whole genome shotgun sequencing project. | biome: Marine environment; feature: Marine mammal; material: Swab sample of the gingival sulcus; isolation source: swab sample of gingival sulcus... | reverse complement strand
TTGGCTATGCCGCCATAAGATTGGTGACCCGTCCGCGGCTCGAACGCGGGACCCCCTGATTAAAAGTCAGATGCTCTACCGACTGAGCTAACGGGTCACATTCTTTATTGCACTTAATGAGTTTACACAAATTGTCAGAAAATGTCAATACCAAAATAAATATTTTTTGTTTTTTTAGAAAATTTATTTTTTTGACCTTTTTTAATAAATACTACCAAGTCTATAGAAAAAAGAGTATAATGTTCCCGTGAAAAGTCACGATAATATCAACATAGGTTTTGCTTTTATTATTGGATAAGGAGTTCTCTTGGGTTTTATTAAAATTGACAAATTAGAAAAAGACATGATTCTGGATGAAAATATAGTAAACAATTTTGGTATCGTAGTCTTAGGTGAAAACACAAAATTAACAGATAAAAACATATCAGTATTGAGAAGATTGGGATGTGAATCCGTAAAAATTAAAGACGATAATATCGCTAGTACGAATCCGTTCGATAATGAATTGTTAAATTATCAGAAACAAAGAGAACATGATAATAAAAAGTTAAAAATAATTTATAATGACACAGTAGATAAATTCAAAAATGTCTACAATGCATCAATAGACAAAGGACAAATAAATATTAACGAAGTCAATGAATTAATGGAGCCAGTTTTAGACCAAGCTTTTACGAACACCAGTATCGTGTCTACCTTCATGACCTTAAATGAGCAGCTTGGAGAATATACCTACAAACACTCTATAAACGTAGGCTTATTTTCTGCCATGATTGCTAGGTGGATAGGACTAAATGAAGAAGAGGTGAAGGAGCTTGCAACAGCAGGCGTTTTACATGATATAGGAAAATCTAAAACACCTCCAGAAATAATAAATAAAACAGGAAAACTGACAGATGAAGAGTTTGACATTATAAAAAGACATCCTCAAGACGGTTATGATTTAATGAAAAATAACGCTGAACTGAGTGAGGGAATAAAGGCCGCCATTCATCAACATCACGAAAAAATAGATGGCACTGGTTATCCTCAGGGCTTAAAATCAGATGAAATTCATCTTTATGCTAAAATAGTCGCTGTTTCAGATATATATGACTCCTTGACATCTGTGAGGTCATACAAAAAGGCTATTTGTCCATTTAAGGTTTATGAAATCCTTTTGGATATGTCCAAAAACCATTTAGATTACTCGATTAGTTCTACTTTCATAGAAAGGATTTCTAACTATTTTATAGGAAGTTTTGTCCGCTTAAATAACGATGAAAACGCAAAAATTATACTTATAAACAAAGCGCTACCAACTAGACCACTCCTAATAACAGAACAAAATGAGCACATTGATTTATCGAAGAATTATGAACTAAGCATAGAGGAGATTTTATAGATGCTTTTAAAACATAGATTGAAAAAAACAGTAAAGGGACTGATTTCTATCATATTAGTATCCCTTGTTTCACTGTTTTTATTACAAACATATTTTTATGAGTATACAAAAAAAGATTTATATACTGAACTTGAACAAGTCCCACAATCAGATTATGTATTAATACTTGGATGTGGCGTTCGAGGAAACGAACCAACACCTCTTTTAAGAAAGAGGCTGGAAGCTGGGATAGAACTTATCAAACATGAAAAAGCTGATAAAATAATTGTATCTGGATATAGAGATGGAGATTACTACGATGAGGTAAAGGTAATGAAAAACTACCTCGTGAAAAACGGAATCGACGAAAACATCATTATCGAGGATAAACAGGGAAACAACACCTATTACAGTATAAAAAATACCGAGAAATACCAAGGGGAAAGTTTCACCATAGTCACTCAAAAATGGCATCTAGTCAGAGCTCTTTACTTAGCAAAAAAAATTAATACAGAAGACGTCTTTGGCTTTGAGGCGGATAAATCAGATTCTAACAATTATACCCTATACATGAACTTCCGTGAAAACTTTGCAAGAATAAAGGCCGTCATGGATGTATACGGCCTCCACATAGAATAAGCTTACTTATTACGGTTCACCATGTAATCGGCTAAACGGTGGTAGAAATCGGTATCTAAATTTAAACTATCGATTTTTTCTTTGGCGGAATCACTGAAGCCAACAGCTACATCATAGGTGACTTCCTCTTCACTCTTATCACTCGCCTCCGCATCTTCACTTAGAAAATACTCCTTATCCATAATATCATCCTTTAATTGGAAGGCTAAGCCAAGTAAATTTGCATATTCTTCTAATATTTCTATCGACTCATAATCTAAGCCAGCAAGTATGGCACCACTCACTATAGACGAAGAAAATAAGCAAGATGTCTTTAAGAGTTTTACCTTTAAAGCAGTGTCAATATCCAAGTCTTCCTTGTCCAAGACCTCTGTTAGAATTTCCATCACCTGTCCACCTATCATCCCATTAACGCCTGCGTTGAAGGCTATTTCTTGCATGGCAACAATGGAATTGGGATTCTCTGAATTTAAACTCGCTTCCAGCATAATCTCGTAGGCTAGGTTTAATAAGCCATCGCCAACCAAGAGAGCAATATCTTCTCCATACACCTTATGATTCGTCAGACGCCCCCTCCTATAATCATCATTATCCATACAAGGAAGATCATCATGAACCAAAGAATAATTGTGTATACACTCCATGGCAATAGCGAAAGAGTTTGCTAATTTTTCGTCCTTACCCCCAAAAATCTCATACGTCTTTAATAATAAAATCGGCCTAAGTCTCTTACCACTACCCAATATAGTGTATTCCATGGCTTCTCTATATTTTTGATTTTCCTCATGAAAATCACTCAAAAATTCTTCAAGAAAAGAAGCGAGGACTTTATCAAAGTCATCTGCCATTTTTTTAATTTGATTGTTGAAATCCATAAACACCACCTATTACTTTTAATATTCTACTTGCTTTTCTGCTGAAATTTCAAATACTCTCTGCTCCATACCAGCTAATAAATTCACACAGTCCCTATGGGCCTTAACCCCCTTATCATAAGCCTTTATAACATCGGCTAAGTTACTATTCTTATCTTCAACTATTTTAAGTGAATTAACTAGTTCTTCCATCATTTTTTCATACGTTTCGATACTAGAATCCAAGTCATTCTCACTATTTATATTCATTGTTTTTTCTTCACTCATAAGACACCACTCCTTAAACAAAAAGGGAAATACAGTCTATTTTTTTGACACCTCATTTACCGTTACATGTAATATCAAATCATTTAATTCAATCTCAATTATATCATTCACAGTTATTGCTGAATTTGTCGAAATAGCTTTCCCATCCTTTTTTAAGATGGCAAAGCCTCTCTCCAGTACATTATTTACATTATAAGATTCAAGAAGCTTAATTCCCTGTTCTAGCTTAGTTTTTTCAATGCTTATTCTATCTTTAACGCTTCTATCTAAACGCCTAATAATATCCAATAAATCGCTCTTATCCCTCCTTATTTCAGAAATCAAGTGTGACTCTATTCTATTTAAGATATTATCTAGGCGCATTTTTTCATAAGAAAAACGCGTAGCATAAGCTGTCCTTAGACTCTTTATCTTTAAAGGCAAGGTATTGACACTTATATACATGGCATCAGAAATAATCTGTGCTGCAGCAGTGGGTGTGGAACAATATATATCAGCAGTATAGTCTAAAAGACAACGATCTATTTCGTGACCCACAGCAGATAAAACGGGAATTTTACTCTCAAATGCCGCATCGCAAATCGCTTCATCATTAAAAACAAACAAGTCATCCTTACTGCCCCCACCTCTGGTGATGACAATCAAATCAATATAATCATATCGCCCAAAGGAACGAATGGCTTTCGACACCTCTTCTCCCGTCGTTTCACCTTGCACCCGAACATCGATTAAATAGACTTCTATGAACGGATTCCTAGGCTTTAGAGTCGTCAAAAAATCCTTTATAGCAGCTGAGTTCTTGGAGGTTATAAGTCCTATCTTCCTTATTTTTTCAGGAAGAGGACGCTTTCTTTCAGGCAAAAAATAACCTTTTTTCTCTAGTTTCCCCTTCAATTCTAAGAAAATTTTCTGCAAGTAAGATTCTTTACTTTCCATAACCTGAGTAACGATAAGCTGATAAGAGCCACCCTTTTTATAAACCTGAACATTTCCACAAACGACAATGGATTCGCCCTCTTCGAGCGCTATTTTATTCTTATAAGCTTGTCCCCTAAAAAAGACACACCTAATGAGGGCATTTTCATCTATCAAATTAAAATAATAATGCCCAGCAGAACTCTTAGACAAATTAGAAATTTGACCCTCCAGAGCCAAATTTTTTAAAGATAAGTCAAAATCAATAAGCTCAGATATAATATTTGTTATTTCACTTACACTCTGGGTTTTGACTAACAAAACAGCCTCCCCAAAAGAGAAAAAATCAAATATTTCGCCATCACAGATTCATCCCTTGAATACATTTTTTCAATACCCCATTAATAAATTTGGGTGTCTTATCGTCACCATAGAGTTTAGAAACTTCTATGGCTTCATTGATTGCCACCTTATATGGGACATCATCTACATACTTTATTTCAACTACACAGAGTCTTAAAATAGCCAACTCAACCTTGGCTATGGATTCTATCTTCCATCCCTTCAGCGAAGAACTAATAATTTCATCAACAGACACTTTATTTTCCAAGTATCTATCCAAAACAAAGAGTTGATACTCTGATAAATCAGAAATATCAACATCATTTTTATTAACGCTCTCTTTGATATCAAGCTCATATATCAAAGACATCAGTCTGATACGCTCTTCCCGTCTATTTTTTTTGCTTTTCAGTTTTCTCTCCTAAATTCATAATAATATCTACTACATCAATGTTAACACCACTAACTGTAAGCCCTGTCATATTTTCAATCGCCTGTTTCGCTGACTTTTGAACAGATTCGCAAACCTGCGGTATGTTCGTTCCATAATTGACGATTATACTCAGATTCAATTCGATGCCATCACCTACTTCGACGATCCTAACACCCTTCATATGACTTTTTTTACCAAACATCTGCGTTACATCATCCACGAGTGAACCACTCAAAGAACTGACACCACAAATTTCTGCAGTAGCTATATTCGCAATCGTCCTAAGCACATTTTCAGAAATACTGACACTACCATTATTAAGTTGTGCTGTCTTCTTTATTTCAGACATAGACACCTCCATATTTTCTATATATTTAATTAAACCTTTTTAAGTATCCTTCTTCTTCCAAGACATTCACCGGTCTTCTGCTTCTATTAAAAGCGGAAGACCGGTCAAAATTATTGCCATCAAAAAGGTCATCTAAGTTCTTTTTACCTGATGCTAAATTTGCATAGGAAGTATTAAAATCCCTTCCAATATCTAGGTCACTAAAAAGGATTTCATCCTCAACCTGAGCTATTGAAAAATTAATTTCATCATCCGTTTTTCTGGGAGATAACTCCCTTGAAGCTTCTTCAACCAAATCCTTGAAACTATACTCATTTTCAAACGAGTCAACCTCATTTACGCTCTTATCATCCCAACTAAAAGCCTTTTCATCTGGTAAAATGAAATGCTTACATTTAGGACACTGTATTCTAACCCTTTCATATTCCTCAGCACCAAACTCTGCACGCACAAAAGTACCACAATGCTTACAGAGTTTTTCCAATAATATTTTTTGATTACGTGGTCTATATACAGAAGCTTCAGGATACTTTGCCGCACCCAACGATTCATCATACCAAATATCACCACTATCCATACTTGGCGTAAAATCACTTCTTCTCATCGTCTTATCGTTATAGCGCTCGTCTACCGCCTTGTTCACAGAAAGAGGAAGAGCATCTTCCCTACGACGTTCCATCATCTCCTTGCTCATCAGATCTAAAATTTCCACGATCTCTTCCATGATGATGTTTTTCTTTCCGCCATTGATTTCCACTCCCTTTAACAAGCCCTTTAAGTAGTTCAGTTTAGAAGCAATCTTTTCCATTTTTTTCTCCCCAATTTATACTCTTGAAAGATATTCGCCAGTCCTAGTATCGATTTTGATCTTATCTCCTTCATTGATAAATAGAGGAACGTTGAACTCTGCACCAGTCTCTACAACAGCTTTTTTCGTCACATTTGATGCAGTATCACCTTTTATACCAGGTTCTGCACTAGTAACTTCTAATTCCACGAAATTCGGTGCTTCTACACTAAAACATGAACCGTTATAAAATTTAACAGATGCATTGTCATTTTCCCTTATATATTTCAGTGCGTTTTCAACTATGTCAGCTGTTAGCGGTATCTGTTCAAATGTTTCATTATCCATAAAGTAGTACAAGTCACCATCAGAATATAAATACTGCATTTCCTTGCTCTCTACCCTAGCCTTTTTAAACTTTTCATTTGGATTAAAAGCTTCTTCTCTAATCGCACCACTGATGACATTCTTATACTTCGTTCGAACGAATGCTGAACCCTTTCCAGGCTTAACATGCTGAAAATCCACCACCACGTGTGGTTCACCATTAATCTCAAATGTAATACCTTTTCTAAAATCGCCTGCTTGAATCATAAATACCCTCCATAATTTAAACGCATTTTTTAAGCAATATACAAATCTTAATGTTCCTATTATATCAACAATAATAAGTATTTTCTATAATTATTATAAATTATCCATAAATTAAACATTTTTTTATAATAAAGAATGGATAAACCCCTGTATTTCTTCAGAAAAATTAAACATGATAGCGAGAGATAAGCAAATGTACTGGCCAAAGGGAAGTTCTGACATAGTCTCTGTTTTTTTTCCAAATAGATAAAATATCAATATAAAGATGGCTGCTATATAAAAAGATAAAAAGCTCGCCAAAAGGGCAGACATAGGAGATAAGAGCATAGATCCTACCCCCATGAGAAGCACATCTCCCTGACCAAATGCCTCACGCTTATAAATCAACTTAGATATAATATATATCAAGGCATATATTCCAACACCTGTTAAGATGGAAATCAGCGTTTCTTTCAAACTAAAGCCATCAGTAAAATACATCAGAACAAATAAAATAAGTCCATAGACGATTAAGACCGCATCATAAATATACTGGCTCCTTATGTCTATGTAGGAAGTAATAAATAACATAGACAAGAAAAATGACACCATAAAAAATGTCCTAATATCTACGACAAACTTATAATAAGTAAGGACATAAAAAAGGAGAAAAAACAAGGTACTTAAGATAGTGATAAAATCAATGGGGAATGTGTTAGATTCCCCATATTCATCGTCGCCCGCTAAAAAGTAATTAATAACATACAAGCTACTTAAAAAACTGAATAGCAAGCCTATAATAAAATACATATAAGTCATAGTACTAGTCCGCATATAGATAGAGGGCATAGATTGCTTCCGCTCTGCTCATATATGGATTTGACCCACTTATTAAATCAGATAAGTGCCCCATTCTAAGCATTTTTTGAGCAAGGTCTTGAATATCAAATCGCTGACCATATATTCTATTCATCAGTACATTAAAGTGTTCATATGGCACTAGCATATTTGGTTTAAAGCTTCCGTCTGCGAATTTTGTAAAGTACCCTCTATTCAGACAAAACATAATAGCTTTTTCATCACTCTCACTGATATCAATAGGTCTAGTTTCACTACCACCATTTTCCACTCTATAGTAGTATGTTCTATAAATGATATGTGCTAACTCCGCTCTAGTAATCTTATCATTTGGTCTCAAATTCACTTCATACCTTACGTGATGTCTTCTCAAAGAGATATCCAAAGGTTTGAACGCCCAGTTGTAAACAATATCATTAGGCATCTTATAAGTAGTATCGTAAAAGACAGCATAGGCAGTGTCTTTATATTCTCCCTTTCCAATATCAGCTACAAGATATGAACCAGCAGCTTCTTTACCTTCTCCTTTCACTCTCTCGGTATCAATATACTTCCATCTGTTATCTTTCCACTTGTAAATACCAATAGATTGCGACTCAGGAAGATTCGCAAAACCATGAAACTTCAAATGAGGACTCTTATAAAAATTAACACTCTTTACACCACGTTGAAGATCCAATTCAAAGACATCAGTCTGTGGCAATAGGTAATGAGAAAGTTTATTATACTTTCCAAAGTGAGGACTAAATTTCAAAGACATAGGCGTTCCAACTGGTGCATTATCAAATACTGAACCAGCATCAAATATAAGTTCTGCCCTTTGGCTATCAAATGCCGCATTCCCAATAGCAGCCTTAGTTGTCTCATAATATGGCTTACTCAAAGAAATCACTTTCTTTTCAGTATTCACATAATGGTAGTTCGTATTTTCCATCGCTTCCGCACCTAAAAACACTAAATATGAATCTTCATAAGTACTTCTGAAAAACACTCTAAACTGGTCTTTAAAATCCTTTTGCTGCGTTTTCGTAAATCTATTTAAATGAAACCTCTGAAAAACAGACTCATCACTTATCAATTGATTATACGCCTTTTCCCAATTTTTTTCCTTTTCAAAAGTCATGTCGTGGGCAGCAGCCATTCTTCCTTCCACTGTACCGTACTGCTTAGCTAGCTCATACCACTTAATTTCATCGCTTTGATATGTCTCCAACATAAGCTTGGTATAAGCGATATCGTAAGCCTTTTGAAACGCTTCCCTAAATTCATAATAGAAAAAACTACTGCTTTCAGAATCTCTGCCAAAGTATTCATCAAACTTCTTTTTAGATTGAAAATATCTATTGTTATTGGACTTATCTCCCTTGGCAAAGTCTCTCGTAGCAAACATTTCACCGTATTGCGCACCTATTTTTTCTGCAAATGTTTTTTCTTCCTGCTCCTTCTTGCTCAATTCTGGTTCACCAGAATCTGCGCTTTCAGATTTTTCACTACCACCTTTTTTGTTATTATTTTCACTATTTTTTTTACTTTTTTCTTCATCGTCTGCAAAGATATAATTATCATTCTGATTTAACAGTGTAAAGGTACCGAAAATCAATGCAAACACCAAGATGAACGAACATATTTTATTTAATCTTTTCATAATTTTCCTCACTCTACTTCATAACTTAAATTATCTATATATAATTCTCCTTTAACCGACTGGTAAATACTCTTACCTTCTATAAAGATACTCTTAATCATAATAGGATACTGCAAGTCTCCGTCAATCCCCTTAGAAAGGGTTATCCACTCACCATACTTATTATCTTCATCAAAGTAGAACTCTTCTTCATTTCCGCTTGAATCCATGATCACAAATCCCAGCTTATTACCATCTACATTTTTCTCTAAGTATGCATCCATTTTTATATTACTTACTTTTTCATATATTATCTTCTTATTCTTATCAAATAATATATTTGCTCTATTATCAACAGCTGGATTAAAGAAGTCATAAGTCACTTTCAAAGAATTCTTCAAATCATTAGCCCTTGATGATAATCTAGTTTGACCATATACATCACCACTACTTCCTAAGAAGAATACATCAAAGTCCTCAAAAGAATCCAACCTCACCGTTTTTGTAGAATCTTCTTCCACTTTCACGTCTCCACTACCAAAAACAAAGTCGCTTTCACCCTTTACTATTTTAGTATCCGTAGCAGCACTGACCTTATTTAGTATTACAAAAGATGCATAAGGAATGTATGCAGTAGTAGGGTCATTTCTAACATAGGTATTATTAAAGTAATTTTCTTCTGTCTTTTTAACAAACTCCTCCAAATCCCTAATGCCAAAGAAGTGAACAGTCATTGAACCAGTAGATTTTTCATTAGATTTATTCTCAAAATTCAAATCACTAACCACTATCTTTTTATCATGATCTTGAATATTCTTCAGATAAGCATCAACCTCAGGATAATTCGCTTCGAAATCAATGATAACATCTAAGACATCTATCATGTATGATTGCCCCATTGCCTCCGCCATTTCAGGCGAAGAAAGGTTAGGATCTGGTGTAGGTGGAGATGGAGGTGGACTCTCATTTTCCTCACTTCCCCCTTCCGTTTGTCCATCACCGGACTCTTCGCTTTTCTTAGCTGCTTCTTCCAGTTGTTTCTTTACTTCTCTTTGAACCTGAACTTCTCTAAAAGTAGGAACTAACTCATCTAAAGTAGTATGACTTTCTGAAAAGTTCATGGACTTTATCACAAAACCAGTATCTCTGGCCAGCCTTTTGAGAAGCACCACTTGGTTTTCCTGTAGAATCACACTATACTTGTCCTTGCTGAGTTCCTTAATTTTTTTCTTTTTTAATTTAGTTTTCTTATCAATATCACTTGCCAAAATAGCTTTTTTCTGAATTTCTTCATTCGTTGCCTGCTGAATTTTTTTCTCTGTTTCCATTTGTTCAAACTCAGTCCAGTGCTTTTTCATAAAAAACATATAATAAACTAGACATATAATGGCAATTAAAAGGATGACTAGCAGAAACTGTTCACGCTTTTTAATTTTCATATCTAGCCTCCTTTGCAACCTTTCCGACAAACGAAAAAGCGTAGTTTGCATTTTCTTCCGAAATAGTAGGATTAAATATCATACTTATTTTTCCAGTAGAACGAAGCCTGTGTTGATACTCAGCTACTGATTCATAACCATCTGCAAAACCACTTAAACTGACATTTGAATCCGCTATTTTTATATTATTCAAGAAGCAATTTTGAGGAACAGCAGTTGATATTGAAGTAAGCAAGCCATTATGAACCACATTCTTAGAATCCATAAAATCATTTATAAAAGAAAGACTAGTCACAACCTCTTCTAACTGTTGATCTTCTAATTGCTTCTTATTAGCATCTGCCAATTTTTTTCTTATCTCTAAGTTTTGTGAATAAGATTTCAAATCATTTATCTCGGATTGCAATTCATTCTTTTTCTTATAATAATTAAACTCATTAAAACCTATAAGAGCAAACAATATAAGGAACAAAAAAATAGAAACTAGCATGAAATAATTTCTTTCTTTTGGTTGTGGTTTAAACCGTTCAAAAAGATTAATATCATACATTATTAACCCTCCTTGTACCTTATCAAAGCACCCAAGGCATTAATATAGGCACTCTTATTCTCTATACCGCCTGCAAAATCAACCCCAGAAATATTATCAAAATTTATCGTTTCTACATCAAAATCTAAAACGGTATCAAAAAATTCTACTAAAGATTCACTCTCTGTAGAAAGACCATGAAGAACCACTCTGTCAATCTTTTGATTGTCCGCTCTACTGGTATAATAATTTAAAACCTTTGAAATTTCTGAATTAAGCTCATCATACATTACCATACTCTCATTTAGTAACATAAAAAGTTCTTTATCACTTTGGGATACTGGCCCCTCTCCGATTGGATTATTACTATCTGAATCACCATCATCAAATATGAAATCCTTTGTCTGATTATATAGGTAATATACATCGAGCATATTGCTGTTCAACTTTTCTCTCCTAAGTTTTCCAGCTTCTTCCACACCTATACCAAAACGATTAGAAATAAATACATCCTGATCTAGAAAACCAGAATCTACTATCCTACTCAATGCAATTTTACCACCACTAGCAATATCTATTAAAACGTTTTTATGTCCTAAATCCACAAAAGCTACTGTATTTTCATCATCAAATTCAAGCTCACTATCAGCCTTTGGTTCATTGATGTGTTTCACAAATTTAGAAAGCGCATTTGAATGAAAATCTAGATACTTAGGTTCTAAAGAACAAGCTAAGACTAAACTATGAAGATCATCCACCAAAGTTTTCTTTACTATATATGAAAATACATCAATATTTTCCGAACTAGTATTTTCATCGCTAGCAGACAAAAGCGCAGGATTACTATAAATATTTTTATATGCTATGTCGTACTCATCCACATTGATGGGTAAGTATTGAGAAATTTCATATTTTATTAAGCCAATAGTATCTTCGTAAGATAATTCGGGCACACTAAGTTCCTTCTGTATAACATCCTTACTAGTAAAAGTAACAATACACTTCTTCTCCTTTATTCCATTTTCTTTCAGTGCAGCTTTTATAGCAGAAGCCACACTTTCGATATCGGCAATCTTACCATCATAATAAGTTCCTTCAGGTGTCTTAACAACAAAAGCCTTACTGACTTTTATGCTAGAACCATCATAATTCCCCAATAAAACTTTTATGGAATATGAACCTAAATCCAAAACTAAATATGACTCACTCTTCTTTAAAGCCATTTCCACCTCCGTCATTATTAATATCTGTTTTATCTAATAAGTTTTCTTATTTACATATGTTTCGTGTAAAAAAATGTTTCCTCACTTGAAAACTTATATTTTGATGGCGAAATTATTTGTTCCGTACTCCCCACAAATAATATGCCACCCTCCTTAAGAGAGTCGCTAAACTTTTGATACATCACATCTTTCGCCTCGTCAGTGAAATATATCATAACATTTCTACAAACTATTAAATCATAGCCTTTGGGATAAGTATCGGCAAGTAAATTCATTTTCTTGAACTCTACTTGTGATTTTATTTTTTCAGATATTTTAAAAGAGCTTCCGATTTGCTCGAAAAACTTTGTTCTTAAATCCAATGGAATATTCTCTAAAGATTTTTCTCTGTATAGACCGAGCTTCGCCTTGTTAATAGCTTCATCATCTATATCCGCTGCAAAAACTTTTATTTTAGATAGAGGAAAGAAACGAGTAAGAAGCATAACCAAGGAATATGGTTCTTCACCAGTAGAACAAGCTGCACTCCATATCTTAAGTTCAGAACTATTCCTCATTAATTTAGGCAGTATCACTTTTTCTAATTTTTCCCACTGCTCATAATTCCTAAAAAATTCGCTAACATTTATGGTTAAATAAGTCATAAAATCATCAAAGGCCTTTTTATCTCTCTTTATCAAATAAAAAAAGTCTTTATAAGACTTTATCCCAAGCCTTTCTATCCTAGACTCTAACCTTCTTCTCATTTGTTTTTCTTTATATAAGGATAAATCTAATCCCGTTAAATTAAACACATCTTTTTTGAATTCTTCGTATCCAAGCATCATATCATTTCCCCTATTTTTCTGTAAAAAAATATAACAGATGCACCACCACTATCAACCATAATAGTCAATATAAGAAGTAGCACATCTGTTAAAAATATAAAGTATAATTATTATTTATTAATTTTTAAGCTTCTGTTTCTTCTGTAGCGTTCTCTTCAAGTTTTTCTTCAGCTGTTTCAGCTTCTTGAGCTTCTGTGTCATCCTTCATCAAATCATCAACACTTGTAGGTTCATCTTCAGCTAAATCTTCCCCTACATTTTTGCAAGAAAGCTTAATTTTTTGTTCCTTCACATCTATCTCTAAAATTTCAAAATCATAGTAGTTGCCAGACTTCAAGACATCTTCAGGATTTTTAACTCTATGCTTAGAAATCTGAGATATATGAACCAAACCTTCTACACCAGGTGCTAATTCGATAAACGCTCCAAAATCTGTAGTATTTACAACTCTACCTGAGTGTATTGTATTAGGTTGGAATTTTTCTTCAACTTCAGTCCATGGATCTTCTTCTGTTTGCTTTATAGAAAGAGACACTTTCTCATTTTCAGGGTCAACGCTAAGAACTTTAACTTTTACTTCCTCGTTAACCTTAATTTTTTCAGAAGGATGCTTGATTCTACCATGAGTAATCTCAGTAACGTGTACCAAACCATCAAATCCACCGATATCTACGAAAGCACCGAAGTTAGCTAATCTCTTAACCACACCGTCAATCACCTGACCAACTTCAATCTTATCGAAGAAATCATTCTTACGCTCTTTGAGTTCCTCTTTTATTATTTCTTTTCTGCTAAATACAGTACGTCTCTTACGCTTATCATACTCGATAACCTTAGCATCAACCTTTTCGCCCACGTACTTACTTAAATCATTTTCATATCTTAATGATATATGAGAAGCTGGGATAAAACCTCTTACATTCTTATAATAGGCTATTAAACCACCCTTAACTACTTGCTTAATTGTAACTTGTACAACTTCTTCATTTTCAAACGCTGGTTCCAACTCTTTAAAGTCTTTATCCATAGCCAATTTCTTAACTGAAAGCAACACGTTCCCATCACCATTATCTGTTTTAAGAACGTAAACATCCATCACTTGACCTTCTTGAAACTTATCTACAAGTTTTTCGCCGTCTTCAATACTTACTTCCTCTTTAGGTAGTATACCATCTACCTTATAGCCGATATTTACATATACAGCATCATCTGTAACAGCAAATACCTTGCCATCCTCAATTACATCGCCTCTCCTAGGCGTTTTGAACCCAGATTCATACGCATCCAGCATTTCCTGCATTGTTTTGTTCTCGTTGTTTTCCATCCCTTACTCCTCAAATTTTATTTCTCTCTTATACCCTAACGACATAAATACAAAAGAGTTACTCTCTATTTGTCAGAAACTCTACCAGCTCATCAATGCTTTCTTGTGGTGTAGAAGCTCCTGCAACGATACCTATTTTATCACATTTTTCGAATAATTCAAATCTAATTTCGGATTTTTTTTCTATATGTACAGCTTTTTT
>PDWI01006540.1_pt1 | contig 14569 bp, 15 predicted proteins | sample 1430891 | NCBI WGS metagenome assembly PDWI01 (sample SAMN01162508, study PRJNA174530) | Oral metagenome, whole genome shotgun sequencing project. | biome: Marine environment; feature: Marine mammal; material: Swab sample of the gingival sulcus; isolation source: swab sample of gingival sulcus... | reverse complement strand
TTCAACTTCACTTTCATTTTCCAAATATTTATCAAGTTCAATCATTTGTTCACCACTTCTTGGATAACCATCTATTACTACTATATCTGTCGGAGCTTTTTTGATAGCACCAACAATAGTTTCAATAACTATATCAATAGGCACAAGATTTCCTTTTGATACAAAAGAATCTATAAGCTTTCCTCTTTGGCTTCCACTTGCTACTTCAGCTCTAAACATATCTCCTGTTGAATAGTGAGTTATATCCTCGTGTTTTTGGGCTATTAACTCTGCATCTGTTGTTTTACCTGAACCTGGTGCACCGATGATTAAAAATAATTTTTTCATATCTTTCCTTATTTATAAGTTTTATTTGCGATTTTAAAATCGAATTATATCTAAAAAATCTAAAATTTTATCTAAGCTTAACTTTTCTTTTCTTAGCAACTTTGATTATAGATGATGAGATATTTTCACTAAAAGATTTTCTAGTTTTTACGACTACATCACATACACTATAAGCAAAGTCCTCATCAAAGTTTTGTTGTGTTATATTTGCCGAAGTTGAATACAAAATTTTAAATTTTGAAATAAAATCAAAAAAATCATCTTTTTTATCTATAAGCCTAAATGATTTGCCATTAGGATAGATAAAAGTAGTTTTTTTTGCCCTTCTAATGTCTTTTTTAAACTTCTTAGGTACTCTTGTACATTCTTTTAAAGTCTTAAAAGAATCCACAGTTTGAAGTATCTTTTTACTTTTTGGTCTATTTTTCAAAAGTGATAGTTTTTCATCATCAGCTGATGAAAAACCCACTGTTGTATCAGTTTGAACTAGATAAACTAAATCTTTATCCATCAATCTTCTAAAAACTCTTGTATAGACTTAGGTTCATTTACATCTTTTTGTTTTAGGGTTTTTATAGCCTCCATAGAAGCTATTGCTCCTGCAATTGTGGTAAAATAAGGGATATTTTCTCTTAAAACTGTCCTTCTTATTTGATGTCCATCATCAGTAGACGATACTTTTCCATCACTAGTATTTATAGCCATAGCAACATCACCATTGGTCAATAAATCCACAACATTTGGTCGCCCTTCACTAACTTTTAGTACCTTTTCACAAACTATACCATTGATGTCTAATACCTTGTATGTTCCACCTGTTGCTATGATAGTAAAACCATTTTCAATCAAACCATTTGCTAAAATAGGTGCAAACTTTTTATCCAAATCACAAAGACTTAAAAATACCTTACCACTTTTAGGCAAAAAGTTTTTTGCTGCATATTGAGACTTAGCAAATGCCATACCAAAGTCATCAGATATGCCCATAACTTCCCCTGTTGATTTCATCTCTGGACTTAGTATCAAATCAGCCCCTAAAAGCTTATTGAAAGGAAAAACTGCAGCTTTAACTGAAATATGACCTTTTAACTTAGGTTTTAATACACCATTTTCAAAGCTTACAATATCTTTATCATACACACTTAAAGCCTCTTTTAAACTTTGTCCCCACATCACTCTAGTAGCTACTTTAGCTAGTGGCATACCCGTTGCTTTAGACACAAAAGGTACTGTTCTACTTGCTCGTGGATTTACTTCTATTAAGTATATATCACCTTTGTATATGGCATATTGTACATTCATAAGTCCAATAACACCAAGATTTAGTGCCATATTTTTTGTCTTTGTTTCAAGTTCTTTTAAAAGTTCTTCTTTTATGGTCAAAGGTGGTAAAGAACAAGAAGAATCCCCAGAGTGAACCCCCGCTTCTTCAATATGTTGCATAATACCACCTATATAAACTTCATTACCATCACAAATACAATCAACATCAAGTTCAACCGCCCTATCTAAAAACTTATCTATTAGAACTGGAGCATCATTTGATATTAGAACTGCTTCTTTCATATATTGTATCAACTCTTGAGTGTTATAAACTATTTTCATACCTCTACCACCAAGTACAAAAGAAGGTCGCACTAAAACTGGATAGCCTATATTTTGAGCTATGCTTATAGCTTCTTCTACTTTTACAGCCGTTCCATTTTGGGGTTGTAAAAGTCCTACTTTTTCCACAAAAGTTGAGAATTTTTCCCTATCTTCAGCAAGATCAATAACTTTGGCACTAGTTCCTATAATCTCCCCGCCCATTTTTGTAATAGCATTTGCTAATTTTAGAGGGGTTTGTCCTCCAAAATGCACTATTATACCATCTGGGTTTTCTTGTTTGATCACACTTCTTACATGTTCTAAATCAATAGGCTCAAAATAAAGAACATCTGAAGTATCATAATCCGTACTAACTGTTTCAGGGTTACAGTTATACATAATAGTTTTAATACCTATTTCATTTAGTGCAAAACTAGCATGTACACAACAATAGTCAAACTCTATACCCTGCCCTATTCTATTTGGACCTCCTCCTATGATGAGAACTTTTTTTTCTTTGTCTTCTTTTTTAACTTTTGGAAGTTTTGTTATATTTGTCGTAGAATACAAATATGGTGTCAAAGCTTTAAATTCAGCAGCACAAGTATCAACTTCGTTGTATTCAAAATCTATATCCAAAGTTTTTCTGGCATTGTAAACTTCTTCTTCATCTATGTTTAATAAATTTGCTATGAACTTATCTGAAAAACCATTTGCTTTTATATGTCTTAATTCTTCTTCATTTTTCAAAGTCTCTTTAGTGATTGATTTTTCTATATTGTACATTTGTCTAAACTTAGATAAAAACCACGGGTCAATGGCACACAAATCAAATATCTCTTCATTGCTCAAACCTTGTCTTAAAGCATCCATAAGATATCTTACTCTGTTTTCATTTGCTCGTCTTAGTTCTTTTTTTATCTCTTCTAAATCAGAAGAAATACTATCAAAACCATTAAGTCCTGTTTCAAGTGAACAAAGTGCTTTTTGAATAGACTCATTAAAAGTCCTACCTATTGCCATAACTTCCCCAACACTTTTCATACTAGTTGTTAAAGTATTATCTGCTTTTGGAAATTTTTCAAAGGTAAATCGTGGAATTTTTGTAACCACATAATCAATCACAGGTTCAAATGATGCCGTAGTTCCTGTGATGTCATTTGTAATCTCATCCAAAGTAAAGCCCACAGCTAAAAGAGTTGCAACCTTTGCTATTGGATAACCAGTTGCCTTACTTGCTAAGGCTGATGACCTTGAAACTCGTGGGTTCATCTCTATTACTATCATTCGCCCAGTTTTAGGACAAATAGAAAACTGTACATTAGAACCACCCGTATCAACACCTATTTCTCGCAAGATTTTAAAAGAGGCATTTCTCATATTTTGGTATTCTTTATCTGTTAAAGTAAGTGCAGGTGCAACTGTGATAGAATCACCCGTATGCACTCCCATAGGGTCAAGGTTTTCAATAGAACATACTATTATACAGTTATCTTTGTTGTCTCTGATAACTTCCATTTCGTATTCTTTCCAACCTAACATAGACTCCATAATCTCTATTTCATTTATAGGACTAGCCTCAAGTCCAGCTTGAGCTAGGGCTTTAAATTCGTCCATATTATAAGCAACTCCACTTCCTCCACCTGCAAGTGTAAATGATGCTCTTGAAATGACTGGAAAACCTATATCTTTTGCTATTTTGATAGCTTCATCAAGACTGTAAGCATTTGCACTTTTTGGCAAATCCATACCTATTTTCTCCATAGCTTCATTGAAAAGTTGCCTATCCTCTCCTTTTTTGATAGCCTTAGGATTTGCACCTAAAAATACAACATCTTCTAACATACCCTTATCATACATAGAAATAGCTACATTTAGTGCGGTTTGTCCTCCCATAGTAGGTAAGATAGCATCTATTTTTTCTTTTTTGATGATTTTAGATACTACTTCTTCTGTGATGGGTTCTATATATGTTTTATGTGCAAATTGGGGGTCTGTCATAATAGTAGCTGGATTTGAATTTATCAAAACAACTCTATACCCTAAATCTTTAAGTGTTTTTGTAGCTTGAGTACCCGAATAGTCAAACTCACACGCCTGTCCGATAACAATAGGCCCTGAACCTATCAATAAAATAGATTTTATATCTTCTCTTTTTGGCATAATATTATAGTTTCCTGTCTTTTATAAGTTTAGATATTTTAACAAATTTTTTCTAAAAAAAGCAAATTATATATATATATATATTAAAGTCTAATTAACTTTTCTTATAGTATAATTAGGAAATTTTTATAAAAAGGAGTGCTATATGCAAGGGATTGGAAAGAAGTTAGTTGGTATTGGTGCCATTTTGACACTTGTTATACTAATATGTGGATATGTTGTCTTAGAATCAAAGAAAAGTTCTATAATAGATGAATTGACAAATAACATCAAGACAGAACTTGTATCAAAGTCAAAAAGCCAGATAAAATCTCAACTAGATGATACTATTTCAAGTATAGTTTCACTTTCTTTACTATTTATTTTGCTTATTGGGGTATTAAGTGTGGTGGTTTCTTTTGTCAACTTAAAAGCATTAGTTTTAGATCCTATTTTGAAACTAAAAGTAGCCATTGAAAAGATGGAAAAACTAGATATAAAGAAAAATGATGAAATAGGTGATATAATAAACAGTTTCAATACTTGTGTAGAACAAGAAGAACAAAAAGCTAGACAAGACAAAGTAGTAATAGAAGAATCAAAATCAGTCATTGAAAGAGTTCAAAAAGGACTATTAAATGATAGAATAAAAGGAAAAGCACATTCACCTGCTGTTAATTCTTTGGTTTGTGAAGTAAATAATATGATAGATTCTTTACAAAATACTTTAGGAAAACTAAGTGAAACTTTGGTAAATATGTCAAATGCCCAATATGACAAACAAATACCTAAAATAGATGGTCTTACAGGTATGATGGCATCACTATTTTCAGGGGTTAAAGTTACTAGTGCTACTATCAATGAGATTATGTGTTTGATTGATAATTCTACAAAAGAACTAACAAATAGTTCAGCAGAATTGTCAAATGCATCTGAAAATCTAAGTAATTCATCAAATGTTCAAGCAGCATCACTTGAAGAAACTGCAGCTGCTATTGAAGAAATCGCATCAACAGTTAGACAAAGTACAGAATCAGCAACACAAATGGCAAGCTATGCACAAAATGTAACAAAATCAAACAATACAGGTAAAGAACTAGCTTATCAAACTTCTGATTCTATGGAAGAAATCAATGAAAAAGTAAATGCTATTAAAGAATCTATTACAATCATTGATCAAATAGCATTCCAAACAAATATCCTTTCACTAAATGCCGCTGTTGAAGCAGCAACAGCTGGTGAGGCAGGAAAAGGATTTGCCGTTGTTGCTCAAGAAGTAAGAAACCTTGCAAGCAGATCTGCTGAAGCTGCAAATGAAATCAAATCTATAGTTGAAAGTGCTACAACAAAAGCCCAAGAAGGTAAAGAAATCACATCTAAGATGATAGATGGATACAATGAACTAAATGAAAATATAGAAACAACTATCAAACTAATTGATGATGTAGCAACTGCCTCAAGGGAACAAAAACTAGCAATGGAGCAAATATCTCATACTATTAACTCACTAGATAAAGCAACTCAAGAAAATGCGTCTTTAGCTAATAGTATAAATGATATGGCACATGACTCTTCTGCCTTAGCAGTTCACTTAGCAGATATCGTAGAGCAAACTTCTTATGATAAAAGTGTACAAAATAGAGTAGCAGACACTTCAAAAATCGTAAGTGTAAATAAACTAAAATCCGACCATATTACTTTCAAAAATACAAACTTTGCACAGTGCAAACCTGGTGTTTCACTAAAAGTAAAATCACATCACGAATGTAACTTAGGTAAATGGATAGATGCCCACGAAGGTGAAGAGTTTGCAAAAACACAATACTGGGAAGACTTGAAAAAAGCCCATGAAAATGTTCACAGTTGTGTTCAAGATACTGTTGATTTATATTCAAGAGAGTATGGAAATGGACAGGTATTCTCTGTAACTCAAAACCTTGAGAAAAATATAGACCTTGTATTTAAAGGATTGGATGATATAAGAACAGTTAATAGTACAAGTTAAAAAAACTAAAAAAAAAGGGGGGGGGAAAGATGAAGGAAAAGATTTTAAGTGATAATGCTTTTTTAGTTAGTCAAACTGATGAAAAAGGCAATATCATATTTGCAAATGATGAGTTTTGTGCTATGGCAGAATACTCAAAAGAAGAGTTAGTAGGAAAACCACATAATATGGTAAGACACGGGGATATGCCAAAAGCAGCCTTTAAACAACTATGGGATACTATAAAAAGTGGTGAAGTTTGGAGAGGTTTTGTAAAAAATAAAACCAAAAATGGAAACTACTATTGGGTTGTTTCAACTATATATCCATATAAAAACGATGAAGGAAAAAGATGTTATATGTCATGTAGAAGGAAACCTACAAGACAACAAATCGAAGAAGCAACACAACTATATAGAACTATGAGATAAAGTCTCATAGTTTTATATTATTATAATCAAACAATTTGTTCTTGTAATTTTATAAGTTTAGAATAATCTCCCATATCAGCTAACTTCAAAGCCTTTATATACTCATCTCTTTTTGGATTTTCTTTTGCTAGTAAATTTTCATTCCATTTTGTGGAATTTAATCCATTTTGTTTTAGATAGATATTTGCTAACATTCTTGACCATCTTCCATTGCCATTTTTAAAAGGATGTATATGTACGGCTCTGTGATGAAGTCTCGCAGATATTTCAACTGTAGAAAAACTTTTATTTTTATCCCAAAATTCTAAATCATCAACTAGTTTTTTTAATTCCATTGGTACTAAATAAGCTTTTACTCCAATACTAAGTTCAACTTGTCTTAGTTTTCCTGCCCAGTCCCAAACCTCACCAAACATCTCTTTATGTAAAGTTAAAAACCACTCATAAGAAAATGAAGCTAATTTTTTACTTGGTTTTGCAGACAGGTATTTTAATATAGCCTTTGTTATATTTTCTGCCTCATAAAAATAAATATCTTGTAAAGTATAGTTTTTAGATGTATCAAGAAGTAATCCTGATATATCATCATTATAAGTAGCTCCTTGTATTGTTGTGGTATTTGTCATCTTTAACTAGCCCATAGATTTTTTTTATATTGTCCATTTAAAAACTCTTGTTTTGTCTCTTCTATTAGTTTTTGTATATACTTATCTTCTAAACCTTGCATTTCTAAAGCTGATGTATCTTGGGTAAGGGAAACTATATATATTGCTTTTTGCTTAGCTCTTTTTTCTTTTAATGTTTTAATATCCACTATCTCATTTCCTGCAAAATCTAAACCTAAAACTGAAGTTAGCTTTTCAACGGTGCTTAGTTTTACATCATCACCAGAGAAAAATCTCATAATCGTTTTTGTCCCCACTTGTGATAAAATAGCCAGATTTTCAACTGTAATACCAAGTTTTTTTCTTCTATTTTTTATCTTTTCTAATAATTCAAATCTAGTCATAATCAATCCCTTTTAATAATTATGTCATAAATGACATTAAAATTACTTTTATATGACAATCTCTCCTTTTAAAGTTTTTCTAAAATCATCGATTTTAAAACAATCATTAGCAGTATTTCTAGGGCTTGTTTCAAGGTATTTTAATACGATTTTATGTATGCTTTTTAATTCCTGTTTTGAAAATAAACTATCATCAAAATCTTCTTCCATTTTGATAAATTTTAATTCTATAAATTTATCTTTATGCAATATCTCTATATCCAAATAATCAAGCAATTCTTGTATAAAATACAATCTTTCATCATCTTCTTCTAAATCTTCACCATTTGCTATAATATCAAATAATTCGCTTAAAACCTGTGCATATGCCACTCTTGTATCTTTGATATATGTTTCATCAAATACTTTTTGTCCAAACATTTTGTGATGATTATAATCTATTAAAAATAGCATAGCTATAAGTTTTTTATCATTTAGATTTTTTACTTGTTTATGTAGCATATATAATATAGCATTTGCTACTTTTGTCATATTTACCTTCAAAACTATCCTTTATACTTCTTGATTTTCTATTCTCATATCTTCAAGACCTTCTAGTATATCTAGGGCTTGTTCATCAGTTATGGTATCGTGTTTGATATCTATTATTACCTCATCGAAGTATTGTTTGATTTTTTGCATATATTCTAACTCTTCTTTTAAATCTTCATTATTTTTTTTCTTTGCAATTTCGCTTTCTAATGCTTCTATTTCTTCATTTACCTCTACTAAAACATCTGTTGTTATCAGTTTTTCTAATTTTTCTATATTGTTCATTTATTTCCTTATTATTTTATTCTATCTTTCCAATGATATGGTCTTCTATGCTGATGATTTATACTAAGAATTAAAACACTTTTATTTCTTATTTGATATATTATAGAAAAAGGAAAAGATTTGACAAGACATTGTCTAGAATTTTCTGTTATTAACTGACAAGAAAAAGGGAAGGCTTTAATTCTTAAGATAGATAACTTTATTTCTCTTAAGAACCTTCTACCTAAACCTTTTTGTTCCAATTCATAATACTCAATAGCCTCATCCAATTCTATTTGAGCTATATCTAAAAATTCAATTTTCATACTTTTTAAACACTTCTTCCATAGATTTTGACTTTAGTTTTCCTTCTTCAAAAGCATTTATCCTATCTTCAACTTCCTCTTTTATCTCATCTTGAACACTTGAAGTTGGTAAATCCAAACTTTCTAAAATCATATCAACCAATTTTAACTTATCATATGCACTTAAGTTTTGACTTTGCTTTAATATATCATTTACACTCATTACTTTCCTTTTTCTAAAAGATTTTCATATCTTTTGTCTGTAAGAAGTTTCAAAAATGCTACTAAAGCATCTATTTTTCTATCATTTTGTCTTTTTGCTTTTAACTCTTTAAAAGATATAGTATATCCATATTCAGGTTCAGCCCATGGTTTTTTTGTCTCTGGATTTATCTTTCTTTTTGGGTCATTGTATTTGTCATAAAACTCTACAACTGTTCGCAAGTCTTTAAATACTCCATTATGCATATAAGGTGCTGTTATAGCAACATTTCTTAGTGTTGGAACTTTGTATTTTCCTAGTTTTGATTTATCTTTTACAAGTGGGTTGTTTACTAAACCTGTATCTTTACCTTTTACACCATTTTTTGCTCTAAGTTTTTTGTTTTGCGGAACCCCAATATTATGAAATTCATAGTTTGTAAAAGTCTCACCTTCTCTATCTTCACCTTTTAGAACATGACAAGAGGCACAAGAATTGTTGTTGTTTGAGAAAAATATTGATTTTCCTAAGTCTTCAAGTGGTGTTAAATCATACTCACCCCTTAGATATCTATCATATTTTGAGTCAAATGGTGCAAACTCTTTTGTCTTTTCAAAACTTTCTATTGCATCAGTCATAGCTGTATATGCCTTTGGTATAGAGTTGAAAATATCTTTTCCATAAACTTCTTTAAATGTCTTGATATAATATGGATTTTCCAAAAGTCTTTTTATAACCGCATCTTTACTTGGCATTCCCATTTCAGCAGGATTTAGTGGTGGACCTCCAGCTTGTGCTGCTAAAGTATCAGCTCTTCCATCCCAAAACTGACCACCTATATATTTTTGTTTTTTCTTATCAAAGTGAAATTTTGGTGAATACATAGCATAAGCAGCACTTGGAGCTTGTCTATCTCCTATAGACTTAGCATCATCCCCTAATGATGCCATTTTTTGTACACCATTATCCCTTGGATCTACAAAACCATATCCAGGATTATGACAAGTAGAACAGGCTTGTGTTCTGTTTTTTGATAGATTTTTATCAAAGTATAAAACTTGTCCTAACTCTTGTTTTGCTTTTAATTCTTTGTCTTTTAGCTCTTTTGCTATTTGAACATCATTAAAACAGGCACTCAAAACCAAAGAAGATACTACAATACTGAATATTCCTAAATTCCTCATCTTTCTTTACCTCCTACAATAAAGTTTTTAAAAGGATAGAACAAAATATCTACAATACTTTTGTATTTATTCATTTGTTCTTTTCTTAGACCAAATTTTAAGACTTTTACATCTTTTGAATACCTAATTGTACCAAAAATATTATCCCAAATAGCTAAATATCCACCAAAATTTTTATTAAAATACTTCTTACTATGATGTATCTGATGTTGCTTAGGGGATATGAAAATCTTCTCTAAAAACAAAGGATAAGAAAAAGCTATATGAGAATGCCTTAGATTTGAACCAAAAATTGAAAAAATAAATATAAAAATATTCACTCCAAAAACCGTATATACATTTATCATAGCACCAAAAAAATATATAAAAATACCAGTAACAAGTCCAACACTTAAAGAATATCTAAAACCAAATAAGATATTTTCAATAGGATGTATCCTATAAAAAGTAATTGGTGTTAGAACTTTTGCACTATGATGAACCTTATGAAATTCCCATAAAACTGGAATAGTATGTAATAATCTATGCAAAACATAACGAGTAAAATCACTTACAATAAACAAGCTAATAGTATATAAAACTACAGTTTGAGTATAGGAAAAATAAGTATTTTCATAATAATCAAAATACAAATACAAATATTTATTTACAAAAAGTGCAACTTCTTTTGCACTTATAATAATAGGATATAACATAAAAACCTTTATGATATACCCTATAAAAAAATAATAATAATCCAATCTTGCACTAGGATGTAGCCATAATTTTGAAGAGAGATTAATCCTCAAAGCTTTTTTATTAAAATAAAAATAAACACAAGCTATACAAAAAGATGACAATAAATAAATCCAAAAAACTCTCTTATGAGGATTTATAAAATATTCCAATACAAGAAAATCATACAACTACTAGTCCCCATCTGCTTCTAAAATCTTAGCTGTTACTGATAATTGTTCTGTTAAAGATATATAATAAGCATTATGAAGTTTTTTAACCGCCTCAAATAAATCTTTTGCATTTGAAAAATCATCATTTTTAAGTTTTTTTAGGGCATTTTGTGCTTTTATAAGGGCAGATTGTACTTCTTTTACTTCTTTTTTAGCACCTGCTTTATTTGCCATTGAAGAGAAATTGTAGTATTTTTCTTTTCCCATAACTTGCCAGTGTGCATCTAAGATAGCTTTTATGGCATTGAAAGAATTTTTACTTAAGAAATACTCTGCTCTTTGGTTTTTTGCTTTATTTTTATATTTTCCACTTAAACCTGCTGCATCTCCTATCCTCCACTCTTTTAACTTATAAGTACTAGAAATCAAAGTATTTATAATCATAGCATTTTCCCATTCTTCTTCTTTTATAGGGTCTTTTGCATAAGTTTTATAAACATCTTTTACTTCTTTTAGTTTTGAAATAATACTATCTAGTATAACACTAGATAATGCTTTTTCTCTTTTTGTGATTTGATTATCATTAAAAAGTACATATTCTAATGCATTTATAGTTTTAAAAGAATTTTTAAATAAAGCAATTTCAGGCTTATCTTTTGAGTTTATAACCCTTTTCATCTGTACTTTTAAATCTTCTTTTAGATTGTGAAAGACATCTATATATCTAGGAGTATCAATATAATCTTCATTTAAATCACCTGCAAAATATAAAGCCTCAACTTTTTTCCACTCATATACAAAGTTGCTAAAGTTTTCTTTTGTGGTATCTTTTTTTAACATTGTAGCACTTTTTATAGTTTTTTCTACATTTGGTATAGATACATTTTCCAAAATAGACACTAAAACATTCTTATCACTTGCACTCAAACTTGACACTAGCAATAATACACTTAAAAATAATTTTTTCATCATAAATTCTCCAAAAATTTGATTAATTGTTCTCTTTTGTTCTTTGGCAAAGACATATAAGCTTTTTTAGAACTTTTTGCTTCTCCACCATGCCATAAGATAGCCTCTTGAAAATCTCTAGCCCTTCCATCGTGAAGTAATCTAGGTTTTTTCTTATTTATTTTTTCGTGAAGTGCTAAACCCCATAAAGGTGCTGTCCTCCACTCTCTTGCACTTGCTTTAAATTCACTTCTACCATCACTTAAGCCCTCCCCCATATCATGTAAAAGTAAATCAGAATAAATAGGGATATTTATACCATCTTCAACTTTAAAATTACTAATATGACATTTATTACAAGAAACTTGTTTAAATAGTTTTAAACCTTCTTTAAAAGATTTGTCCTCTTTGGGCTTATAAGCTTTCAAATTTTCCAAATAAAAATTAATAGCTCCCAATCTTAAATCAGTAAGATCAATTGCATCTCTTGCTTTATTGGCCTTATTACATTCTACTTGTTTTTTAGTACAATTTTCTTCAGGGTGCACAAAAGTGGTAAGCCCCATATCATTATGGGCAGCATTTGCTATTTGCTCCATAATAGTTGCTGTGCTTGCCTTCCAAGTATATCTTCCTAATTCAATCTTTTGAGATATATTTGAGTAAACCATATTTGGCTTTCCAGAAATACCATCTTTGTTTTTATCAAATTCATCGGCATTTGCTAAGATTTGTTCATCTGGTATTTTTTCTATTAGTCCAAGTCCGTGCAATGATGGTGCTAGTCTAAATGTTAGTATCGTATCTTTTGCCAATTTTCCATAATTTAGATTGCTCAAGGAATAAGTTGGTTTCAAAATACTAGCTATTTCACCATCTGGAAAGCTAACTTTTATTTCATCATATTTTATATGTGGCTTTGCCTCAAAAGGAACTTTATGAATACCATTTATAGAGATTTGTGAGCCATAAGTAGGTTCAGGTACAAATCCCATAGTTTTTTCCAATCTCCTATGTTCTTTTGAATTATTTGAAGGAATTGAAAGTCTTACGACAAGATCTCTTGACAAATTTCCATTTGATTTTTTGAAAATTCCTCTACCATTTTTAGGATGGCAAGAAGTACAGGTATTTGCATTGAACAATGGTCCTAATCCATCCCTTGCTGTTGTAGCACTAGGAGCTTCTACCCAAGGAATAGCAAAAAAACTTCTTCCAAGCATAAAAAGGTCATATTCTTCATCGTTTAATTTTCTATTAGCTTTTAGAAGTAAAGACTTATTTTTAGTACTTGAAAAATATTTGCCACTACTATTAATAGCAAAAAGCCCTGTAGCAAATATCACTACAAGGCTTTTTAATAAAACTAATCTTCTAAAAGATATATTATAGTTTTGTTTCTTCTGGATCTGTAACATCATCTGTTGTAATACTAATTCCATTTGCTTGTGCTACATCAACCATTTCATCACCTAATTTTCTTAATTCATTTTTAAGTTTTACGATAACTTTTGACATAGGATTAGATGGTCTAATTTGATAATCAAAATGTGCTACTGTTTTAGCTGTTTTATTAACCAATGCTATTTTAGCTTCAATAGACTTGATTAGTCCCATAATTTTAGCTTTTTTTACAGGATCAACTGAATCTAACATAGAAGTACCATATTTTTTGCCATTGTATGTAGAAGTTAGAACATTTTTAAATCCTAAGTAGTTTTTGTAAATATCTCTGTGAGTATTATCAGAAAAACAAGAATGTTCATCTTCTTCAGATGGAGTTAAAACCGCAACTGCTATTCTTTCATTTGCAAGTTCTGATTTGATAAATACCCCCATACCAGCAAAGATTTGTTTTAAAGCATCTTCAGTTTTGATATTTTTAGATGCATTTGAACCACTTAATTGCCCTTTAAGTGCAGCTCTATATAATCCATTGTTACCTTTTACTTCTTTTTCCCAAGCAGATTTAACCAAAGTCAAGTCTTCAACTAATTTTTTAGCACTTGCTTTTAAATAAGCCAATCTTCTTTTTGCATATTTATCTTTAGTAAAGTCTGATAATGGTCTATTTCCAGCTTTCATAGCACCTTTAGTTACACTATCTTTTAAGAAGTTAGAATAATCTTGATCTTGTCCCCATAATAAGAACTCAATAGCATGATAACCAGTTGAAACATTTGCCTCACCACCATTTTCGTTTAAGTTAGTCAATGCATCAACAGTGATTTTCTTAACATTTACCGCTTTTGAATCTTCTCCACCAGGATTGAACTCACCTTTAGTATCGATGATATTTCCAGATGTTTTTTTACCATTTGCATCTGTAGTATAATCAATCATATTTTCATCTAATGGCCAAGCATTGATTTGTCCTTCTAATGCACCATAAGCATCAGCAACCCAACCTTCTTCAGCATCAATTGGACCATTTGATAGTCTGAAAATTTCAGTTTCACCATAAGTTTCTCTTGATTGTAACCAAGCTTTTTTTGCATCTGCAAAAGTTTTAGCTGTTGGATTTGAAGCAAAAGCATCAATTCTAAATCTTAAAGCAATAGCATCTCTTAGTGCATCACTATAATTATCAAGTGCGATATTAGCATAAGCATCTAATATACCATTTGCTTGAACTTTTTGAACTTTTGTCTCCATATTTAAACTATCTTGTGAACAAGCACCTAGAACTAAAGCTGCTGCGAAAGATACAGAAGCTACTATTTTTGTCGAAGATTTTAACATTTACATTCCTTGTATTAATTTTAATT
>PDWI01007590.1_pt1 | contig 14570 bp, 8 predicted proteins | sample 1430891 | NCBI WGS metagenome assembly PDWI01 (sample SAMN01162508, study PRJNA174530) | Oral metagenome, whole genome shotgun sequencing project. | biome: Marine environment; feature: Marine mammal; material: Swab sample of the gingival sulcus; isolation source: swab sample of gingival sulcus... | reverse complement strand
TTCCGTCATGAACTCCTTCGAATACGTCATGAACCAGTACGGCACGACCCTGACCGAGGGCTGGGCCCTGTTCACGGCCTGGAACTACGGCACCGGCTACCGGGCCGTCCCCGGCGTGGGCTATGACGAAGCCGAGGATTATCCTGCCGGCAACTTCCTTTACTACACCAGCAGCTACCCCTGGAGCGTCAACGGCAGCGTGCAGCATCTGGCGGCCAACTTCATCCGTCTGCTGGGTCTGAATGACGGCGTGGAAGGCACCGTGGACCTCGATTTCAACGGCGCAGACACCGGGAACATGACGCTCAGCGTGCATATCGAGAAGGCCGACGGCACCGGGACCATCGAGACCGTTGCTCTGGATGAATTCAACGACGCCCGGTACAGCGTGCAGGTCCCCATGGAAGAGATCGTCTGGATGGGCGTGATCGTGGGCAACGCCACCAAGTCGGGCAACAGCCTGGGCTACACCTTGAGCGTGGCGCGGACCGAGGCTCTGCCTGAGCCGGCCATCGCGTTCGATGCCGAAAGCGTGACCGTCAGCCTGGAAGAGGGGCAGACCGCGCAGGAGACCGTCGCCCTGTTGAATGACGGCGAGGCCGGCTCCGTGCTGAACTACGATCTGGAGGTCTGGGGCAATCCGCCGGTGGATGAGCCCGACAAGAGCGTCGCCGGCAGCACCCTGACCACGGACATCAGCACCTATCTGCCCGGCACCACCTTCGATGTGGAAGTGACCGTTTTCAACGGCAGCACGGATGGCGAGTGGATCAAGGACCTGGACATGGATTTCCCCGCCGGGGTGACCGTGAACTCAGCCACCAACTTCGTGGGCGGCTACTACGGTGATCTGGTGCACGACGGCACCGTGGGCGATGGTGTGGCCATCAACTGGCACGGCACCGTGGGCGCTCCCCAGTACGGCGTGATCCGCGACGGCGAAAGCGCCACCGCCACCCTGAGCCTGTCGGTGGACAGCGGCTTCAGCGGCGACATCGTCATCCCCAGCGTCATCGGCGGCGACACCTACGGCGCCAACCCGAACAGTCTGAACGTGGACGTGGTCCTGAACCAGGCCAGCCCCGAACTGGTGGTGACCTACCCCAACGGCGGGGAACAGGTTTACGTGGGTGACACCGAGACCATCACCTGGGACACCTTCGGCGGCGTCGATTACGTGCATGTGGATTTCAGCGATGACGGCGGCGTGAGCTGGACTTCCTTGGCCGAGGATATTGCCAACACCGGTTCCTTCACCACGACGATGGGCGGTGAAGGCACCATCCACGCCCTGGTCCGTGTCAGCGACGCGAACGGCGAGGCCAGCGACGTCAGCGACGCCCAGTTCAGCGTGGTGCTGCCCGTTGGTTGGCTGGTGGTTGCGCCCACGAGCGGCAGCATCGAAAACGGCCAGAGCCAGGATCTGACGCTGGACTTCGACGCCACCGGCGTGAGCAGCGGCACCCACCAGGCCTGGATCCGGGTGAGCGAGAGCCAGGAAGGCCAGATCGCCGTCCTGCCCGTGATCCTGACGGTCACCGGCGGCGCCAGCGGCGTGGACACGCCCGCGGTCTTCGCGCTGAACGGCAACTACCCGAACCCCTTCAACCCCATGACCAAGATCAGCTTCAACCTGCCCGCCGCCGCCCGCACCACCGTCGAGGTGCTGGACGTGCGCGGCCACCTGGTGCGCACTCTGCACACCGGCGTGCTGGCCGAGGGCGCCCACGAGTTGAGCTGGAACGGTCGTGACGACGACAACCAGGTGGTGGCCGCCGGCCTGTACCTGGCCCGTCTGCGCACCGAAGGGTACGAGGCCACCGTCAAGATGACGTTGGCCAAGTAGTCGGTTTTTCTTTTCAGAGATTAATTCACCGGTCGCCAAGCCCAGGAAGTTTGGCGACCGGTTTTGGTTCTACGCGGGGAATCCAGGGTGACTTGATTTCTTACCGAAATTCATCCCTGAGGAGGCATTCCACCGAAAGAGCTCGGGAGAGGACCTCGGGAGAATTCACTTGGTCGGTTTTTAGGTGCTTTTGGATGGCCCAGTCTCCTCTCAATCCCATGTCTTTGAGAAATTCTGACTCCAAATAGTATGGGCGGGGCACCTTGATTGTCCGGCTTTTTTTGTGAACGCGTTTCCGCAACCAGGGGCGCAGGAAGACAGGAATATTCCTGGTGATGGTTTCGTGAAGTGATTGCTTGAATGAAGGGCCCGACAGGAAATCGAAGCCATAACAGGATGGGTAGGATGCCAGGCGTTCATCCAGTTGTCGGATGAGGGCGGCCTCAAAGCGCCCCTTGTTTTTCCAGGCCAGCGGAAGGGTCAAACTGGTCTGAACGAAAGATTTTTCGCCAAAGGGAGTCAGGCTGTACGCAAATTGAGCGTTGTGAGAATTGTTGATACCCATCCAATAGCGCATACGAAAAGTCGCGTACAGCTTGGCAATATGGGTGCGACTGAGCTTTGGGGAATCTGTCTCGGCGCTGAACTGGACTTTTTCCGCTAAATTATTGAAATACTGTTTCTTGTTAAATGAGGAGCAAAAAGAAGAGTAGTCAAACCTGTCGTATTTAGAGACAAGGAATTTTTCCGAGCTGAAGCTCCGGTCGGGCAGAAGCCAGAAGTTCCGATAAATCTCTCCTCCGCCACCATTCAACTGAAGCTTTGCGTGCTTGATTCTTTCTTGACGGGTTTGCAGTTCCTGTCCGTTGTTGAAGATGCCGGTGTTTGTCATTCCATCACTGAGGTAATATTGGGAGCGCAAGAGGTCGCTATACTGGTCCGGATCCCAGGGGGGCACGTTGGCCCGGTTGGTGTGGTGAAGAGATAAACCCTCTTTATCGGCAATGGTGCGGGCAATCCGGACATCGGGGCTGTTGTCGCTGCCATAGACATAGATATAGGGGGATATTTGATTCCGACGCAGCAGGCCAAGGATCAGGCGGCTGTCATATCCTCCCGACAATGCCGAACAGATATCATCTCCAAAATTAGCTTGCACTTGCTCGAAATACTTTGTCAAGTCTTCAGCAACTTGGTGAACCGCCGCATCAAACCCCAGATTGGCCAAGTTGACAGTTTGGTAGTCAGGGAGGGAGATGGGGTTTAGCGACGGCAGGTCAAAGCCGGACCGACAATCCAGCATCTTGATTTCATTGAATAGAGTCATGTTGCCGTAGACGGCGCCATTCAGGAGATATTCGAAAAAAGACTGAACATCAAGAGAGATGTCCCCCACAGCCCTCCGGAGAGCAAGAAAACTGCTTGAGATAAATCGGTTGTTCTGGCTGCGGAAAATGTGATACAAGCCGCTGGAGGCAGTAAAGAGTCGTGTTGTCTGGTTTTTGCGAATAATAAGAGCAAATTCTCCGGCTAATTTGGTAAAGTCCGGATTGGGAAAATCAGAATCCCGGTAAAGAGTGGCCAGGGCTTTCTGGCCCATGAGACCTTTGTACATGAGGGTTCCCGTGGCACAGACGAAATCTCCATCTTGACCTTCCCACAGATTGTCCGGAGAAAAGGTCTTTTTGTTGTAGACAAGAAGATCGAACTCCGAAGTTTGGATAGTCTTGCTAAGCTCTAAACCTTTACCAGCAAAGACCGAGCGCGCCTTGTCCAGGGCCTCGGAATGATCAGAGGATTTCTTGGCCAGAAAAAAACCACCCATGCGGGGAACCTCCCGAACCAATCTCAATGATGGCGAAACTTCATGGTTTGCATGGTGACAAAACGCTGGAAGATACCTTTGGACAAGGGTTTATGTGGTGACACATCCACCCCCCCCTTCTATCCAAGGAAGCGATCTTCCATAAGATCCACTAAAACACAAATTTTTGGCAGTGTCCATACCATTCGGCCCCTGCCATTCGGCCCCTGCTGTACCGACCAAACCTTCTTCCTTCATGCATAATCCGGGATAAAAGTCCCATTTCCTTTCCTGACATCCTTCCTCATATTCGCTAAACTGTCCATCATGGATGATGTCCGCATCTACACCGGCACTCTCATCGCCGATCTGCTATACTCCAGCGCCCGTAGCCTCAAGGAGCGCCGCGGGCCCCTGCGCGCCATCAGCCAGCGGCTGCGCAACAACGATTTCGCCGTGGCCCAGGTGGGGCCGGCGGATCGGGTGCAGCGGGTTTTCCTGGCGGTGACGGCTGTTTCCGGGCGCGAGGGGTTGTTGCAGAAGCGGCTGGATGAGGCCGAGCGCATCATCTTTGCCGGCGAGTTCGAGGTGGCCGACCTGCGGCGCGTCATCACCAGCGAGACCTTTCATTCGTATTGAATCCTTTATCCGGGGAGAAGAAATTGAAACTTATCGATCTGAGCCACACCATTGTCTCCGGCATGCCCCAGTGGCCGGGGGACAACCAGCCGCTGCAGATCCACCGGGTCTGCGCGCACGATCAGGAAGGCTACATGGCCAGCAGTCTGCAGTTCGGGTGCCATGTGGGCACACACGTCGACGGGCCGGTGCATTTCATGGCCGGACAATCGAGTGTGGACGTCCTTTCCCTGGACGCCTTCACGGGGCGCGCTCTGGTGGTGGACGCCACGGCGGCGGGGGCCGACGCCGACGCGCCGTCCCTGCTGGAAAAGACGCTGCTGCGGGGGCGGGACCTGAAAGATGTGGATTTCGTTCTCCTGGCCACGGGCTGGGATCGTCTCTGGCGACAACCGGGCTACTACCGACACTGGCCCAGCCTGAGTGAGGACCTGGCCCATCTGCTGGCGGCCTCCGGCCTGAAAGGGGTGGGGCTGGATACGCCCAGCGTGGATGTCGTGACGGGCTCGGAGGCCCACAGTATCTGCGCGGCGGCAAGCATGATCAATATCGAGAACCTCAAGGGTCTGGTGCCTTTGGCCGACAAGGTTGTCAACTTTCAGGCTTTGCCTCTGAAGCTGGAGGGCACCGAGGCGTCACCCGTGCGTGCCGTGGCTTGGTTGGATAACTAAAGGATCGTCTTCGTTCATGAGTGCCTACAAGCCCCACAACAGGGATCCCCACTTCGGCGATGCGTATGTGGTGGCCCGGCCCATGGGGTTGGGGCGGGCCCTGCAGAAAGCGGGCTATGGCACGCGCAAGGCGGCGGAGGCCATCGTCCTGGCCGGTCGGGTGACGGTAGACGGGGCGGGACGGAAAGACCCCAAGAGCATGGTGGATCGCAACAGTGTGATCCTGGTGGACGGGCAGCCCCTGCGCAAGGTTCAGAAGGTGCACATGGTGCTGAACAAGCCGGTGCGGGCGCTTTGCACCGCGCGCGATGGCGACGACGGGCCGCTGGTGGCCGACCTGCTTCCTCGCCACATTCCCGGCCTGCGTCCCGTCGGGCGCATGGACGCCCGCAACACGGGTTTGCTGCTGATCAGCAACGACAAGGATTGGAACACCCTGGTGGGGGAGTGCGGGGATCTGGAGCACGAGTACCGCGTGCAGGTGGAGGGCGAACTGACAGATCTGGAGGTGAGTGTCATCAGCGCCGGCCTGAACATTCCCAAGCTGGGCATGTTCAAGCCTCTGAGCGTGCGTATCGTGGAAGTCCTCAACGGGCGCACGGTCCTGAATATCGTGCTGACCCGGGGCAAGGTCCGGCAGTTGCGGCGCATGTTCTCCACCCTGCGGCATAAGATCATTTATCTGCGGCGGATCCGGATTGGCGACGTGCGGTTGGGGAACCTGGCTCCGGGGGCCTTGCGCGCCCTGAGCAGCCGGGAAGTCCAGATCCTGCGCAATCTGGCCTCCCGCAAGCCGCGGTAGCCTGTTTTGGCCTGGCGCATCGGTCCCTGGTGGGAACTGCGGGCGGGGGAACGTCGTCTGGCCTGGCTGATGACGGCCGACTATTTTGCCCTGCTGCTTTTCAACTACCTGCTGAAACCGGCCCGGGACAGCCTCTTCCTGCACAATCTTGAGCCCAACCTTCTGCCCTTCGTCTATATCCTGACCGCTCTGGTGGCCGCGCCGGTGACGGCGGCCTACGCTCGAGCGGGCATGCGGTACCGGCTGGATCGGTTGCTGGCCGCCACCTCTTGCGTGCTGGCGCTGCAGCTGGTTCTTCTGTGGTGGATCCTGCGGGAGCCGCAACCCTGGTTCTACTTCCTGTTCTACGCCTGGGTGGCGATGGCGGCGTCGCTGGTCACCAGTCAGTTCTGGTTGCTGGCCAACACCATCTTCGACGCGCAGGAAGCCAAGCGGATCTTTCCTCTGCTGGGACTGGGGGGCATCGCCGGGGCGTTCATCGGCGGCGAAACCACGGGTTTGTTGATGGAGCGGTGGCCCCTGGGCACGCGCGGCCTGTTGCTGGTGGCGGTGGGGGTATTGCTGACGACGGTGGTCCTCAACGCATGGGTTTGCGGGTGCCGGCGGCGGCGTCTGCGGGCGGACAGGGAACCGGAGGAGGAGACGGCCCATGGCGGTGGTGGCGGCCTCCTGCTGCCGGTGATCTTACGCAACCGGCACCTGCTGTTGCTGACGGGTATCATCTCGCTAACGGTGATGGTGGGGTCGTTCATCGATTTCCAGTTCAAATTCTACAGCTGGGAAGTTTTCGCGTCGCAGGGGGATATGACGGGCTTCCTGGGGCGTTTTTATGGGCGCATGAGCCTGCTGTCCTTCCTGATCCAGACGGTGCTGGCGGCGCGGCTGCTCCGCTGGCTGGGCGCGGGTGGGGTGCTTTTCGTTTTGCCGGGGGTTCTGTTGCTGGGGACCGGCGGGTTGTTCCTGTTGCCGGGCTTGATGGCGGCCATGGTGGTGCGCGGCGGCGAGATGAGCCTGAAATACAGCCTGGACAAGACCAGCCGCGAGCTGCTTTTCCTGCCTCTGCCGCTGGTGCTGAAGAGGCGGACCAAGGTCTTCATCGACATGTTTGCCGACCGCTGGGCCCGGGGCGTGGCCGGTGTCCTGCTGGTGCTGCTGAGCGTGGTGCTGGGCTGGGATCAGCGCCATATCAGTATCGCCACGTTGGGGCTCATCGGGCTGTGGCTGGCCCTGGCGGTGCTGATGCGGCGGGAATACCTGAACTCCTTCCGGCGGGCCATTGCCGGGCGCGAGATCGACCTGAAGCAGATGCGGATCTCGGTGGAGGATGCCGCCTCGTTGAGGGTGCTGCGGGGGGCCCTGGAATCGGGCAACGACCGGGAGGTGCGCTACGCCCTGGATTTGCTGCAGGGAGTGCGCGCGCCGCACCTGGCCGCGGCGACGCGGCCCCTGCTGACGCATCCGGGGCGGGAGATCCGGCGCTTGGCCCTGGAGGTGCTGCGCCTCAATGGCGACGCGTCCGACGCGCCGGCCGTCCGCCATCTGTTGCGAGACGATGACCTGGACGTGCGCGTGGCCGCCCTCGGCTTCCTGGAAACGCAGGACACGGACCCGCGGCGCGGCACCGCCTCCCTGACCGAGATGCTGGGCGGTCCCCGGATCTGCCGCAACGCCGCTTTGGCCTTCATCGTCCGGCACGGTGAGCGGTCGGAATGGCGACCTCTGGTCAGCGACCAGTTGGTGAGAAGGATTCTGGCCGACACGACGGTTTGGGGCGGCGAGGCGCGCCGCATCCTGGGGGCCATGTCCTGGCGGCCGGTGGGTTGTCGTGAGGATCTGTGGGATCGCTTGCTGGAGGATCCGGATCCCCTGGTGGTGGAGGCCACTCTGCGCGGCCTTGGCAGGCGCGGGGACAGCGGGCGGGTGGATGATTTGCTGCTGCGGCTGGATCATCCGCGTCTACGGGGGGCCGCGCGCCAGGCTCTGGTGGAACTGGTCGAGCAGGACGAGGGCCTGCTCGAGCACCTGGAGGCCTTTCTGCTGGCTGCCGGCAACACCGCGCGCGGCCGTGCCGAGATTCCCCGGGTTCTGGCCGAGGTGCCCACGCCGCGCAGCGCGTCCATCCTGACACGCCGCTTGGCGGCCCATGACCCGCAGCTGCGTGACAGCGTGCTCAAAAGCCTGAACAAGATGCGCGCCCGCCACCCGCAACTGAAATTCGACAAGGGCCTGGTGGATGAGGAAATCCAGGTGGAGGCCGCCCGTTTCTGCCAACGGGCCCACCTGCGCGGTCTGCTGCCCTCCGCGGGGCCGGCGGCGGCGCTTCTGGCTCGGGCTCTGGGGGAAATGCAGCAGAGGCACCTGGAAAGGGTTTTCCGCCTGCTGGCCTTGCGGTATCCGGTCAAGGACATGGAGGATGCCTACCACGGTCTGATGTCCGGCCGCCGGCGGCTGCAGGCCAATGTCCGGGAATTCCTGGACAACATCCTGGACCGTCGGCATGCCCGTGTTGTGGCGGTCATGCTGGATGGCGTCATCGGCCATGATGAGAACCAGGCTCACGGCAAAGGCAACGGCAACGGCAACGGCAAAGGCAAAGGTAGCAGCGACGGCGGGCTCTGCCCCATCAAGGCCCGACTGACGGACGTGGCGCCCCGGCTGGAAAGCACGAGCGCGGCTTTGGATTTCATGGCCGCCCATTTCGATCCCTGGTTGGCGGCCTGCGCCATCCAGGCCGGGGCCAAGGTGCCGAACCCGGCGGCGCGCGTCTACCTGGAAAAGAAAGAGGAGCAGATGCTCAGTCCCCTGGAAAAAGCCCTTATCCTGCAGAATGTGGAAATTTTCAAGGAAGTGCCCACCGATCAGTTGGCGACCCTGGGCAGCATCGCGCGGGAGGTGGCCGTGGAGGCGGGGGAAACCGTCTACCGGGTCCATGACCGGCCCGACGGCATGTACCTGGTGATGGAGGGCGCGGTGAATCTGAGCAATGAGGATCAGGTGGTGTACGTGGCCGGGCCGCAGGATCCTTTCGGTCTATGGGAATTGCTGGACGAGCAACCCCGCCTGTTGACGGCGGTGGCCGCGCGGGAGAGCCGCCTGCTGGCCATCAACGGCGAGGAATTCCATGATCTCATGGCTGACGATGTGCGCATCATGAAGGGTCTTATCCGCACGGTGTCGCGGCGACTGCGGGAGATGACCCGCGGGCAACCTTTGCGTTAGGAACCCGGGCTATCCCGCCTAGCCCGGGTTCAATCCTGATCAACCGAAATAGTACGCGATGCGGTGCTGGTTCAGCCCTTCCCAGAAGGCCTGCACGCCATCGAGCATGGCCCGGCCGCCCTGCAGGAATTTCTCCTCGTCGAAACCATCTTCGAAATACAGCTCTTCCAGTTCGTCCATGACGTGATCGGCGTGCTGTTCTTCGATCTTGTCGTGCCAGGTGAAGAAGGCCAGGGGCAGTTTGGGGGCCTCGCGCTTCTTGAAGTGGTCGAGACCGGCAATCAGCTGCTTCCAGAAGCCGGCGGCGGCCCAGTTCTCCACCGCGAAGCTGGCGCCCTCGGCGATGTTGGGGTCTTCGTTGCCGTAGATCTCGCACAGCTTGTCGCAGAAATAGAGCGTGGCGGGGGTGCCGTGGCGGCGTTTGCCCATGTCGTTGAAGCCCAGATCCAGGTGCTTGCCCATGCGGACCAGCCATTCGAAGTGGGCGGCGCGGAAGCGGAAGGTGCCGCCGTCGACGCTGCCCTGCAGGGAGACGCAGTCGGGGTCGCCCTCGCGGTCGGTGTCCTGGCCGTCGGAGAGACCGGTGCCCGGCTTGTTGAACATCACGCCCAGTTCGTTGGCCAGGATTTCCTTGGAGGCGCGCATGCCCTCCAGGCTGCCGGCGTTGATGACTTTCTGGAGCTGGGCGATGAGGAAGAGATTGGAAAAGACGCTGAACTGGACAACGAAGTGCCGGACGATTTCGCGATCCATTTCACCCTTGGCGAACCACCGGCAGAATTTGTTGTCGGTGATGACGGTGTGGGTCATGAGTTCACGGTTGCAGGTCCCGACGAAATCGGTGAACCGCGCCGCGTCTTCGGCGGTGATCCGGCCATCGGCCACAAGGGTGCCGATCTGTTCAGAAACTTGTAATGCCATACGTCGTCTCCCGTCGCATTGTTCTTGAGAACGCTCTTTTGTTTTAAACAGGATAATGTTAATCCTGTTTGGGCGCACCCGGAATTCCGCCCGCGGGGTTTTGTCTGCTGCTGTGGAGGCTGGATTGTATGACCGGCGCGCCACAGACGGAAAACCGGCACGGCAACGGGTTTTGGTGTATCTTGCGGGAAAGGTTGGACCCGCAACGACAGGATGAGGTGTTGAGCCGTATTGCCGTCATTTCGGATATTCACAGCAACTGGCAGGCCCTGCAGACCGTGTGGCGGGCCATCGTTGACGCTGAATGCGATCAGGTTATCTGTCTGGGGGATGTGGTGGGGTACGGTGCCCGCCCCGCGGAATGCCTGCGCTTCGTGCGGGAGAAGGGTTGGACCTGGATCCAGGGTAACCATGACGCGCTGGTCGGGGACCGGGACCTGTCTCTGCCTTTCAATCCGATCTCCTTGATGGCGGTGGAGCACAACCGCGATCTGCTGAGTCCGGAGGAGCAGCGTTTTCTGCGCGAGCTTCCCTGGCGGCAGCATCCGCGCGAAGGTCTCTTTCTGGCTCACGGGTCTTATCGGGATAGGGATCGTTACCTGCTGCACCACGCCCATTGCCAGGATGAGGCCGGCCATCTCCGGCAGCGGCACGGGGGCGGCGGGGTTTGCTTCTTCGGCCACACCCACCAGCCGGTGATTTCCGACGACACGGGCTTCCGCTCCCTAAAGGAGGGGGCGGTGCGCCTGGACCCGAACGCGATGACCCTGATCAACCCCGGCAGCGTGGGGCAGCCCCGGGACTGGGACCCGCGGGCGGCGTACGCCATCTGGGATACGGAGGTCGGGACCATCGATCTGCAGCGGCTGCCATACGATGTCGAGGCCGCGCGGCGGGAGATCCTGGACGCCGGTTTGCCCGCGCGGCTGGGCGATCGCCTGCTACAAGGGCGCTAAGCCTCCCTTCTGCGCTTGAAATCCTAAATGAAACAGGTTTATTGAAGAGCAAGACGGTGGGTCGTCTGTACTGTCGTTCGAATGCGCAACGGAAGGGGCGCGGCCACTGGTCCTGGTCGTTCGGCCCGATTCAACTGCCGGGAGGATTGGTTCATGGCCATCGAAACCACCAAGGAAATGGTCCAGAAAGTTTATGAGACATCGCGTCAGCGGTTGGAGGTGGTGCGCAAGCGCCTCGGTCGTCCCCTGACGTTGGCCGAGAAGATTGTTTTCGGCCACCTGGCGGATCCGCAGAACCAGGAATTGAAGCGTGGAGAGGCCACTCTGGCCCTGCGCCCAGACCGGGTCGCCATGCAGGACGCCACCGCGCAGATGGCCATCCTCCAGTTCATGCAGTCCGGCCGCGAAGAAGCCGCCGTGCCCAGCACGGTCCACTGTGATCATCTGCTGCTGGCCCACAAGGGCGCCGAGTTCGACAAGCTGCATGCCCTGGACGTGAACCAGGAAGTGTACGACTTCCTCAGCAGCGCCGCCGCCCGCTACGGCATGGGCTTCTGGAAGCCCGGCAGCGGCATCATCCACCAGGTGGTTCTGGAGAACTACGCGTTTCCCGGCGGCATGATCATCGGCACGGACAGCCACACGCCCAACGGCGGCGGCTTGGGCATGATCGCCTGCGGCGTGGGTGGCGCCGATGCCGTGGACGTCATGGTGGGCATGAACTGGGAAGTGAAGCATCCCAAGCTCATCGGCGTGAAACTGACGGGCGCGCCCCAGGGCTGGACCGCCCCCAAGGACGTCATCCTGAAGCTGCTGGGTATCCTGACGGTCAAGGGCGGCACCAACGCCATCATCGAATACTTCGGTCCCGGCACCCAGGCCCTCAGCTGCACCGGTAAGGGGACCATCACCAACATGGGTGCCGAGCTGGGTGCCACCACCAGCATCTTCCCCTACGACAAGGCCATGGCCGAGTACCTCAAGGCCACGCGCCGCGCCGATCTGGCCGTTCTGGCGGACGAGAACATGGATCTGCTGACGGCCGACAGCGAGGTGGCGGCGCATCCTGACAAGTACTACGATCAGCTCATCGAGATCGATCTGAGCACTCTGGAGCCCCATCTGGTGGGCCCGCACACGCCGGACCTGACCCATTCCGTCAGTGAGATGGCCGCCGACACCGAGCGCGAGGGGTATCCCGAGGAAGTGACCGCCGCCTTGATCGGCAGCTGCACCAACAGCAGCTACGAAGACCTGGGCCGGGCGGTGGATGTGGCGCGGCAGGCCCAGGAAAAGGGCCTGAAGATGAAATCCCCCCTGTGGATCAGCCCGGGCAGCAGCCAGATTTACGAGACCATCAAGCGCGACGGCATGCTGGAGGTTCTGGAGGATATCGGCGCCACCGTGCTGACCAACGCCTGCGGTCCCTGCATCGGCCAATGGCAGCGTGACGACATCACGACCGGCACGCCCAACAGCATCATCACCTCCTTCAATCGGAATTTCGCCAAGCGGAATGACGGCAATCCGGAGACCCACTCGTTCATCAGCAGCCCCGAGATCGTGATGGCCTACGGTCTGGCCGGCACCTTGAAGTTCAACCCCCTGACCGACCCCCTGACCAACGAGAACGGGGAAGAGGTCAAGCTGGATGCGCCCGCCGTGGCGGACCAATTGCCGCAGGAAGGTTTCGTCTTCGATATGGAGGGCTACCAGGCCCCGCCGGCGGACAGCCAGGGTGTGGAAGTCCTGGTCAGCCCCGACAGCGAGCGCCTGGCTCTGCTGGAGCCCTTCAGCGCCTGGGACGGTAAGGACTACGAGAAGCTGCCCGTCCTGATCAAGGCCCTGGGCAAGTGCACCACCGACCACATCAGCATGGCCGGTCCCTGGCTGAAGTTCCGCGGTCACCTGGACAACATCAGCAACAACATGCTGATCGGCGCTGTGAACGCGTTCAACGAGAAGACCAACTGCGTCAAGAACCAGCTGACGGGCGAGTACCATGGAGCCGCGCCACCTGGGGTGCGCCGCGGTGATCGTGCGCAGCTTCGCCCGCATCCACGAGACCAACCTGAAGAAGCAGGGCGTGCTGCCGCTGACCTTCAAGGATCCCGCGGATTTCGCCAAGGTGCGGGAGGACGACCGGGTGACCATTGCTCCCTTGGCCGAGCTGGCCGCGGGCAAGGACCTGACGGTGACCCTGGAGCACGGCGACGGCAGCGTCGACAGCTTCCCGGTGGAGCACACCATGACCGAGGAGCAGATTCGTTGGTTCAAGGCGGGGAGCGCCCTGAACAAGATCAAGGCCGGCGGCTGATTTTTCCGCCGACCAGCCGGAGAGAGGGGCCTGCCTGAGGGTGGGCCCCCTTTTTTTTCTGATTGCTCCGGGAAGTGTGGCGGCAAGCGTTGAGACGGTCGGAGATTCGGGCTATAGTCCGGTTTCGTCCTCCGCCACCCTTGCCCCGGGAGCCGAAAATGCCCGCCACCGCCTCCGCCGCCTCCGCCCACCATGATTCCGGATCCAACCTCACCGTGAAAGTCCTGGCCGGTTTGGGGCTGGGCATTGTCGTGGGATTGGTCATCAACCTCAGCGGCCCCCATGAATCCGGCGGTGTGCTGAACACCTGGTTGGTGGAGGGGCTGTTCCGGGTGGTGGGCAGGATGTTCGTCAACGCCCTGAAGATGCTGGTGGTGCCCCTGGTGCTCTTCAGCCTGGTCAGCGGGGTGTGCGGCATCGGCAATTTGCGGCAGTTGGGGCGCGTGGGCGGCAAGAGCTTCGCGCTGTACATCCTGACCACGGCGGTGGCCATCGCCAGCGCCCTGCTGGTGGCCGGGGTGGTGGCACCGGGGACGGGTATGGAGGTGTCTACGGCCGAGACCTTCCGCGGCAGCCAGGCCCCGCCCCTGTCCCAGGTGCTGATCGACATCGTGCCCGGCAATCCCGTCAAGGCCCTGGCGGACGGGGCGATGCTGCAGGTCATCTTCTTCGCCATCCTGCTGGGGGTGAGCATCCTGATGGCGGGCGATAAGGCCGCCGGGGTGGCTGAAGGCATGGAGAAGATGAATGCGGTGATGATGAAGATGGTGGACATCGTCATGGCCGCGGCGCCGTACGCGGTGTTCTGTCTGATCGCCTACTCGGTGGCGGGGCTGGGGCTGAAGCTGCTGGTCCAATTGCTCAGTTACGTGCTGGTCCTGATCGGGGTTCTGTTTCTGCATCTGTTCGTGACGCTGATGCTGGTGCTGAAGATCTTCTCGGGACTCAGCCCGGTGATGTTCCTGCGCAAGATGCGCGGCGTGCAAGCCTTTGCTTTCAGCACGGCCAGCAGCAACGCCACCATCCCCGTGACGTTGCGCGCGGTGACCCGGCGGCTGGGCGTGGGCAACGCCGTGGCGGCTTTCACCATCCCCTTCGGCGCGACCATCAACATGGACGGCACGGCCATCATGCAGGGCGTGGCGACGGTGTTCATCGCCAACGTCTACGACGTTCCTCTGGGCCTTGGGGACTACCTGACGGTGATCCTGATGGCGGTGCTGGCCAGCATAGGCACCGCCGGGGTGCCGGGGGTAGGGTTGGTCATGCTGTCGATGGTCTTCAAGCAGGTGGGGTTGCCGGTGGAGGGTATCGGCCTGATCCTGGGCGTGGACCGTTTGCTGGACATGGTTCGCACGGCGGTGAACGTGTGCGGCGATGCGGCGGTGACCTGCA
>PDWI01006539.1_pt1 | contig 14571 bp, 11 predicted proteins | sample 1430891 | NCBI WGS metagenome assembly PDWI01 (sample SAMN01162508, study PRJNA174530) | Oral metagenome, whole genome shotgun sequencing project. | biome: Marine environment; feature: Marine mammal; material: Swab sample of the gingival sulcus; isolation source: swab sample of gingival sulcus... | reverse complement strand
CACTCAGAAAAAGCGAAACAAAAAACACGCAAAAATCCGTAGTCAGGTAGAACATCCTTTTGCGTTTATAAAATCAAAACTAGGATATACAAAAGCGGTGACAAAGAATTTAGCAAGAAATGCGCTAAGGTTTGACTTTAACTGTATGCTTTACAATATATTCAGGGCGAATTATCTACTCAATAGGGGATAATTGTGTAAAAAATCCGGGAAAATCGGAGAATACGGGCAAATAAGCAGAAGAAAATAAGAAAAATACATCAAATATGGAAAGTATTACTACTTATTTTCAAAAAATTACAGAGAAAGTAATAGATGCTTATGTGTGTTGGTTATTCAAAGCTTTCTACTTAACTTATAAAAGAGTAAGAAAATAGTGGTTAACGGCTGCTGCATTTTGTCGTAACAAGGGGATTAACATTAAATATTTCTCATTACGTAAAAGTGAACTAGCAAAATAACTTCCTGCCGTATTAAAGCCCGAATAAGCGATAGAAAAGAGTATTGTCTCACTAGGTTTATTGGCTTCTATCATGGTTCATAAGTACGTCACTACCAGTGTGAACTTATATAGCTTGATTGAAACCGCTAAAGCCAGACACTGCGGAATTGAAATATCAGATGGCTTAGATTTTACTGTCCACTTTTACTTGATCACTACATAATAACGCTGATATTGGAATAGGTGCTGTTCCAGAGATTTTTGTCTATGAAGATATTCTTGTTTCTCTTATAACTATTAGTCACGATACCAATGCTTGTTCAGGCACACAAATTACATGGGCTATAAATATTCCAGCTAATATTATAGTGAGTGATATGCAGTTTGGATTTACTGCAGATCATAGTTATCGTGGTGATATAAAGGTTACCGTTACCTCTCCAAGTTCAACGACTGCTGTTGTGATTGATGAAAATTCTATTGATTTCAATGATAATTATGATGTGCTGTTGGGCGATAGTTATAATATGTTACTGGATAATGATGTTGATGATAATACCGCTGCTCCCTACTATGATCGTGCAGCGAAGCCAAGCAATGTTCTAAGTATATTTAATTTAGAAAATGCGAAAGGGGATTGGTTGATTTCTTTATGTGATAATTATTCTGGGGATAATGGTTTTTATTATCGTAGTGCACTTAAATTCTTTGTAAGTGATTTTGATGATGATGGTGTTCCAGATGCACGGGAACAGCATTATGGTTTAAATCCTTTCTTGGCGAGTGATGCGGTGTTAGATAATGATGGTGATGGACGTCCAAACCTTGATGAGTATACCCAAGGAACAAATCCATTGGTTGCAGATACAAAGTTACTGAATTTTCTCCCTGTGATATTACAGTATTTGTTAAAGGACTAAGGCTAGTCTTAGCCTAGAGTTATCTAAGCTTATTGCTGTGAGTTGAAGTTTTTTGATAGCCAAAGTACATTATAATATTGGTATTTTAACTATTTGATTATTAATTATATTAAGTAAAAGACTATTCTAGCTAAGGGGTTGTGTGATCTTTACTTAGTGACGAGAAATAGAGTCCATACATTCATATGGTAAGTTAAACATAGAGATTAAACTTGAGAATATGCTGTTTTTAAATTAGCTGTAGGGGGGTGTAATTTCAATTGTGGCTAACTTTGTATTCACTACCTTTTTATACAATAAAATAAAGAGTATACTCCGAGGGCTGGATTTACAGCAGGGAGCGTAAATAGAATTGAGTAGTGATTTGAAACCCTTTGGTTACCTCAAAAATAGAAGATAACCAAAGGTGGAGTTGGTTTTATTACGCTATTACTAGACTAGCTTCCTTCTTTGTATATGTCTAATCGCATCACTTTTGGAACTGTTCCACTTCCCCATGTATGACAGCCAGATAGCCCTAATCTTATTTTTCGGTTTGATAAAAAAGCAGCAAGTGCGGCACTATAAAGAGCTTTCCCTGAGTTCCCACTCATTTCGATATAAGCGTAATACTTAGCTCCTGCGTGTGTGCAGTTTTCCTGATTGGTTCCGCTTGGGTTGTAGGTCAAGATTGCGTATGAATTGTATGTTCTGAGGAAGCCAATATCTACTGAACGTACAGTGTATGCCTGTGCGGACACACTGAAGGTAGATATAAGTAGTACGAAGATCAAAGCTCCATATTTTTTTAAGCTCATGGTGTATATCCTTATTATTTATTGACAAAGTAGTTTATAGTAGTACCCGCACCATAACATATGGTTATCAAGTAAAACATCCCATTTGTCGTAATTTATTAAGCAAGGATTAAGTGTAATTACTTTACATTGCAATTAATATAATCTTCCGATGTCTGGCAACATTTAACTTATTGAACCCTAAAAAATATGTCTATTAAAAATGCACGAAAAATGTCACACCATGATTTTTTACCATCTCAAAAGCTGCTGTATATAGATTTTAAGGAAATTACTAAACTACAAAAAATAAAAAATATTTTCTCTCTCCTTGTTCTTTCTCTATGTTTGCTTTTATCGTATGACATATTTGCAGGTACCTTTATAGAAGCAGATGCTGAAATTACACATATAGTAGATGGTGATACCTTAGAGGTACTTTTTCCGGGAGAGACTGAAGTAGAGCGAATTAGAATATTGGGTATTCAAGCAACAGAGATTCGCTTTCAGACACCAGGAACGCCTAATGATTGTTATGCTGATGAAGCAGCCCAGCGTTTAGCAGAATTGACTGGTGGAGTAGGTGCTTCGATAAGATTAAAGTCATTATTTTTAGATTCAGAAAATAGGGGCAGACTCGCTCGCCATATTTTTAAGGTTAATGCTGATGGAACAGAGACAAATATTAGTCTCCAGTTATTGGAAGAAGGCTTTGTATTACCTTTTCCAAATGAATCTGAGAATTCATTTAATATCGATTATATGAGAGCTGCAAGTAATGCCATTGATCAAAATATTGGAATATGGACGGGTGATAATTGTAACTCTCCCACAAATTCGGAAGAGTATAATCTTAAACTTTGGGTCAATCCGGATTCAGAAGGGGATGATGAGACAAACCTGCGAGGGGAATGGGTAAAAATACAAAATAATGGTACAGAGGTCGCAGATATATCAGGTTGGTGGTTACGAGATACGGCACTTAACTTTTATCGATTTCCTGCTGGAGTCAATATTCAGGCTGGCGAAATTCTGACAATACATGGTGGTACAGGAGTGAATACGTCAAATAAATTATTCTGGGGAAATACAGAGCCACTATTTGATAATTTTGGTGATGGTGCTTTTTTACATGATTATTTAGATGATTCTGCAATTCCAGATGATGACATTTACCCTAAAGGTAATATAAAGGCCTTTTCCCTTTTCCCTTGTTCTCAAAACTGTACAGACCCATTACAAGGAAAAATTACTATAGATGCAGTGTATGATGCGGAGGGTGATGACAGTGAAAATCTTAATGGTGAAGTTATTCGCATCAAAAATATATCGAATACTTCAATTAATTTGAAGGATTATTTGATTCACTCACTACCTGTAGGTTCTGATATATACCACGTAGTAGAAGATACGATTCTGCAACAGGGGGAAACGTTTAAGCTGTTTATTGGTTCTGGCCAAGACAGTACTTTAACTAAATATTGGAATAAGACCCTGCCTGTATTGGACAATACCAATGATAAGGTATGGGTCCATACTTTCGATTCACGATTAATTGCCGAGTTTGCATGGCCTTGCGTTGAAAACTGTGAAAATCCTTTGCAGGGGAAAATTCGTTTATCACCAAATTTTGATGCGATTGGAGACGATAGCCTTAATCCAAATGGGGAATGGATAACAATCAGCAATATATCCAATCAAGCGATTAATTTAAAAAATTATTTTTTAAATTCATTACCTGCTGGTTCTGATAGATACTTTTTTGAAAATGATACTTATATTTTAGCGGGTGATTTTATTAGAGTATTTGTCGGTTCAGGAGTTGATACGAATAAAAATAAATTCTGGGGAAAAACAGCAGGTATTCTCAGTAATGAATCTGATCAGATATGGCTTTCTACGTTGGATAACCAAACAGTAGCGATTACAGATGTACCTTGTAATACCGCTTGTAATTATAATGGGCTTATTCAAATAACTAGTGTTAACCCAGATGCAGAGGGGAGTGATATAGATAACCCAAATGGTGAATGGGTTGTTTTAACCAATATGACTAGGCATCCTGTAAATTTAAGAGACTATAAATTAACGGTAAGATATCATCATTATAATTTTATGGATGATACTATTCTGGAGCCTCAGCAAGAGTTGACCTTATATATTGGCTCTGGAGTAGATACAAATAACAATAAGTATTGGGGCAAAGGTATAGGTATTTTGCTGAACAGTGGAGATCTCGTTAATTTATATACACCTGAAAGGGTGTTGGTTCATTGTTATGGCTGGGGAAGTATGAGTGATAATTGCTCAAATATACTGGACTCTGATGGTGATGGTACGGTCAATTCGTTAGATAATGATGATGATGATGATGGGCTAACAGATGCCAATGAAATAAGCAGAGATACTGACCCTATTAATTCAGACACTGATGGTGATGGTATTAATGATGGAGATGAGGTTAGTAATGGAACAGACCCACTGGTAGATGAAAGTTCTGTTATAAAACCTGCTAGTAGTAATAAATTCAATAAAATATTTCCTGTTATCTATGATTTATTAAATGAATAAAGTGGGCATTTATTGCGATGTTTATTTAACAGAGTGATGAGAGTTATATATTAGTGTGACGGATAGCGAAATGATTGATGTCTTATTTATTCAATCATTTGCATTGTTCGCGATGGGCTTAATTTTTAAAGATTTGTTTAAGATATTGAAAAGAGTTTTATTATTAATTTTCTATCATATTTTAAATACAGAATAACAAAGGTTTTGCTTTTATCTCTTACGGGGAATGAAGATAATGTGGGGTTCTGAGTTTACTGAGTAATATCCACTCTTCACCACCCCCCCTCCCCCTACTTATAGCCCTTTATTTAACATGCTTAATGCCATTCTTCCAATATTTCTGCTGATTGCTGTGGGTTATGTGATGCGTCACTATCAAATGATGAGTGATGCCTTTTGGAATGATGCGGAGAAGTTGGTTTACTACGTTTTATTTCCTGCGATGTTGATTTCGAAAGTGTCTGTTGCGGATCTATCTAATACGGATGCGGTACCGCTGGTGTCTGCATTGTGGCTGGGTTTGGCGATTATTAGTTTGATTACGTTATTGTTTAAACCTGTTTTGAATATTGGGGATCCGGGGTTTAGTTCGGTCTTTCAAGGGGCGACCCGTATTAATACGTTTATTGCCTTGTCGCTGGCAGAGAATTTACTGGGGGATTCGGGCTTAGTAACTGCGGTGGTGGTTGCGGCCTTTTTAATTCCAGTATTGAATTTTCTGGTGGTGATTGTATTGCATCGTTTTGGTGATAAACATAAGGCCACTCATTTTTGGGCGGTGCTAATACAGATTCTGAAAAACCCATTAATCATCGGTTGTATTATTGGTTTTATTTTAAATTTTGGGAATATTCAATTACCTTCATCCATACAAATCACCTTGAGTATTATGGGTTCAACGGCCCTGCCTATTGGTCTTATGGCGGTTGGTGCAGCATTGCTGTTTAGGGATTTAACGTCGGTGATTGTGCCACTGATGGCTTCCAGCACTTTAAAGTTGCTTATTTATCCCATTGTTGCTTATGGCTTGAGTAGGGTATTTGGTTTTGATCAGGAGACACAGACGGTCATTTTAATTTTTAGTGCCGTACCAACGGCTTCATCTTCTTATATTTTAGCGAAAAATATGGGGGGAGATTCTCAATTAATGTCGCGCATTATTACCTTTCAAACATTATTTTCTGGGGGGACTTTTTTTGTGATTTTCTGGTTATTGGGTGTTTAATGGTTGGCTATAGCGTTTTGGCTGGGGTTGATTCTTTATAAGGAAATCTTTGCTATCACTTCTTTGTTTTCATTAGAGCCTTCTAAAAATCTCCCCCCCACTTAGGAGGGGATTTTTAGATGGATCATTATCAGTGCTTAACAGCTGAATAAGGTATTACGATTTAATAATATTGTGCTCAGGTCCATAGGGGAAACCCGTAATATTATTTGCGCCGTCTTCTGTCAGTACTAAAATATCATGCTCACGATAGCCACCTGCGCCTGGCATACCTTCTGGTAACATAATCATTGGCTCCATTGAAACTACCATGTCTTTTTCCAGTACGGTTTCTACTTCTTCACGCAGTTCCAATCCCGCTTCACGACCATAATAATGGCATAGAACACCGAATGAGTGACCGTAACCGAATGTACGGTATTGGAGTAAATCATGCTCTGCGTAGATTTCATTTAATGCATAAGCGATGTCACAACAACGGGCGCCGGGTACGATGAGCTTTTTGCCTTCATCGTGTACTTTGCAGTTTACTTCCCACATGCGTAAATGCTCGTCAGAGGCTGATTCAGCGAATAGCGTACGTTCCAGTGCCACGTAGTATCCTGCAACCATAGGGAAGCAGTTCAGGCTTAAAATATCGCCACTTTCAATTTTTCTTGAGGTGACGGGGTTGTGCGCGCCATCGGTATTCATGCCCGATTGGAACCACGTCCACGTATCCAGTAATTCCCCATCAGGGAATACCTTGGCAATTTCACGTACCATGGTCTGGGTAGAATGAAGTGCAACTTCGTGTTCTGGTACGCCGACACCAATGGCTTCAACACACGCTGCGCCACCGATATCTGCAATCGCAGTCATTTTGGTGATATGTGCAATTTCTTCGGCTGATTTAATCATACGAAGCTTCATCGCACCGACACTGATGTCTACAAATTCACATTCAGGCATTGCGGCTTTTAGTTTTTCCAGCATTTCCAGCGGTACTTGGTCAAACTCGATACCTACGCGCTGCTTGCCTTTAATTAAAGAGGCTGTGGCTTTATAGAAATTATCGTTCTGCCAATCGGTATAGACAAGATTTTCACCAAAGGTACGACGGTAAGGCTGACCACCATCAATATTTGCAGTCACGGAAATTTGTGTGTCGTGATTAATAACCAGCCCATATTTGCGACCAAAAGAGCAATAGAGGAAATCACTGTAATAGTTGATGTTGTGAATCGATGTCATCAGGCAGCTATCAACATTGAGTGATGACATGAGTGCACGTAGTTTATCTAACCGTGATTGCATTTCCTGTTTGCTGAATGTGGGTGTTACTGGCTCACCATTTGGGATATTGATGTAGCTTGGCATGTTTAGTGTTGCATTTTTATTCATTCGTTATGAACCTCTAACTATTTCCCCCAAGGTCTTTTCTGGCTTTTGTGCTTTAAAAAAGTGCCTAAAAGTAGGGGGGTGTCATTTTTAGCTTGAATAAGCCATTTTTAATGACAATGTAAATAGAGACGTTGGCACGAATAACAATGGTAGATAAAAATAGCTTGAATTTTTCTCTCATGCTCTCGTGCTAAAGTCTCAGGTAAACATGGCTATAGTGATACGCTTATATCAGGTTTACTACATTGTGTTGCAAACATGAATGTATCGAATCACAGCCATAACGTCGCTTATTTTCCAACCTTAGCGTTGTTGTCTAAATTGATTCTCTAAATGTGTTCTTTAAATTCGTTCTCTAAGTTTTCTGTCAAATCTATCTACATCAGAACCCAGCCTCATTTGCTGTTGGCTAGGTTCTGATTTATGGACTGATTGTAGTAGATATATACACTAATGGTTAAGGATTTATGCGCGTGAGCCTGCATCAATAATCCACTGCCAGATATAATCACTAAAACTTCTTCTTACAATTAACTGAAAATTATCTTCGCCCGTACGGCGTAGTACAACCTGTGATTTGGCAAATACTGTTGTTACAACTTTTCCAATGGGAAAAACGCTGAGGTGAACATCACAGGTTGTTGATTTCTTTAAGATACTTTCAGCACGTTCGCCTGATAATGAGAGTACAGTTTGCCCGCCTGATACATCCACAATAGCAAAATGACCTTGCATTTTTTCGCGCAGCTTTGCCTCTAGACCGTGTTCGGTTTTATCTGCGGTGAGTATCAGAAATTCATCCGGAGAAATCCAGTTAATCACAAAATGATTATTTTCAGCCGAGGTGAGTGCTTTTGTTGGCAGATCTAGACCTGTAACAGACTTTATTGCCTTCATTGCCTCTGTATTTGATGCTGGAATACGAACAATCAGATGCCCCAGTGCTATTTCTTGCAGGCTGTAATAATCACTTGTTGCAGGGTGCTTCTGTGCAACATGGTGCATGGATAAACGACGTTGAATCGCGGTATCTTTAGGGTTAAGTTCCATCATAATGCCACCCCCGTACTTATAAGCCTTTTTTTATGTAACATTTTGACGTTCTCCCTTTGGATCATAGAATACTGGACTACAAATTTCCGCTTCTATGGTTGAACCATCGGCTTGAGGCATGTATACCTTGTCACCCATTTTGTTTAAACCATTTTTAATCACCGCCATGGCGATACTGTGCCCTAATACAGCACTGTAATAACTGGAAGTCACATGACCGACCATGGTCATTGGGATTTTTTGGTCTGGGTCTAGCACAATCTGTGATCCTTCTGGTGCAACCGTATTAGCTTCTGTGGTTTTTAATCCCACTAACTGTTTACGATTTGTCCGAACGGTATCTTCACGGGATAAAGAACGCTTACCCAAAAAGCTGAATGCTTTGGCGGGTGAAACTGCCCAACCCATATCAAGGTCATAAGGTGTCATTGATCCATCCGTATCCTGACCTGCAATAATGAAGCCTTTTTCTGCGCGCAAGACGTGCATGGTTTCAGTACCGTATGGTGTGATGCCGTATTTCTCTCCGTGCTCGAATAATTTCTCCCACACGGCTAATCCATAATTGGCTTGTACATTAATCTCGTAAGATTGTTCGCCTGTGAATGAAATACGGAAGACACGTGCTGGTACACCAGCAACGACACCTTCACGTAAATCCATAAATTTAAAGTTTTCAGGGTCAAGATCAATATCGGTCAGTTCAGCAAGTAAGTGACGTGCTTTAGGGCCTGAAATCGACAGTGTTGCCCATTGGTCGGTGACGCTATTAAAGTACACGTCAAGCTCTGGCCATTCAGTTTGATGCCATATTTCTAACCATTGGAAAACACGCGCAGCACCCCCTGAAGTGGTCGTCATAATAAAGTGGTTATCGCTGATACATGAGGTCACACCATCATCAAAAACCATGCCGTCTTCACCACACATTAAGCCGTAACGACAACGACCAACGGGCAGCTTGCTCCAGGCATTGGTATAGATACGATTGAGAAATTCACGGGCATCGGGACCTTGAATATCTATCTTACCCAGTGTCGAGGCATCAATAATACCCACACCGTTTCTTGTAGCGAGACATTCGCGGTTAACTGCCTCGTGCATTGATTCGCCTGTTTTGGTGAAATACCAAGGGCGTTTCCATTGACCCACATCCTCAAATTTAGCACCATTGTTAAGATGCCAATCGTGTAATGCTGTGTAACGCTCAATATCAAAAAACGCATTTACATTACGTCCCGCAATAGCGCCAAATGTAACGGGGGTGTAATTAGGGCGGAAAACGGTCGTACCCGTTTCAGGGATAGTCTTACCCATTTTCTTAGCAGCAATCGCCATGCCATTGATGTTACTCAGCTTTCCTTGGTCTGTTCCAAAACCCAAAGCGGTATAACGCTTGACATGTTCAATGGATTCAAAGCCTTCTTGTACCGCCAGTTCAATACCCGCAGCAGTAACATCCAGCTGAAAATCAACAAACTGCTTAGGCGCACGGCTGGTTGTTTTAGTGTGTGGAATAAGAAAGATAGGCATGGATTCTGCTGTATCTTCAATGTCAGCACTGGCATAAGTTACTTCTGATGCATCAAAACCACACGCTTTTGCAGCAAAAGCCCCTGCTTTCGCAGCATCTTGTAAAATATCGGCAAGGGCATATAAACCATTGCCTGCACCCGTTGCAATCATATTTTTGTTGAAGTTATCAGGCACAAAACCCTGAATATCTTCACGCCAAGTTGGGCGACCGCCCGTATGACAGGATAGGTGAACAGCAGGATTCCAACCACCTGACGTTGCGATGGTGTCACAATCAATCTGTTGTGCATTACCCGTTACGTTTTCACCCGTTGCATCAATAGGGGCAACCAGTGCATTACTAATACAGGTATTGCCCTGTGCTTGAATAATGGCGCTAGAGTAGATAATTTCGATACCCGCTTCGGTTGCTTGTTTAACCACCGCTTTACCTGCGGCTGCACGCGTATCGACAATTGCTCGAACTTGTCGCCCTGCTTTTTGCCAATCAAACGCCGTATTGTATGCATTATCATTAGATGTCATCAGCAAGAGCTTTTTACCAGGAACCACATTATAACGATTGATATAGGTTGAAACCGCAGACGCGAGCATACACCCCGGAATATCGTTATTAGCAAATACCAAAGGACGTTCATGTGCGCCAGTCGCAAGAATCACTTGTTTAGCACGTACGCGATGGATTCGCTGGCGAACATCACCTTTAGGGGCAAGATCAAAGGTGTGATCAGTACAACGTTCGTGAATCGTCAGGAAGTTATGGTCGTGATAGCCATTAACCGTAGCATTGCTGAGTAATGTAACATTCTTTATAGATGCTAATTCAGCGATCGCACTGTCAATCCATTTTTGAGCAGGTTGGCCATCAAGCAGGTCGCGCTGGCTTAATAGATTGCCACCAAACTCATTCTGCTCATCAGCGAGTATAACGCGCGCACCTGTACGCGCCGCATTTAAGGCAGCAGTGATTCCCGCAGGGCCACCACCGACAACTAATACATCAGCATGTTGGTTAATGGTTTCATAAATATCTGGGTCATTTTCTTTGGGAGAACGGCCTAAACCCGCACCTTTACGAATCATTTTCTCGTAAGTCATCCACAGCTTGCTTGGTGCCATAAAGGTTTTATAGTAGAAACCCGGTGGCATAAAGCGACCAAAGAGTTTCCCCATAACACCCATTAGATCACGCTCGGTACTTGGCCAGCCATTAGTGCTGTGACACTCTAAACCTTCATAAATGAGTTGCTGAGTCGCACGTACATTAGGCACTTGTGTGGCTTCCGTTTTGCCTAATTGCAGGATGGCATTCGGCTCTTCTGCACCTGCTGCGACAATACCGCGTGGACGCCCATACTTAAAACTACGGCCTACCACATCAACATTGTTGGCTAACAGGGCAGAGGCAACGGTATCGCCCGCATAGCCTGTAAATACTTTATTATTAAAACGGAACGTAATCGGTTTGCTCATATCCACACGTTGCTGTGCAGAAGCGAGATTACCTTGAATTCTATTTGGCTGGCTCATTTGTTCACCGCCTTTTTATTGTCAGCAGTCACACTGGCAGGATTATCATATTTATTTGGAATAGGGGGTGCAGAAGCCACTTGAGGTCGCTCCCCAATTTTGTAAATTTCCTTGATTTCGTAGGTCGCGGTATCACGGGTCATGTAAAAGAATTTTCTACAGCCTATGGTGTGCTGCCACAATTCGTGATGATTGCCACGAGGATTTTTACGGAAGAAAACATAATCTCCCCACTGTTCATCACTTAAGGCTTCAGGGTCGGATGGACGAACGATATGAGCCTCGCCAGATGCGTGAAATTCTTCTTCGGCACGTTCTTCTTCGCAATAAGGGCAATAGATTAAAAACATTAGTGTGCTACCCCCGCTGCGCCATGCTCGTCAATCAGCGCTCCGTTATTAAATCGATCGATTGAGAAAGGTTTTGCTAATTCATGCATTTCGCCTTTGGCTAATGATGCGGCAAAAACGTGTCCAGAACCTGGTGTGGCTTTAAAACCACCCGTACCCCAACCACAGTTAAAGTATAAGTTTTCGACATCAGTTTTACTGATAATTGGACAGGCATCGGGGCAGGTATCGACGATGCCTCCCCATTGACGATTCATCCGAACACGACTGAAAATAGGGAATAGCTCAAGAATTGCTGAGACCGTATGTTCAATGGTTGGGTAAGAGCCACGCTGACCGTAACCGTTGTAACCATCAATACCCGCACCGATGACTAAATCACCTTTATCAGATTGGCTGACATAACCGTGTACATGGTTCGACATCACAACCGTATCCAGAATCGGTTTGATAGGCTCAGACACTAATGCCTGTAATGGATGTGATTCAAGCGGTAGGCGTAAACCAGCCATACTCGCAAGCACCCCCGAGTTACCTGCCACCACACAACCGACTTTACCAGCATTGATCGTGCCGTATTGTGCCGTTTTAACGCCCGTTACTGTGCCATCTTCAATGTCGAAACCTTCTACCGCACATTGCTGAATCAGGTCAACACCCAAAGCATCAGCACCACGGGCAAATCCCCATGCAACGGCATCGTGTCTGGCAACACCACCACGTGGCTGCCATGATGCCCCCATAACTGGATAACGACGATTCGCACTGCAATCCATATCAGGGACAATTTCTTTAACCTGTTGGGCATCCAATACTTCACCATCAATACCATTCAGGCGATTAGCATTAACACGACGTGTAATATCGCGCATGTCTTGTAGGGTGTGTCCAAGATTTAACACCCCACGCTGTGAGAACATGACGTTATAGTTTAAGTCCTGAGAGAGACCTTCCCAGAGCTTCAGCGCATGTTCGTATAAAAATGCTGATTCGTCCCAGAGATAATTAGAGCGAACAATAGTTGTATTTCTTGCGGTATTACCACCACCTAAATAGCCTTTTTCAATGACAGCAACATTCGTAATGCCAAATTCCTTTGCCAAATAATAAGCGGTAGCTAAACCATGTCCGCCTCCGCCAACGATAATAACATCGTAAGATTTCTTTGGCGTAGGATTGCGCCAAACACGTTGCCAGTTTTCGTGGTGACTCATGGCATGCTTTAACAGACCAAAGCCCGAGTAATGCTGCATAATCGTTATCTCTGTGTTTTATTATTAAAACGCTGCTGAATCACAGCGTGGGTCTCACTAGACTTATCTACTAATCATTGTGACTTTTTACAGTGTTAACGATTACTTTACTGAGCCTTAAAGTATCGCTATAGCGACATGGAGAGAAAAAAGCCCTGAAAGTAGGGGGGTGGCTAATTAAATAAAAACCTAAGAATCGACACTGATTGAAATCGTTGCACCAGGTATTATTTCTTCATTGCTAATTTTCTTTCTTCGGTGAAATGCCACCAAGGACGGGCTTCTCCACCCTGCATAAATGCAATTGCAGATAGAAAAACATCAATCACACAATCATCCTGTTTCTCCCCCCGTTTTTCACATAATCGTTGGTGTAACTCATACGCATCTTGGCCAATCAGTTGCTTCGGGTGTGTTAAACCGATACTGGCTAAATCAGCAGATAATACTTTTCCAATATTTGGTAAGTCCGTCATTTTAGATGCTGTGTTTCGATCAGGTGATTTCATATTGTCTTTCTGCCAATGTCTCTAATGTCACTATTTAAGTTAAAACCAGTAAATGATAAAAAACAGCCTATAAGTATGGGGGTGGCTTCAAATTAGGATTAAATCTTGGATGTCTAGATTTTTCTCGCAAGTCTCGCACATTAATTTTGACTGAAAATTATGGGCATCCTTTTTTATTGTTTCCCCAGCTAAAGCCTTGCTATTTAAAGCCACCCCCGTACTTATAGCCAGTTTTTAATAAACAGCTCTGATAAAGGATTTGATTTCAGCGATAAAATCATGGATGTCCTAGTTTTTACCTTACATAAAATGTGCCTATGAACCTCATGTGAAATACACTACACTTGTTTAAAACTAAATAGGAAATTTTCCCAGTTAATTATAATTGATGTTCTTTATAGGCGCTGAGTGATTGAACTGAGTGGCCTACAAGAACATAATTTTCGAAATTATAGGGATTCCCGCTAATAAAGTTTTGTGGGATACAATCCCATAAAACTTATTGTTATCTTTTTCAATAAACAAAAATAGTAGATATGAAATAAAAATAAAGTGAAAACGCTACATAACACTTTTATAAGCAATAGATGCTCAGGCACTTTTTTAAAAAATATTAATATTATTCCCAACGTGTAATACATAAATCAAAGTTTAAAGCTTTTTTACTCCGCTACTGCTCATACACTAAACGTTGTAAGCCATTAGGAAACCATGATAATACGTGCATTAAAATCAAGTGAGTCCGATTTCTTGGTGGATATGTTATATGAGGCAATTTTCATTCCACAAGGGCATTCTCCTTTACCTATAGAAATAGTCAAAGATCTCTCTTTGTCTAAGTATTTTGAGAAGTGGGGAAAAGATAGATTTGACATTGCTTTGGTTGTGGAAATTGAGAATAAACTTGTTGGTGCAGTTTGGGGACGACTTTTCACAAATGAGAATAAAGGGTTTGGTTACATTGATAATAAAACTCCAGAACTCAGTATGGCTATCAAAAATGAATATCGTAACCAAGGTATA
>PDWI01006538.1_pt1 | contig 14572 bp, 5 predicted proteins | sample 1430891 | NCBI WGS metagenome assembly PDWI01 (sample SAMN01162508, study PRJNA174530) | Oral metagenome, whole genome shotgun sequencing project. | biome: Marine environment; feature: Marine mammal; material: Swab sample of the gingival sulcus; isolation source: swab sample of gingival sulcus... | reverse complement strand
CTATCGGTAAAAAAGAGGTTAGTAAAAGCCGTGCGATGGCTCGAATTAAAACTGCAAAGACTACCGAAAAACTTGCAGAACTTCAAATCGAAAACGATGAGGAGTTGCAAGCGTTGTACGAGGAGAAAATGTTTGAGTTGAATCCGGAACTGAAAGAGGAACAGTATAAAGGTAAACGAAAAAGAGCATTAGAGACAGACGATGCTACCCTTCCTTTGCGTGCTAAAATCGCTAAGTATTTCCTACAAGGAGGGAAAGTTAACGCATCGGAATTAACTAAAGAGTTAGGATTGAAAGGAAGTACGGAACAACGCACTCGATTACGCTTTGTTAGTAATGATGCTCCCACTATTGATGTTTTGCGAGAGCAGTTACTGCAAGACTATAATGAAACCGAAGCGGAACGCATTTCTGATGATGTTAATGCGTTTAGAAATGAAGTTTTAGATATAATGCTAACAACAACCACTAACGAGCAATTAGTTGATGAGGTCTTGACAGCAGAGGAGAATGTTAGAGAGCGGCAGGAATATGAGCGTGGGCAGATAGAAGCGTATAATGAAACTATAGATAGGATGGTACAGCAAGGCTTTACAAAAGAGGAAGCCAAAGCTATTATTGATGCTAAACGTAACGAGAATACAGGAGAAGATGTTGAGGTTCCCGAAGAATATCGAGAAGAAAAACATATTCCGTTTAGCAAAGAAAATACAGAGGTTACAGCGCAAAGTGTAGTGGAAGAGTTAAATCAAAAAGCTACAGGAAAGATTAAAACAGTATGGGCCGAACCAAACGAATTACCGGAGCATATTCGCAATCACAAAGAATTTGATGCTAGTGCCTACGAAGCGGTATATGCTAATGGTGTGGTGTATTTTAATCCTCAAAAGATTAATACGCCCGAAATGGCTTTGCAAAAATGGGTTCACGAAGTTGGTTTGCATGGTGGTATTAGAGAATTAATACCATCTGACAGCTTTAATGGTTTAATGGAGCGTATTTACGATAGTTTTGTGATACTTGCGAAGCAAAACAGCGAATACGCGGAAGTCTTAAAGCACGTAGAAAACACTTACAAGAACTCGGATAATGCCGAAAAAGGCGAAGAGATGTTGGCTTATTTAGCCGAAAAGATTGTTTCCGGTAAGGATTTAACAGCCGAAGAGCGCACATTGTGGGGTAACATCTTAGACCTTGTTAAGAGAGCCATCGAGAAAGTTTACAGAGGAAAAGAGTTGCTTACAAAAGGCGAAATAGAGCAGATAATCTTATCGAGTGTTAAGAGTAATTTTGCAGAAAAAAATGGTTCTGATGTTGTCGAAAACAAAGATAAAAGTGTTAAATTTGCAAAAAATAATAACGATGAAGTATCTAAACAAATTCCACAAAGAGAGCACAGAACGCAAGATGAGGAAGTTGGAGGAGCAGAAGAAACGTGGACCTCTGAACTGCGAGGAAGAATTGCGGAAAGCGAACGAAATGCACAAGAGGATAAAAGAAAAATATCCCGAGATGAGTTAGAGGCTCGGGTTACTGAGGAATATGCCAAAGAGAAAGGCCTTTGGTTACCTTATTCCTCTGTTTTTGATTTAGGAATACCACATATTAGCGGTAACGAGAATGATAATTACCTAAATGGCGATGAACACACCATTTATAAGGTTAATAATCTGATTAACAATAAGGGTTTGGTTTCTCAAACTCTTGATAATGCTACTTATCATAACGAGATTTTCCCTGATGCTAAATTAGAGCTTATAGGTTTTACAGGCTTTGATGGTAGCTCTGTTTATCCAATATTTAAGCAGCAATACATCTCCAATACAACAGAAGCATCTCCAAAAGAGATTGCAGATTATATGCAGTCGTTAGGTTTTAAGAAAAAAAATGAAACCACTTTTACTAATGGGGAATATACTGTTTCGGATTTACGCCCTCGCAATGTATTGAAAGATGCAGACGGGGATATTTATGTTATTGATAGCGAGGTTCAGATTGGGGATAAAAGAAAAGCCCTTGAATGGCTAAATATGGCTCCTCCCTCGGGAGCAATTCAAACCAATCAAGGACTTTCAGATGCAAATCTGCTCAAAAATTTCGAGAACCCCAAAATTAATAGTGATAAATTTAACGAAGATGTTTACAATGCCGAAAACGAAGTAAACACCAATCCCACAGAAGGGCAAAAGAAAGCCGGTAACTACAAGAAAGGACACGTAAGAGTACAAGGCTTTGATATTACAATAGAGCAACCCAAAGGTTCTGTTCGCAGCGGTGTGGACGAAAATGGAAAAGAATGGTCTGTTGAGATGCAAAACACCTATGGCTATTTTAAAGGCACCAAAGGTAAAGACGGCGACCATATTGATGTATTCTTAGGCGATAATCTTGAAAGCGAAAAGGTGTTTGTTGTTGACCAAGTAAACGATAAGGGGGAATTTGACGAACACAAGGTAATGCTTGGATTTAATTCTATTCAGGAGGCTAAAGATGCTTATTTGAGTAATTACAGTGAGGGTTGGCAAGGTTTAGGTAATATTACTGAAGCTGATTTGAGTACCTTTAAAGAATGGGCGTTAAATGGCACCAAAAAACAGAAAGGGTTTGCGGAGTATAAAGGTTTAAAATCCGCCACCGACAACATAGGTACTTTCGATAATGGCAATGATATAAGATTTAGTTTAAAAGACAAAAATCTTGCGCCCCTGCATAATATTACAGAAAGCAAGTTGCTTCAAGCCTTAAAGGGAGATGGTTTGATTGCTCCATCTATTGCTATTACTAATGTAGAAAACGAATACCGTGATTTCGGAGAGATAACATTGATTGCTCCAAGAGATATGATTGACCCAAGTAAAAATGAAGTAAAAGTTTTTGCCGGAGATGTGTACAGTCCTACAATACCAAGACCGAAGCATTATATTGATAAGAGCATTGACAAGTGGGAAGTAAAATTAGTTCGCAAAGCATATGATGTGGCTCCTGAATTGCCGAATATTGTGCGGAATGAGCTTTCTGACTTTGGGGCTTTCCGTAAAGATTTAGGGGATATGTCGAAGGAAGATATACTTCAAGGGTTGGAGTACAGGCATGATTTGAAGATAGTATATCTACTCGACAATGATATTTCTATTAAAACGCCTATGCGCCCTAAGCGTACAATAATAGGATTTAATGTAGAGGTTAAATTAACGCCTAAAGAAATTAAAGAAGGTAAGGTTATTTATGAGCAATGCAAAAAAGAGGAAAACACAGAGCCTTACGAAGTGAGTAAAGAAACCATAAGCCGATATAATGATTATGTCCGCGGTGTTATAGAGAGAACTATTACAGGAAAATACTCTAATATTAAAGATAAGGAAGTAGGGAAAGACCTTATTAATAATATGATAGTTAAGACATATGATGATGTAAAAGACCGCCCAATGCATGTTTTATATCGTCTTAATGATGCTTTTAATGGCGTGAAAGAGGTGGACGAAGAGGCTTTTAGAGCTTATGTAAATAGGAAGGTTCCTAAAAAAGCGTTTTCAGAGTGGGTTGCCGGCAAAATAGATGAGTTTCAAGGAGCAAAATATTTCATAAAAGGCAACAAAAAATTAAGCTATACTACCGAAAATCTTTTAGAGCAAGCAATCGGAAAAACAAGAGGTCAAGAAAGCGGATTAACTTTCGGGAAAAATAAAGCAAAATCATTCTCGTATAAGCAATTTAAAGATATTCCCGCTATTCAAAAGATGAGAGATAAATTAATCTCTAAAGAGAAAGCAGATGAGATTGATGAGGCTTATAGTGCGGAGTATTATGAGCTGGCTGATAAATTGGATTACCAGTATGACAGCGGGTGGGATAAATTGGACGATTTAGGACGTTCATTAGCTGATTATTACAAAGGAAAAACCGCATCGTCTGCGTTAAGTAAAAACGGTTTTAGCGGAAAAGGAACCGGAGTGCCGTTATTTAAAGATTTTGCAGACAGGCTAAAGGCTAATCCTGTTGATTATTTTGAAGCTAAAATGCAAAGAGTTGTTCCAATTAGTGAGTTTAAAACAGCGGTGGTTCCTTTTGGCACAAACAAAGCCTTAATTAATAAGCTTAAAGAATCCGGGCTTAAAGTTGCTAAGTACAAACGAGATGTAGAAGGCGATAGAATTGGTAAGGTGGAAAGAGAATCGAGAAAGGCTGATGTCAGGTTTAGTAAAACCAATGATGTACAAATCAGCAAAGCCGAACCAACCCTATATACTAATGCTTTAGATTACCTAAATGCAGTCCATAATGAGATGCATAAACCTATGGCGGAACCACAGGCGAAGGATTACACTGATGCAATCGCTTATTTGAATGATTTGAGTAGGTATAGAAAACAGAATGTTATTCGTTTTAGTAAAGAGAGAGCAGATATTAATGCTAAGTTTAATGAGGAGTTAAAACAATTAAAACAAGGAATTTTAAGCAAGGGGCATATTTTTCAAATAGGAAAACCAAGTGCGATACTTCAAGCAAGTGGTATCCCTAATCTTCCTATCGAATTAAGTGCAGACAGATTGTTAAGAAAAAGCAATCAAGATAATCATGTTTTCGATTTGGGTAATGTGGTAAATCTGCCTAAAGCTATACAAGAGCCTATAGCTGTATTCGACAGTAAAACAAAAAAAAGAAGCAGTGTTGTATTGACTGAATTGTCGGATGGTAAAAAGAATTTTGTTGTTATTCTTAAAGTTACCTCTTTTAGAGATGGTAAAAATGTAATATCTGTAAATAGTGTTAAGAGTTTGTATCCAAAAGACACGCAACAAGTATTAAAATGGATAGAACAAGGCGGTTTATTAAAGTATGTGGATAAAGAGAAAGCCTTAAATTGGATTGATGCACAGCAGTCTAATTCTGCTGACGACACCAAAACCAACAAAGGCTTTTCTAAGAAAAGTGGAAATTCGGTTCAATCGACCAATTTGATTGCAAACGGAAAAACCACTATTTCTGCCACAAATATAATCAAAAACTTTGAAAATCCAAAAATTGAAGATGTTCGCTTTAGTAAGTCGGGTTCAAAAGTAAATAATGGTGCTATTAATTATGCTCAACGTGATTATACCGGAAGTACTAAAAAAATAAAATATTTAAGTGAGGGGCGTAGGCTTATACAGGATAAGATGTCGCCTGTAGAACGTTTAGAGAAAGAGGTAATTAAAAGAAAGGGGGTTATTCACGATTATTCCGACCCATATAAGCAAGAAAATCTAAGTATGAGTATTGCTGATGTTAGAATGCAGGACTACAATAATAACATTCAAGCTCCATTATTGGAAAAAGCATCGGTGTTCAATAAGAGTTTTAAAGAGGTGGAGGCTTACATGATGGCTAAGCACGCTGTTGAGCGTAACGCTTATTACCGTGATAAATACGCTGATGATAAGTATAAACAATACCGAAAGAAAGATGATAAATATTCGGGATTTACCGATAAAGAGGCACAAGTGATAATTGATGCCTTTGAGAAAGATGCTACCAAAGAGCAGATTGAAGAGTTGTGGCAGGCTGTGAACGATGCAACGGATTTTACTTTACGTAAATGGTTTGCAAGTGGGGCTATATCAAAAAGTGTGTTTGCAGACTTAAAGCAGCGTTATAATTACTATGTTCCTTTGCGTGGATACGAAGAGGATGGAGTTGAAAAAGAGTTTGAGTATATCGATAAAAAAAATAACGGTGGCAGTTTTCACACTATAAAAAAAGCAACTGGACGTGAAAGTATTGCGGATAGTCCGTTGTCTTATATTCAGAGTATGGCTCACAGTGCTATTCTCGCAGAGGAGCGAAATAGAGTATTGCAGCAGGCTGTAAATTTAGTATTAAATAATAAGCAGTTTTCTGATTTGTTTACATTGAAACAGGTTTATTTGTTAAAAACCACCGATGCTAACGGCAATGTTGTATGGGTAGAAGAATCAGACCCAGCAAAACTTGGAAATATAGAGGAACTATTAAAGAGTGGTGATGCAAAATTACAACGAGATGCCGGTGATGAGGTTTTAGATAAAACAAAAGAGAAACAGCACGAGGTTACTGCTATGGTTGCAGGACGAAAAGTGGTAATCCGATTTGAGGATCCACAAGTTGCAAATGCTCTTAACGGTATGCATGTTGGTACAAGCGGCGAGCTGTTTAATCAGAGTATGCAAACTGTTTTGGGAAGAGCCACACGCCATTTAAGCAGTGTGTTTACTAGCATGAACCCTGCATTTATACCTATCAACGCAATTCGAGATGTTGGTTTTGGTTATGAGGGTTTGAAGTTGAAGCACGGTAAAAAGTTTGCGAATCAATTTGCAAAGAATTTAACCAAAAAGGATTTATGGGGAGCAATCAGCCGTGATTTAAAAGGTAAACCTGATATGAGTAATCCAGTGGATGTGATGTATTCCGAGTTTAGAAGAAACGGAGGAGAAACAGGTTTTGTTCACTTGGATAACATTCAGAAGTTGAAGCGTGATATTGAAAAAGAGATGAAGCGCAGAAATGGAACAAACGGTGCTTTTGATAAAGCTTTAAATAACAAGCTATTCAAGGCGGTTGGTTCAAGTATGGAATATCTGTCAACAATGAGTGAGAATATGTCGAGATTTGCTACCTATATGACTGCCCGTCAAAATGGAATGAGTGTTAAGCAGTCAGCATATGAAGCCAAAGAGGTAACCGTAAACTTTAACCGAAAAGGGGCATTATCGCCCGGATTGAACGCTTGGTTTGCTTTCTTTAATGCTGCCGTACAAGGAGGGCATAATGGTTTGAGAATGGCGATACGGAATAAAGGCAGAATGACTTTAGCCTGTGCTAAATTTACAGCGATAGGATTTTTAAGCTCTGCTCTTGCACGAGCGTTTGGAGGGCAAGATGATGATGGTGAGTATTACTATGACAAACTAAATGAGTATGTTAAAAACAATTACCTGGTTATTCCTATACCATGGATAGAAGATAGTAAACTTGTATCGGTAGAGAATAGATTTATAACTATTCCGGCTCCACCTTTTTTTAGAATGTTTATGAGCTGGGGTGTTCAGGCAAATGCCTACACGAGCGGTGTTAAGTCTTTAAAGGATGCTGTTGGCGGAGTACTTAATAATTCTATTGATGCTTTGTCGCCTGTTTCGTTTGGTGGTTTTGTGAATAGTAAGGGAGATGTAAGTGGCAGGGCTTTGGTTCCTACCGCATTAATGCCTTTTTACGATAACTTGGTTAATGAAAACTTTTTTGGCAGACCAATACATAAAGAGGTGTTTGCTCAGTCTCAGGACGGATATATGCCGAAGAGTGAAATGGGAATGAAGAGTACTAATGATTATATTACAGGTCTATCGAAATGGTTGAATCGTGTTGGCGGAGGTAATGAATATACCCCTGCAGGAGTGTCTTACGAAAACGGCAAACGGGTCAAGAATACTGTAAGTAATTTTCTTTTCGATTGGAACCCTTCGGATGTGGAGCATATTTTGGAGTATTATGCCGGAGGTCTGGGTAAAATGATAAATAATACTTATAAAACCACAAGAGGTTTAGTGAGTAAGGAGTATGATGTGAAACCTAACGAAATACCTGTGTTGCGCAGATTGTTCCAGAATAGTTACGACCAAACTATTTCAAAATTCTATCAGCGTAAAGCCGATTTAGACGAATATAAGTGGCGAATCGATACCTATAAGCGAAAAGGTATGATGCAAGAGTTTTATCAACAATTTGACGGAAATCTGTATTTGAAAGCAAAGATAATGCAGGAGGTAAATAAGAAGTTGAAAAAGCTGAGATTAATAAAAAAGGCAGGATACAGCCCTACAAAAGTGGATAGTTTGTCGAAACAATTAATGAAGATTGGTTTAAAAGTAACGAATTAGAATATGACGTTTAGAAAATACGATGAGGCGTTTATTTTGGATGCTCTTCGAAAATTGAAAGAAAATAATGGTAATGCCTATGCCACAAGCAAGGAGCTGGGTATCCATTATAACACTCTTGCTAAATGGGAGAAAAAGCATAGCGAAGAGAATCTCGAAAAGGTTTACAATGATAAAAAGAGAAGAGTTTTAAAATCTACAGAAGAACTGGTTGATTATGATGTGGCTGTTTTAAGTGAAACCATAAAAGCAAAGAATCTGGCGGTAAAAAGAGCTATTGAGTTAATTCCAAAGGAAGAGGATTTAAACAAAATATCGAATATTTTGAAAACACTCCACTTGATTCAATCGGGAGAGGATATAGATAAGCCGCAAAACAATATCACTTTTTATCAGAAAATAGAACAGCAATTAATATCAATGCAAAATGGAAAACCAAAAGGTAAACTTTAAGGGGATACAGAATAATGCCCCTATGGACGAAATAGAAAACGGTACTTGTTCTGAGATTATAAACTTGCGTGTAGAAAACGGAGCGTGGCGACCCGTGGGTAAAAAAGAGAAGGTAATGGATCTGCCTGAAGAAATTCAAGGATACAAAAGTATTTATCTTCATGTACTGCCCAGTGGTGAAAAGAATTATATTGCCGTAAGGGGAAATGAAATTTATAAATTCGATTCAAATTCTTCTGAGAAAATAGGAGAATTGAACCCCACTGAGGAATTTATCAGTTTTAAACATATTGGAAATATATTGCTTGTTATTACAAATCAAGCAATAATTAAGATGTTGTGGAATGCCCGTACAAAAAAATACGGATCAATGTTTCGCAACTTTCCAGATACTCCGGATTATACATTAAGCGTAATACATCATACTTTAAGAGGGAGTTATGAATCAGTGAGATTGGATAATGTAAACGAGAGGGAAAAGCTATCAAGGATAAGTATTAGAGCTAATTACTATAAGACTTTGGATAAGATAAACGAAAATAAATATTTTGCCGGATATGTCTGTGTAAGGGTTGCTTTTCGTTTGTTTGACGGGAGTTTTGTCATGGCTACTATTCCTAAAATTAGGTATGTTGGGGGTAAAATGAAAATATGGAACTTCTTTAATGACCATGATACTAACACGATAGGCACATTGCTTGCTATCAGTAATGGTTATTTGAGATTTGGGTACAACCCAACAAATTATAATTTAGAGGAGTGGAAGGATATAATTAAGTCTGTTTGTGTATTTATGACTCGTCCTGTGTCAAGATATGATATGGAAAAGATGAATGTCGACAATAAAAACAGACCTGATGATAAAGAACTTGCCACGAATGAGGATAAACCATATGTTATAAATTACATTAGGGATATTAAAACCGACGACCTAATTGGTAATAATCCTTATTATTTAGTAAAAGAAATTCCTATTGATAAAACAGATGTTGTAGTTGAGGATATTTTTATTGAAAAAAACATTGAAAGCAATGAGGTTTTAGGTGTAGATAATTTAACGCATCATGGTGTTACGGCAAAAGTCAGTAGTGTTTATAATTCTCGGTTGGTTCTTGGGGATACTTCTATGGCAATGTATAAAGGTCAGAATCCAGATAGTTTTGCATGGGGCCTTTCCGGTTTCTATAATCTGGGACTAAAAGGAACAGAGGTTGAGCTTTCAAGTAACAATTCTCCTGTTTACGTACAAAACCAAAGTAGTAGGGCTGTATTGACAGATGTTTCTGAATTTGAGGATGTTGTTGGGTATCCTGATTTGAGAGCAAAAAGTCTGCGTTTTTTTGTAAAAGACAATGCCGACAATATAAAATCTGTCCGATTTTTTGATAATCTAAAAAAGAGCAATTTTGGTTTTGCTTACAGGGGGCCTAAATATATAGATTTAGATAAGAGTGTAGATGTGGTTTGGGAGAAACAACCCAAAGATGTAAAAATACGAGTTTCTGTGCCGGGGGATGATACTTACATTACTGTTAGGCTTAGTGAGGTTGATTTTGTAAATACTTATCTGGGAACATCACAAATAAACCTAATTCCTGAGCCTTATGATTTAAAAGAAGGTGAGAGAATGTTGTCTGTTCCAAACAAAATAAAGGTCTCGGAATTGTATAATCCTTTTGTGTTTCCCGTAAAACAAACTTATACTGTAGGGAGTGAAAAAATAATCGACACATCGGTAAATGCCTTGCCTGTTAGTACAGGACAGTTTGGTCAACATCCTTTGTTTGTGTTTTGCACAGATGGTATTTTTGCTTTGCAGATGGGAAATGCAGATGTTTTGTTCTCGGCCGTCTTGCCTGTAAATAGAGATGTGGCGACCGGTAAGGTCTTAGGCTTAAAAACAAGCTCTATATTTCCTACAGTGGAGGGGTTGAAAGTTTTGCGAGGACAGGAAAGTGAATTGATTTCAGAAGTTATAAATGGTGAACCGATTAATCCGTTATTGCCTGATGAGAAGTATAAAATACTGACTAATCTACCAGAGACATACCAAATATTGGGAGTTTTGAAGAAGTTAGATTGGTTTAAAAGTTATATGCAGGATGCGATTATGGCCTATAATCCGATGTATAATGAGGTGATTATAACTAATAATAAATACCCATATTCGTGGGTATTTAGCGGAGATGGTTATTTTTATAAAATATCGGAAACGTTTGATTTCTTTTTTGATGATTATCCGGATACTCTGGCTGTAAAAGGCAATGAAATAGTAAATATCAGCAAGGAGGATAAAGGTGATATTGAAATACATTTACAGACCAATCCGGTTAAATTTAACGGACACGGATTTTGTTTGATTGAACGTATGCGTGCAGATGTAGACTTAATTGCCAAAGAGAACACAAAAGCGGGTGTTTATGCTTATGTATCAATTGATGGTAGAAACTGGGAATTGGTAGAGGGTGTTAATAATCAAGAGATACATAATTTGCTCATTCAGCGGATAAGCTGCTCGTTTATTTATGTGATATTTGTTATTGGAGCAAATGCGCTGCATCAATCGAGGATAAATGATATTGCTGTTTCGGTGAAAAGTAAATATGGGAATAAGGTGAGATAAATAAAAAGCGAGCCATCAGTAAAGATAGCTCGCTTTTATTTTTGTGAATTAACCTAATAAATTTCAACACTTGAAAGGAGTTCACAACTAAACACAAACACTTATATTTAACTTTCAACGGAAAATGGTACCGCAAAGATAGTAATTATCCACAAATAACAAAATTTTGTTTTAGAATTAATTACATACTTTATCTAAAGTATTACTTTAGGTTAGAATTTTGCAACGGAGTAATCGGTTTTGCGCTTTCTTTTCGCCTTTATTTTTTTGATTATTGGTTTAGGAATAGGCATGTCTTTAATTGCCACATATACCCCGATTGCTGTTGTCATAACAAGGTCATCATGCTCTCCCTCTACTGCTCCGAATGTTCCGTTTGGCTTTATCTCGTAGCAGTCCATCTCATCACAAGCTCGAATATCACGCTCGTAATATCCTCTATCACGTAATGCCGCGGTAAGTGCGTTAAGAGCAAGTGTTTTGCTTGCCTTGTTTGTATGGAAACCATATTTAGGTGGCAACCCTTGTTTTATCTGTGTTGGATCGGTGCGATGATATATGTTGTCGTAACTTCCTACAATCTCATCCAGTATGGTTAAAAAGTGGTCACCCTCTGATTGTTCTTTTTTTAACGAATTGCTTTCAACTACCAGTAAGGCATTATGATACATTTTGGCTATTTGAACCGCTTTCCAAACTGCTAAATCTTGGTCAAGGTGTCCTTTCCATACCGCAACTACTTCAGGAACTCCGCCCTCTGCCATATAGAACCTATCGAATACTTTAATAACAGAGTAGTCGGCATTATGCGACTTACCGCCAATATCCATAGACACCACATAGCGGTTAGATACGTGTGCCTCCTCATCGGGAAACTCCCAAATAAACAAGTCTCCCCTATCCTGTTCTGTAAACTCTATTCCTTTTAATGCTTCGGGGGATGCTATGCCTTGCGGATAAACTTCGCCAATAAATTGAGGAGCAAAACACGACTTGCGGGCATTTTGAACGTAACGAGGAGGGAAATACCTTCTTCCGGTAGATTGAAATGCTTCAATATCTGTGCTTGGATATTCAGACTTCATCCGCCAATCATCGTAATTTTGCGATGTTTTTGTGTGGTTATACCAATTAATACCCTCTAATGTGGCCCCTAATTCCCAAAGATACCAGTCGTAATCGTTCATACCTTTGATGAACTTTTGGTAATCTTTGATTTTTCTCTGGTACATGTCTATTTCGAACCACGCCACAAATACGGCTTTATATCCCGATTTTTTATTTTTTGCAGCAAGCCATTCTTTGTGGAAGAAATTACCTACCCCTTTAGCCGTACTCTCCAATACCTCTAAAGTGTAAGGCTCTTCGGGCATTGTAGCACGTAAAGACTGTACGAGGTCTTCGGCAGACTTTTGGGCGGTTGTTTTCCATAATCCAACCTCTGATAAGTGCAACATTGCAAAGTCGAATGAACGCAAGCTCTCAGGTTTTTGAACAGAACCAATAGCAATAACGCCACCTGTTTCCTCTACTATCCTGTTTTTGTTAGAACCCTCGAATGGCTTTAAAGTTGCAGTTCCTAATTCGGCAGGATAGTTTTCGAAAACCTTATTTATCATGCCTCGTACATTACGAGCTTGGTCCTCTACGTCGGTAACGATAGCAGAGTGCCAATTTCTGCGGTGCAATAATCCTATCCAGCCCATATAAATTTGGGTGAGTGTAGAACCTCCCCATTGACGGGCTTTTAATAGTATTATGCGAATAGGTATGCCTGCCAACCTCATTTCCTCTAACTCTCGCAACAACTTGCGTTGTGCTTTGCGCAAAATAAAAGGAACTTGTTTTTTTGTTTTTTTGTCTTGTATAGTAACACAAGTTGCCGCCCAAAACTCAAAATCGTGCTTTAATCTTTCCTGTACAAGACCATCCATTATGGAAACCCTGAATGGTTCGGAATAGATATGTCCGGTTGCCTGCGCTAAGTTTCTTAGGGATTTGTGATGTTGGAGAGCAATGATTATGGGAAGGTGCTGCATACTACTGGGTAGATACAACGATTGCTCTCCGATAGGTGTATCGGGTATGGTTAGTTTAAAACGTTCTATTGGTGAGCCTACACCAAAAAGAGGATTGTATTCTTCAAATAGGACATCTAAACGTTTGCGATTTTCCGCTAATATGTTCTTAACGTTTTTCTTAGCCATTTAATACATCTGCTATAATTGCCCTTGCTCTGCTACCCGATATAAAAAAACGCTCCCCTACTATCTCATAAATTTCAGTGCGCAGCTTTTCGTTATTTTCGGGTTTTCGTAACACCTCAAAATAGTAATTTACTAATTTTTGATTTCTCTCCTTTTTAAATTCTGATTTAGCCCTTCCCATAACTTAAATTTTAATGCAAAAATAATAAACTTTTGCTTAAAATAAACAATTAATCTATAAATATATAGAGTACTTTGCCTAAAGTAATACTTTAGGTAAAAATATTGTTTATGAACAAAGAAATTGTAGAAAAAGAAAAAGACAAAAAGGATGAAACGCCTATTGTTGAAAAAGAAGAAAAAGAGCAACCCAAAGAACAGAGCAATAGAGAAAAATTAAAGGCTTTAGTAACCGAGTTGCTTGGAACGGAAGAGGTGCAGGATGATGAAGAGCTGGACGCTAAACTTCACGACCTCTTAATTGACTTAAACGACTATCGCACGAGCTCACAAGAAAACAATGAAACCTTGATGAGTTTATTTCAAGCAGAACCTACGCTTGGGAAAATCCTGTCGGATATGCGTGATGGTGCCACACTAAGCATTGCTATCGGGCGACACCTTGACCCCGAAAGTATTGTCCCGCAAGAGGGCGACCCCGATTATGAGGCATGGGCAAAAGAAAAAGACGAACGGATAAATCGTCTGAATGCTCGAAAAGAGTCGCAAGAAAACTACGAGAAAAATCTAATAGCATCAGAGCAAATCATCCGAGAGTTTGTCGAGGAGAGCGGATTTGATGAAGAGCAAACTGCCGAGTTTATGAGCTTTCTCGATGCGTTTACCTCTGATTTATTGGATGGTAAAGTGTCGAAAGATACGCTTGTGAAATTAAGTAAAGTGCTTACTGCTGATGCAGAAAAAGAAGAAGCTGTAAAACTTGCAGAGGTTCGTGGTAAAAATCAAGCCATCGAAGCTGAAAAGAAAAAACCTCAAGATGGCGATGGGTTGCCTGACTTAAGCAGTGGCGGCGGAGCTGCTACAGAGGAACCACAACAAAAGGATGATTATATCGGAAACCTTGTTGCAATTCAGAAAAAAAGAAATCGATTGTAAAATTTAAATAATTAAAATGAAGATGAAGAGAAATTTTAGAAAATTAGGTGCAATACTTTTAGGTATTGTAGGTGCAGTTGTGGCTGCAATGTATTTCGCTGACGTGTTTTCAGTGGATGTGTTTGATGGGTTATTTGGCATTGGTGCCGGAGGAGCTATTAAGATGATGGCTGGTGGAAGTGTTGTCATTGATAAAACTTTAACGACTAAAGAAACGAACGAGAATAGCCCAGAATTACTGGTAAATCATCTTGATAAGAAGATTGTAGAGATGAAAC
>PDWI01006536.1_pt1 | contig 14573 bp, 14 predicted proteins | sample 1430891 | NCBI WGS metagenome assembly PDWI01 (sample SAMN01162508, study PRJNA174530) | Oral metagenome, whole genome shotgun sequencing project. | biome: Marine environment; feature: Marine mammal; material: Swab sample of the gingival sulcus; isolation source: swab sample of gingival sulcus... | reverse complement strand
CAAAACGTAATCTTTCGTCATTTACAAGCGAGCCTTTTTGTTCGACGTGATTACCTAGAATTTTACGCAAAGCAGAGTGTAACAGGTGCGTAGCAGAGTGATTTATTGTTGTTGCAAGTCTTTTCTTAGAGTTTACAACAGCCTTAAAACTACTTGTAGTATTTTCGGGGAGCTTTTTCAAAATATGTATTATTTGATTATGCTCTTTAATTGTATTTATAACGTCAAATTTTTTATTGTCGCTTTCTATAAATCCGGTATCGCCTACCTGACCTCCGGCTTCGGCATAAAAAGGAGTTTTATCAAAAACTACGTGATAAAATACAGATTTTTTTTGTTCTATTTTTCGATATTTTACAATCTTTACTGTTTCTGAAAGATTATCATAACCAACAAATTCGCATTCGTCTGCCTTATTATCAACAACTACCCAATCGCCAGTATCTACATCAGCAGCATTGCGAGCTCGGTCTTTCTGTTTTTTCATTTCTTCGTCAAACTGAGCTTTGTTAACGGACATATTGTTTTCTCCGGCTATAAGTTCTGTTAAATCAAGAGGGAAACCATAAGTATCGTAAAGAAGAAAAGCCTCTTTGCCACCTATTTCGTTTTTTTCAGCTTTTTTAAGTTTTGCTATTTCAGCATCAATCATTTTGATACCTTTATCTAAAGTTCTTAAAAATACAATTTCTTCTTCTTTGATAATCTTAACAATAACTTCTTTTTGTTTTATTATTTCGGGAAAAGTTTCTCCCATAAGTTCTGTTAACGGTTCTACTAATTTATGAATAAACGGTTCTTTTACATCAAGGAAAGAATAAGCATATCTAATAGCTCTACGCAATATCCTGCGTATTACATATCCTGCTTTATTGTTAGATGGAAGCTGACCGTCTGCAATTGCAAAAACTACGGCTCTAAGATGGTCGGAAACAACTCTTAATGCTATGTCTGTTTTTTCGTTTTCGCCATATATTTTACCCGAAATCTTAGTTATACTTTTTATTATTGTCTGAAATAAATCGGTATCATAATTAGATTTCTTACCTTGTAAAATAGCACAAAGTCTTTCAAATCCCATACCTGTATCTACGTGTTTTTGAGGTAATGTTTCAAAACTTCCGTCAGATTTTCTATTGAATTGAATAAATACTAAGTTCCATATTTCGATAACTTCGTTATGGTCTTTGTTTATAAGGTCTTGTGCAGGGATTTTCTCCTTATCTTCTTTACTTCTAAGGTCTATATGTATTTCGGAGCAAGGGCCACAAGGACCAACTTCTCCCATTTCCCAGAAATTATCTTTTTTAGAACCGTAAACAATTTTTTCTCTTGGCACATATCTTAACCACAACTCTAAGGACTCTTCATCTACGGGCATGTTATCGTTTTTGTCGCCTCCAAAGATGGTAATATAAAGGTCGTCTTTGGGTATTTTAAGAACATTTGTAATATAATCCCAAGCATATTCTATTGCTTCTGCCTTAAAATAATCGCCAAAAGACCAGTTTCCTAGCATTTCGAACATGGTATGATGGTAGGTGTCGTGTCCAACATCTTCGAGGTCGTTGTGTTTGCCCGAAACTCGCAAACATTTTTGACTATTAGCTAATTTTGTCGCTTCAGGTTGTCGAATACCAAGAAAAATATCTTTAAATTGATTCATGCCTGCGTTTGTAAACATAAGCGTTGGATCGCCTTTTATTACCATCGAATCGCTTGGAACAAGTTTATGCCCTTTTGATTTAAAATACTCTTTAAAACTTTCTCGTATTTGCTTAGAGTTCATAATATGCTTTTACAGTTAAAATCTTGATTTAATATTTATAATTTGCAAAGTTAGATTAAATTGTTAAATTTGCACTTTTTTTATTGTATATTCTTTTGAAGAATGTAAAGATTGTTTATGAAATTATTTAAACCTAAATATAAATATAATCCTTCTACTTTACAATATGAGAAGATAAATTTTAGCTTTAAAAGAAGCCTAATTAGGCTTATACCTTATGCTATTTCGTCTTTGATTTTTGGAGTTCTTGTTATGTTTCTTTATATCGTAGTATTTGAGTCTCCCGAAGAGAGAATGCTTAGAAAAGAAAACGCTTTTTTAAAAAAGAACTACGAAAAAATAAACAAAAGACTTGACGAAAGTGATAGTTTATTAAACGATATTGCCCAAAGAGATAATTATATATACAGAACCACCTTTCAACAAGACAGTATTCCTTTTACTATTAGAAATTCGGGGATTGGAGGAGCAAATAGATACAAACATTTAGAGGGTTACGAAAGTACCGAAATAGTAAAAGAGGTTGCAAAAAAATTAGATAAAGTCGAAAACAAATTAAATATTCAGTCATTGTCATATAATGAATTGATAAAAGAGGTAAAAGATAATCTTAAACTATATAAGTCTATTCCTATTTTACAGCCAATACACGTAAACGAATTAACACGTATCGCATCGTATTTTGGATATAGACCGCATCCATTTTTAGGAGTTTTACACATGCACAAAGGTCTTGATATGGTTGCTCCAATAGGTACTCCAATTTATGCTGCCGGAGCCGGAACAGTTGTCGATATTGAATATAATAATACCGGAAGTGGTTATGGAAACTCTGTTATAATAGACCATGGCGTTAATGGATTATCTTCAAGATATGCTCACATGAGTGTGATACATGTCAAAAAAGGACAAGTGGTTTCAAGAGGTGAACAAATTGGTGAAGTTGGAAATACAGGATTGTCAACAGGACCGCATTTACATTTTGAAATAATGATAAATAGAGCTGCTGTTAATCCGTTAAGATATATGTTAGCTCCAGACCCAAATACTTACGAGCAAATATTAAAACTGTCCGAATATCCGGGAATATCGTTTGATTAAACGCAAAAAAAATCAAAGGCATATCTATTACAAATCTTAAATACCTAATAATAAATAGCTGATTATCAGCAAGTTATTTATTGACAAGAATTCGTATTCACTGTCAGGAAAAATCGTAGTGAAACAAAGCTCAGCAAAAACTTAAAACCTAAGTCCTTGCGGGATTTTAGTTAGAACTTTACTTCTTTTTTGTTGCTACATATAAACTTGCTGAACCGGTATGGTAGTCAAACAAGAAATCTATTTCTTTCGGATTTCCGTTTTTATACGCTTCTTTTAATTCCGGTTGTTGTCTTGCACTAAACAATCCTATTGGGCCATTGTAATAGCCGTACAAATCTACTGTCCATGTTGAGTCAATATCACGATATTGCAATCCCGAAGGTCCGGTAACAACTCTATTGCTATTATCTAAAATACAAGATTTAACAATGCTAAAAAATGGATAATCTAATAGGTACGAAGCCGCTTTTAGGAAAGTTGTCTTATTTTTAAAATATTTGCGTGTCATTGCCGTAAACGAAACGCTATCTATCTCTGCATTAGATACATCCATAGAAAAATAAACCAATTTACGATACTCCGTTTCATCAGTTTTTTTGTAAATAACTTCGTAGGCATCATTAAAATCTTTATCTAAAGTATATTCCCACATCTGTTCAGGATTAGAGTATTCTATGCTTCCTTCCGAATTTATAAAAACAGGATTTATATTAACAATATCAAAATCGTGACGAGCCATAAAAGTCATAACTATGGGTAAAGTTCCTTTTATATAACCGTCTAAATCTTTAGCCATGCTTTTAGTTCTAAAAAAACTATATCCTATGTTAGTTACAACGCTATGGGTTATCATGTTTAAAATATTGTTGTAGTTTTTGATAGATGTATCATCAGAAAATGGAATTTTACCTCCTTTTTCCAGACCTATTAAAACTGTAAATTTACAATTTGGAAAAACAGCGTCAAGATAATTAAAATCGGGACCTGAAAAAGGATAAAATATAGAGTCTTCTTTATCAAGATTTTCGTTACTCCATAAAGTAATTTTATTTAATTCCTTTGAATGTTTTTCCCACATTACATCAAATTCTGCTTTATAATTCTTAAAAGTATTAGAATTTACAATATCTGCTAGAAATGAAGTATCTTCGGGCGTTTGCCCTGCAAGTATCTGTGCAATAGTATTATAGTCTTTAAAAGCAAAAGTATCTAGAGGGTTTATTTCTTGTGATACTACAGTGTCGTTTTCATTTTGGTTTTTAGTTGTTGAACTATTATTGCACTGAATAAACAATAAGCTCACAATGGCAAACAATAATAGATTTGTAATTTTATTTTTCATGTTTTTTAGATAATAATTTGATTATAAAATATATAATTAAAGATATTGCTAATGTTCCTAGTCCAATTAGTGTTTCGGTTGTTTTTTCTTTAAACAGATAATATACGTTCCAAACAATAAATAGTAAAAATATTATTGGTACAACAGGATAGCCTTTGGTTTTATATGGTCTTTCTACTTTTGGATATTTATATCTGTGAACAAAAACTCCAAGCACTGTCATAAATGCAAATATGTTCATTACAAACCCTAGATATGTAAGCAGAGCTTCAAAAGTAGATGTAAATAATAAAACTAAACTTATAGAACTTTGTACTATTATTGCAAATAGAGGTACTCCGTTGGATAATTTTTTACTCATAAAATCTAATGCAGGGTAGTCTTCTCCTATTACTTGAATAACTCGAGGCCCTGCAAATACCATAGAGCTAATAGTTGATATCAAAAGTAAACTTATTAATCCTGACATTATTACACCGCCCTGTTTACCAAATATATCAATTGCTGCAACCGCTCCTACATCGAGTTGCCCTGTTAAATTTTGTGTTGGCGATACATATACAAAAACAAAGTTTAAAAGAAGATACATCAATGTAACTATGAAAGTTCCTATAATTAAAGAACGAGGTAAGTTTTTTATTGGATTTTTCATTTCTGAAACAAAATATGCCGATGCGTTCCAACCTGAGTATGAGTAATATACATAGATTAATGACACTGCAAATCCGGCACTTGTAATTTGTTCCCAAGAAATACTTGTTGGCATAATACTTATGTCTTGATGTTCGGGAGCAAAAAATAACCCTGCAAAAATAAATCCTATAATAAGAACTATTTTGATAATCGTAAATACGAGCTGAAATATTCCTCCCGATTTTACTCCTGTAGCATGTATAACTGTAATCATTACAATTATAATAGTTGCAATATATTTTGAGTCTATACCCGGATATACATTATTAAAATATGCACCTAAAGCCATTGCAGCAAGTGCTATTGGAGCGGCAAAACCAACAAACATTGAGAAAAATCCCGACATAAAACCTAAAGCAGGATGATATAACTCACTCAAAAAATGGTATTCGCCTCCCGAACGTGGCATAACAGACCCTAGTTCTCCATAAACTTGTGCGCCTGTAAATGCAATTATTCCTCCCATTAGCCACAAAATCATAATAGCAGCAATATCCGTAACCCCTCCCGCTAACTGAAAACCAAGCGATGTGAACACTCCTGTTCCAACCATATTCGCAATAACATACGAAATCGCTGTCAGTAAACCTATTTTTTGAATTTTATTATTAGTTTTCACAAAATTTATTTTTAATTTAGCAACAATAATAATAATAATATTTTAACTAAAATATGAAAAATGTATTTTTAATATTAACAATGTTGTTTTTATATACAACTTTAATTACATCATGTAAAAACAATGAAACTCAAACATCTGAAAATAAAACTATTATCGCCGAAGAGCAAGATAAAGACACAGTTGTTCCAATACCTAGAATGCACGATACAATCATATATCATAAGTATGATTGTTGTTTTGTTGTTACTACCGAAGTAAAATATCCGCCGGCTGACACAAAAATTATAGGTACTATACTTTTATTGCATGGTTGGAATTTACCTGCTGACGAATGGTGTCAGAAAACAAGTTTTTGCGATAAAGCTCTAAAAAAAGGTTATGTGTTGATAATTCCTGATTATAAAAAAAGTAATTATTGTCTTAAAATATATCCTCAAACAATAGCAAATTATCAAAAATATCCTACTATAACTTGGATGCTTGACACTCAAATTCCTAACTTGCAAGAAACGCTAGGGTTGTTGCTACCCGGACAATACAACAACGTTGCCGGTATCTCTACGGGAGGTCGAGGAGCAACACTAATGGCCTATTATAAACCCGATATTTTTAAAAATGCAGCAAGTCTATCCGGTGATTTTGATATAACCAAAATGACAACCGAATACTTATATTATTCTTTTATGGGACACTTTGAAGATTTTCCCGACAGATGGGTGAAAGAATGTTTTGCATACGATTGTAAAAACTATATTACACCTACATATATTGGGCATGGAGACTCTGACAATGTTGCACCTGTTACTCAAAGCAAAATGATGTATGACTCTATAAAAAAGCATCATCCCGAACTTAAACTAAAAGCTAATTTCCCTAAATCTGCCGGACATAATTATAACTACTGGGAAAGCGAAACAGATGCAATATTAGAGTTTTTTGAAAAATAAAAATTATGTTGTAGAGAATTAAATAAAAATGAACCAAGTAGAAGCACCGAAGAAAAGAAGTAAAACAAGACAAATTATAGGCAAAGAGTTCTTTATTTTTAAAAGAAAACTGGGTTGGTTGTTCTCTGCAAATAAATGGTCTTCAAAAAGTAAAAACATAGAATTTGAAAACCTCGTTTTTAAGCATAAGTCTATGATTCTACGTCCTTTGTTAGGGGTTGATATGAATTTACAAAGGAACAAAAAAACAAATTTAGAGATTGCAATAAAACATCTTGACAAAATGGTAATAAAACCAAACGAAGTTTTATCGGTATGGAAAAATGTAGGAAGACCAACTAAACGAAAAGGATATTTAGAAGGATTAGTTTTAAGTCAAGGTAAGATAAAAACAGGAACAGGCGGTGGTTTATGTCAACTTGGAAATCTTTTATTTTGGATTTTTATTCATTCTCCTTTAACTATAAAAGAAAGATATAGACATAGTTATGATGTTTTTCCTTCGGTACAAAGAAAAGTCCCGTTTGGAGCCGGAGCTACGCTTTCGTATAATTATATTGATTTGCAAGTTAAAAACGAAACAAATAATGAATTTCAAATTATATTATACATAAAAGACGACTATTTATATGGAAAGCTCCTTTCTAAAAATCAAATTCATTCAAAATTTAGAGTAGAAGAAAGAGACCATAAAATACAACAACAATTTTGGGGAGGATACACAAGACATAATAAAATAGTGCAAATAGAAAAACTTCCAAATAATAAAGAAATAGAAAAAGTAATAGCAATAAATAATGCTATTATGATGTATAATCCTATTTTAGAAAGTCATAAATAGTGTTGAGGAGGAAACAATTTTGCTTTTTGGAGTTTTGATGTCGTCAATAGGTGCGAGATGAAATCATCTTTTTTTGTAATTTCATTATTATTTTTACTTTTGTAAAAAAAAGAATATGAAAATCGGTTACATGTTAAAAAAGGGGTGGTTTTATTTATTTAATAAACCTATTATTTTAAGAGAAGAACCTCTTGAAAGAATGAGAGTAGCTGTTCCCGGCTGGTTAGAATTAGGTCATGTTTATAGCATGGATTATGCAATAAAGAACTTACCAACTAATGACCCAATTCTTGAAATAGGTACATTCGCAGGTTTGTCAACAAATGTTATTTTGTATTTCTTAAATAAATATAATAAAACAAACACTTACTATACAACAGATTTATATTGGAACTTCATAACAGAAGATGAAAAAATAACAACAATAAAAAATCCTAAAGATTTGAGTACTTTTTTAAAAGACTCATACATTAGAAATGTAAACTTTTTTAGTCCTAACAATAAACCTTTTTCATCAGACCTACCTTCTGACGATTTTTTTAATGCTTGGGAACAAGAACAAGAAATAGATAATTTATTTGGTGGTAAATTTAAAGTTAAAGGACCTATCTCTTTTGCATACATCGACGGAAATCATGAGTATGAATTTGCAAAAAGAGATTTTATCAATGTTGATAAACATTTAATAAAAGGTGGGTTTATACTCTTTGATGATTCAGCTGATTATACAAGCTGGGGGTCTAAAAGAGTGGCTCAAGAATGTGTTAAGAGTGGTAAATATAAAATAGTATTTAAAAATCCTCATTATTTAGTTCAGAAAATTTAAGGTATTAAATCCCTAAAATCTTACTACTTGAAATTTATTTAAGTAAGAAGATACTGCTGTTTCTATTTTTAATATATATAATCCTTTAGATAAATCACTTACATTAACACTCCTTTTATTAGGAGCTATATTTTTAACAATTTTACCATCTATAGAAATAATTTGGACATTAAGAGGCGTTTCATTTTCTTTTAACTCATAACATAAAATATCTGATACAGGATTAGGGTATAATTTTAAAGAATTATTTTTTTCTGTTTCAGAATAACTGTAAATATTATTATCAAATCCGATGTCATCCCAGTAAACAGAACTAGAAAAACATCCAACACCGACATTACCAGCTTTTACAATATCATTATCATAACAGTCTATTGCAATAGTTGTGTCATTAGTTTCAGGATTATAAATTGAAATAGTAATACGTCCATTTGCATCTCTTTCGACAATAAGTTTATACCAATGGTTAAAATATGTAATCGCCTGACTATTACATATTACTTGGACATTATTATTAATCATTTTTCTTAATATAATACCAGGATTATCAGAGTCAGCAGGATAAAATGTTACAAAATAAAAAGTACTTGCATCTTTATATTGAAAATAAAACATTGCATCTGTACTCATTAAAGAGGGTGTATTAGGTTCCATATAAAACCAAGCTGTGTAGGTGCCATAATCTAAATAATGTTGTGTGTTTATGCTTTTTACTGCTCCATACAAATCTGTTTCCGGTGCTAATCTCAATGAAAAATTATTAAAAGAGTAGTTATTATCAAGACTTAAAATAGAATTACCATCATGTAATTCATAACCATAATAATCAGGATAAACCGTGTAATAATGCTTCCACTCAGAGATACCATTTTCAAAATTGTCAATAACTTGATAGTTCTGAGAATTAGCAGACCCTATAATAATAAAAATGAAAAGAAAAGAATGTAAAATGTTAATGAATCTCATAATTGTAAAGTTTTATTATGAACAAAGATACAACTTTTTTTCTTTTATTCCAAATTTTTCACCTTTTTTTTTTGCGATAACAATCATTTCTTCCCCAAAATTAAATAGGCTAAGTGTGTTATAAATTAAGTCATGACAAAATAAACCTACCCAAACAAATAATTTAGGAACGTTTGTTATTTTATTAAAGAAATTTTGACGTTCAGAGTTTGAAATTACAGGTTTATTATTGGTATCTTTTTCTTTTGATTTGTTTTTTCGTTTCTTTAGCCAAGGCAATACTGTAAACATTAAAAATAGTTTAAGTTCATACGAAGATTTATACTTTATTACTTCAAAACCATTATCTTCTAATAACTTTTTTATTGTCTTTTTTGAAAAATAGTTTACATGTTCTATAGAAATCATGCTCCACTTTTCTTTTTGTTTTATAGCGACCTTACTATCTATTTGTGGTACTTGTAAAACAAAATATCCTCCCTGCTTAATTATAGAGTTAGCTTTCTTAACAGCAATTTCAGGTTCGTTTAAATGTTCTAATACATCCCACATTGTAGCAACATCAAAAGTGTTTTGAGGTAATTGTAATTGATAAAAATTGTCGTGGGCAACCTTTAATTTTAAATCATTAGTTGCATAATGATGCATCAGTTCAGATATTTCAACACCTTGGGCTTCAAACCCCATACGTTGTGCTGTATGAAGAAAATGCCCCCAACCTACTCCAATGTCGTAAAGTTTTCCGGACTTAACAAATTTCTTTATTAATTTTATCCTTAAACGATGTCTGCGATATTTTATATAATTATTCCCTTTTCTTACAGATTCTAATACCGCCTCATCACGATAATCTTCATAAGGAATATCTTTACGATAGTATTGTGGAATAAAAACAAACTCACAATCATTGCATTCAACTATTTTAAAATCTCTTATCTCAAGACTTAATTTGTATTTTTGTGTATTGCAATTCCCACACACAGGACAGCGTATATCTTTTAAGTATTCCATAATTAAATACAAAAATAATAAATTATTTCAAACCTAAAACCTGTAAAGGTTTTCGTTATGAAAAGCTCAAACAACACCTGCACCCTAACCTAAAACCGCTAACTATTAGAGATTTACACCTCTACCCATCTAATCTAAGGACAAATTTTTAACCCTATCTAAAACCGGAGGGTGAGAGTATGACAAAAACACTACTAAAGGATGTGGAGTAAGATTGCTCATATTATGGGAGCTCAATTTTTTGAGAGCATTTATTAAATCTTTACTTAGTCCGTTTTCTTTAGCAAAATTATCTGCTTGGAACTCTGCTTTACGACTAAAAACAGAGGAAACAACACTTATAGCCGAAGACAAAGGACTATAAATTATCCCGAAAGCAATTAAACTTATATGAAATCCGGCTTGCTCTACTCCCAACGCTTGAGACAAAGATGTGCTACTCGCAAAAAGTCCAAACAAAAAAAGTGTTATTCCGGTTTCTACTATTGAAGCAAATAGGGACTTATAAATATGTTTGTGCTTATAATGCCCTATTTCATGTGCTAATACCGCGACTATCTCGTTTGTTTGCATTTCTTTTATAAGAGTGTCGTATAAGACTATACGTTTATTGGGACCAAAACCACTAAAATAAGCATTCGCTTTAGTAGAACGCTTAGAACCATCTATTACAAAAATTTTATTGATATTAAATCCTGTTTTCTTGCCAAAATTAATTATCGCCGAACGTAACTCGCCCTCTTCTAAAGGTGTTTGTTTATTGAACATCGGGACAATTAAAACAGAATAGAACATATTCATAAAAACAGAAAATACAGTAATCAATATCCAGGCATACAACCAAAATAGTTCGGGTTGTAATTTATAGAACCATATTATTAATGCTAAAAGTCCACCTCCTATTACTGCCATTAAAAACCACGATTTTATTTTGTCTAATATGTATGTTTTATAAGTTGTTTTATTAAATCCGTATTTATTTTCAATTACAAAAGTAGAATATATTGCAAATGGTGTTGACAAAATATCCATTCCTAAAAATATAATGGCAAAAAATATAAGTACTTTAGGAATATATGAGCTTGTAATTTGTTCGGCAATACTATCAATAAAAGCAAATCCATCGAATAGTAGCATAAGGACAATTAATAAGAAACTAAAAACAGAATTTAAAATACCAAATCTGTAATTTTCTGTTTTATAATTTTGCTGTTTCTTGTATTTGTCGCTATCATAAACGTCTTTTAATTCTTTGGGGATAGGTTTCTTAAACCAAGAGGCATTTAAAAACCCCAATATTTGCTCAAAGAAAAAACCAATAACAACGATAACAAATATCAATATAAATATAATTTCCGGATTCATAAATGGGTAAGTTGTTTTATTTTAAATTATTTTTTAATTTCTCTATCAATATTTCCATACCTCTACCGGCTTTTTCCCGAATAATTTCGACATCATTAAAGTATCTTTGGGAAACATCACCGGGGTCGATTAAATATTTTTTACAAGAATTGTGCGTATAGTTCATTAATCCGGCGGCCGGATACACATTTAATGATGTTCCTATAACGAGTAATATATCGGCTTTCCTAACTATTTCGACAGCCTCTTCCATTGCCGGAACAGCTTCTCCAAACCATACAATGTGAGGACGTAATTGCGAGCCAAGTTCACATAAATCGCCTAAATTTAATTCACTTCCCTGAATATCATAAATTAAATTGGGATTTTTAGTACTCCGAGATTTTAATAATTCTCCGTGCAAATGCAATACATTGGTACTTCCTGCTCTTTCGTGTAAATCATCAACATTTTGTGTAATAATATCTACATCAAAGTATTTTTCTAATTCAGCAATTATTAAATGTCCCTTATTAGGCTCTACATCAAGTAGTTGCTTTCGTCTCTCGTTGTAAAAATGCAAGACTAAAGACTGATTACGCTCCCATGCTTCAGGTGTTGCAACATCATTTATATCATAATTTTCCCAAAGACCATCACTGTCTCTAAATGTTGCAATACCGCTTTCTTGACTCATTCCGGCACCCGATAATACTACAAGTTTTTTCATAGCTTTTTAATTTTTGATAAAAATAAGACTTTTATTTTAATAAATACCGTTCTTAAATTACAAATTCTTTAATAACTCTACTAAAGAAGGATACATTTTATCATAATGTTTTACAATACTATTTTGAGGCACCCAATATACTTTAGTTATTTCCTCTTCTATTTGAGGTTTTAGTTTATATTTTTTAGAGAAAAACATTGTAAACCAGCACGTTTGTTTAAGTGCGAAGTTTTTTTTGTATGGATATATATGATAAGTATTTTGATAGAACTTTACATTTTCCAAATCATGTTGTAAAATACCACACTCTTCGCTAACTTCTCTTATTGCACAATATTTTATATTCTCATCTTTTTCTAGTTTTCCTTTTGGCATATCGGCAAACCCCAGTCGTTCTATAAATAAAACCTCATTTTTTTCATTTTTTACTATTCCGCCGGCAGCTTTTAAAAACACAAAATACTCATTAAAAAACATGTAATAATCCTTTTCAGCAATATTATATATATTTATATCTGTTGATGGATTATCATTAAGAAAAATATTGATTTGTTTTTTTAATTCTTTTTTATCCGAAAAGTTTATTTTTGTAAATAAATGTTCATTTACTTTTTCTGATAAAAGGATGAATTTATTTTTATAAAATATTTTAACCATATAACAATAAAAAAATGGAACAAATGGAACAAATAGCAAATGATATTGCCGAAAAATTATTACAAATAAAAGCAATAAAATTAGAACCTACAAATCATTTTACGTGGGCTTCGGGTTGGTTCTCGCCAATTTATTGTGATAATCGTAAGACCTTATCTTTTCCCGAAATACGCACCTTTATTAAAGATTCATTTGTAAAAGTTATTAAAAAAAATTATACGGATTATGATGTCATAGCGGGAGTTGCGACAGGTGCTATAGCCCAAGGAGTTCTTATTGCAGAAGCGTTGAACAAACCTTTTATTTATGTTAGGTCTAAACCCAAAGGACATGGAATGGGTAATCAAATTGAAGGGCATTTAGAAGAGAACAAAAAAGTTTTAGTTATAGAAGATTTAATTTCTACCGGAGGAAGTAGCTTGCAGGCTGTTAAGGTTATTAGAGAGGCTAACTGCGAAGTTGCAGGAATGGTAGCAATTTTTACATACGGTTTTCAAAAGTCTATTGATAGCTTTAAAGATGCTAACGTAGAACTAACTACACTAAGTAACTATAACACGCTTATAAACATCGCATTAGAAAAAAATTACATTTCTAATACTGATTTAGAATTATTAAAAGAGTGGAAACAAAATCCGGAAACTTGGAAAAAATAATACTATGAAACCTCTCGAAACAATTAGTAAAATAGGCAAGATACCTAATACCTACGAGAAAATATTTAATTTTTTTGCAGATTTACGCAATTTCTCAAAATTAGTCCCTCCTGACATAGAGGACTGGCAAGCAACCGAAGATAATTGTAGCTTTATGGTTAAAGGGAAAAAAATGTCGTTAAGAATAATAGACAGAACCCCTTTTAATACAATAAAAATAGAAGGAGATGATAATTCTCCGTATAAATTTAACCTATGGCTACAGCTGAAAAGCATATCGGCATACGAAACAGCAGTGAGAATTGTTGTTCGTGCCGAACTTAATATGATAATGCGTACTGCCGTAAAAAAACCTCTTAAACAAGGTTTAGACCAAATAATAGATTATATGAAAATGATACCTTATTAATCTCAAAATATGAATTAGAACCTAAAGCTATGTGAATTTTTGTTCTTTTCTAGGTTTTGGCGAGGTTTTTGGCACAAAAACCATGACAAAACCGGTATTTTCACTTTTATTAACAAGCATTTGAGGTTTGTAATAGATATACCTTTGCGGATTTTAGGTACTATATTACTTTAGTCTTCATTACAGTTATAATTGAATTTAATATTTTCTTTATATCTACCAATTTTTTAAATAACACCTCACTTTTCGGATAAGTCTTTGATTTTTTACATAACAAAAGCCAATACTCGGTTTCTTCTACTTCTTTTGCAGCAATTTTAATTTTATGTATAAATTCATGTTCATTTTCAGCATTTTGAGCATCTAATATATTTGCTCCTATCGAAGTCCCTGATTTTAATAATTGCTTTGCAATAACATATTTCTTATTTTTTTCGAGCAATTCGCAATATGAAATAATCTGAAAAGCAAAATCAAGACTTAAATCTAATATTTTATTGTTAGTATCCATTTGCTTAATTTAATTTCTAAGTTAAGAAAAGCTGTTAGAAGTCGGAAGTTTAATAGTACGATACTTGTACCTTTTAACTTTTGGCTTCGGACTTCCGACTTCCGTCCTCCACCCCCACCTTTCCA